>Ga0136643_10018444_pt1 | contig 10523 bp, 5 predicted proteins | sample TergutLab28metaG_FD_96883 | JGI IMG/M metagenome (GOLD analysis project Ga0136643, IMG submission 96883) | Labiotermes labralis P1 segment gut microbial communities from Petit-Saut dam, French Guiana - Lab288 P1 (version 3) (version 3) | ecosystem: Host-associated > Arthropoda: Insects >... | reverse complement strand
GAGGTGGTTTGTTGTTTTGTGGTTTGGTTTTTGTATTTATTTTTTGCCAGTTTAGTGGGTTGGTTGGGGGGGGTGGTGTGGTGTGTGTGGTGTGTGTGTGTGTGGTGTGTGTGTGTGTGGTGTGTGTTTGGTGTGTGTGTGGTGTGTGTGTGTGTTACGACGTGTTAAAATTGCAGGAGTGACGAAATTACGAAACTTTAAGATGTACGAGTAATTCGAGGAATACCTCTTTAAATAAAAGCCAGACTGTGCGCAATCTCAAATTCACTCTTTTGCCCTTGGTGTGACAAATAAATAAATAATAATTGTAAATAATTTTGATGAATAAAAAGTAAAATTGTAATTTACAGCGCCTGGTAGACCTTTTGATAGAGTGGGAGTGAATTCCCACGCATTCTTGACCACAGAACTAGATGGAGGTAGGTGGTCGCCTTCACGTTCCGTCCTCTTAACCCCCGGGTAGAACGTTGCCAGTACTCATGAATTCGAGTCTGGGTGGGCGCTAGGGCCATTATGGACCCGATGTAGAAGAGAGACACTTCTTACTTCAACGTGCATTCAGTCACTACTTTGACTGAGCTATTTCGGTTTCCATTTATAATTAGTAAGAAGTCTAATTGATCCTGTAATTAATTTTAAATACAGATGTCAGCACTTTTGTTGCGAAATCCCCTTGTGCTTCTAAAACGCATAGTAATGTTAAAGTTCAACCTAGAACAGTCCACGAAGGTCCAGATTGGGAGTAGATGCATAGCTGTATCCTTTCTTTAACCTCGCACCTAAATGGTGCTAGGTGGTCAACGCCACGCCCCGGGCACTTTATCCCCGGAAAAGAGACCCGGTACCCATTGTATAGGAGGCTGGGTAGGCCCCATGGCCGGACTGGACGGGTGCGGAAAATCTCGGCCCCCCACCGGCATTCGATCCCCGGACCGTCCAGCCCGTAGCGAGTCGCTATAGCGACTGAGCTATCCCGGCCCACAAAAATAAGAGGGTAAGATAACATAATCTTTCAATGCGCAGCTTTAATGTAGCAGCTATAGATGGCAGCAACAGTCTACAGTTGCTGTATTATAGCTGTGCATTGAAGGATTATGTTCTACTGTTACCCATTACGTTAACTGAAATTTGGATTATAATTTAAGTATGGGCTGTACTTAACACGGTTATTAGCATCGCCATGACGTGTCATTGTTTGCAAATCCTTGTGCTTCTTGAGGTAAACCTGATTTTGTTCTCTGCAATACAGAAAATTTGTTCCTGCACATTTCATGAAAATGAGTAAGGGCGTAGACATATAGCTCCTCTTATTCTTAACCTCGACAAGATGGAGACGAGTTGTCAGCTTCACTTTCCGGCCTCTTTACCCCAAGGGAAATAACCAATGGTTCCTATTAAGTGAGGGGGCCGCGGTAGCACAGTGGCTAAGGTGCTGTGCTACAAATCGGAAGGACGCTGGTTCGATCCCGGATGGTGTCGGATTGATTTTTCATTGACATAAAATCCCTCCGATCGCACTATGGCCCTGGGGTCGACTCAGCCTGTAACAGAAATGAGTACCAGCACTATTTCCTGTGGATAAATGCGGCCGGTGCGTAAGGGTGACAATCTTACCACCATCCTGTGCCGTTTTCACGAAATCTGGGAGCCTTAACTTCCTGGAACCCTCTGGGCCACTCCAGGCCTGTAATGGGCCTGCTTTACCTTTATCTTTTACCCACTAAGTGAGAGGCTGCGTAGGCCCTAGAGACAGTCCGAACGTCGCAGGGAAGAGACGAGCACTTGGCATATGTTGGGAATCGATCCACGGACCGTCAAGGACTTTGCCTAGTCACGATACCGGCTACATTACGCCAGCTCGCAGTTTTGGGAATTCTGACGTAAAATTCCACGTGGTCGTTAATCGGGAGGCTTTAGTAGCTTTGGTTATGTTAGGGGTTAAATTTGGATATAGTGCAGGAATAGATGTCGATGTGTGTCAAATTTACGGAATATTATTTCTGGAGCTCAGAGCTGCTGATATTACCGTAACCTAAATACATATTCCCCTGTTTCGTCTGGTTATGCTACCAGCATTAATTAAATTCTATCCCAATCCCCACGCAGCTCCAATGTTTCACTCCGCTTATCACATAAGAACGATGTTTAAATTGATTTCTGAAATTAATTCCGGAGACTTTTGATTGCATCGGATATCATACGCTGGAGGAAACCAAATTAACCTGAAAATAGCTCGTGTGTGTGTATGCCTGACTGCAGGAAGTGTGTATTTAGTGACGCGTTTAGTAGTGCAGATTATAAATTGGATAGTTTCCATCCCGTTGTGTAGGCGTATTTTTGTACTAATTGTAACCGTCTTTACACAACAATATAAATAACAGTTGCAAATTATTACAACTATTCAACGAAGTTGTAATAATTTGCAACTGTTATTTATATTGTTGTGTAAAGACGGTTTTAATTAATGCAAAAAAAGTGCAGATTATGTTACAGGGGTGACCAACTAGATGAGCTTTGAGAGACTGAATTTATGAGTTAACGTAGACAAGAGCCATGTATGTACTGATCGAGATAAACGTACGGTAGCAACACTGAGAGACCTGACTTTAAAAAGCCGGCTGCTGCCTTGATTGCTGAAGTAGCATCTGCATGGAAGACGAGTGTGTGTGGAGGTGTTTATTGGCTTCTCAACCTTTTAGTTATGTATGAAACAACCTTAAGGGTTGTGATAAATTATTTTGTTTATATGAAGGTAAAGTGATCCCGTTACAGGCCCGGTGTGGCCCAGAGGGTGGGTAGAAGTATAGCTCTACTGTTTCATGATCGCGTCATTAGAAGGGGTGAGTGGTCAGCAGCACGCCCCGGCCGCACTTTACCCCCGGGAAAGACCCGGTACCCATTTTACAGGAAGCTGGGTGGGTCCCAGGGCCTGTCTGAACGGGCGGAAAATCTCGTCCCAACCGGGATTCGATCCCCGACTGTCCACCCCGTAGTCAGTCGCTATACCGACTGAGCTACCGGGCCGACTGTTTTGTTTATATACTAATATATTTTTTCTCTTATTTGCTGGAAAAATATTTCAGTTCAACATCAGTGGGTTGGTTTCAGTTATTAGTTTCCATTCCTTAGATAGTCTTTAAGGAACTCAGTTCACTGTCAGCCTCTTGTGCATGCAACACATCTGAATATTATTTTTCAAAGATAACTTACGCGAGTCGCGTTATGGCCACCCCTGCCATGTAACGTCGAACGATGATAATGCATTGGAAAAGTTTGGAAGGAAATGTAGGTGACCTGACTTACGTTACTGTCCCCAGCATCTGCTCTGGAGGGACTGAAGGAAAAAACGAACATGCTTGTTAAGAAACCGGTAATCACAAACCATGTGATCACAGATACGCTCATTACTAACTCATTTCAAACACCCTATATGTCTTCGTAATTCGTTTGCCATTTTAGGGGTATATACTGCAGTGGATGGCATTCAAATTTTAATAGTTAACACGCATTTTACTTTGCGTAAAAGGTAAAATTTTCCCTGTTCACGCCATGAAGGCGTATGGGGAATAGAGATATAGCTCCACTTATTATAAAGTTCTGCACTAGATGTTGAAAATTGCTAATTCGAGGCTCCGGCTTCTTTACTCCCGCGAACGATGCCCAGTACAGGCATTGTGTGGGAGGCTGGGTGGGCCCCGGAGACGGTCTGGATGTTGCGGAGCAGAGAAAGATCTCTGTACCCTACCGTGATTCGAACCCCGGGCCGTCCATCCCGTAGCCCCGTCGTTATACAGAATACGCCAATCCGTCTCTTCTTAATGGTGCGTATTAAAGTTTAAAATACACATATTTGTTTTAATATTTGCTACAAAAAGTTCTTTTGTGTGTGTGTGTGTGTGTGTGTCATTTGGTTTGCTGCTCGATACACGATGCTGTAAATTGGTTTAAATTTTTTGCTGTCGTCAGACCCCAGATTTTGGTATTTATTGGTGGCTTCACATTTCATTTCGGATTTGGTACATTTGTATGTCATATGTTATGTGTTTGTGTATGGTAGTGTTCCTCTTGAGGTGCCTGACATCTGACGGTCAGACCGCGTCGTAATGTAGCCATAAATACTGGCAGAAGTCTGCCGAACTGTTACGGGTTGTGCTCCGGCTAGAGGAAGTGGTATGCTGTCGGTTGTAAGCGGTTAGTAGCGGTTCTACGCCAGAACTTTCCCTTTATCGTTTGTTTCAGCTTTGATACTCGCAAGAACAGTCTGTGGTTGAACTCCTTGAAGACGGCCTGCTGCCAGCAGCTGATAACTGTTACGTCAGCGAGTTGTTTAAAGTCAATTTAAAGTATTAGGCAAAATTCTTCCCCTTTTTATTCGTATGTTTATTTTAAACGAACTGTGTTTGAATAAATGAATCGATAAACGGAATGCTGACGTTTAGTGGCTTTGTGATGTTTTCCGTCTTAATTATGCCACTTCTGTTCAACAGTGCCTTGCAGCATTAGAGGTACAGGGTGTCAGGCAAAACTTGTAACGACCGGACATGTAGTGTGGCGGATGAGTGCGTTTAGGGCCTAGAAAACGGCCTGCAGACGCGAGGAATGGGATTTTTTTTTGCTTGTAATTTCGTAAGTTGTTTTGGCAGTACGAGATTTCAGGTTCTCACAGCGGTGGTACTGATGGTCCCTTTCTAATGGAATGTGACGCTGTGTCGTCGGGTGAGTGCAGACGCTCCTCCACTTACGCAACTTAAAAGTTACGCAAATTTCAGGCTCAAGTGGTTTTTGAAAGAAATAACTGAAAAATAAAGACTTGAAATGATGAAATTTTGAAACGCGCCCCCCCCCCCCCCCCTCCCATGAATAAAGGCGCGGTGAGACGAAGTTGGCGGGAGAACACTGCTTGGCGATAACACATGCGGCGAGGCGGTCGTGCTGTGGTCGATCAGGTTCCAGTTGTGTCGGGGAGGTTGGATTTCAGCTGAGCTCCTTTGTACGCTTATGTACAGTTGGCCATATGCGTATTGAGTTCCGAAACATGTAGTTATTTACTTTGCTAATAAATACCATCATCTAGCATACAATTATAGTTGTGTTTTCTGACTGAAATGAACTCACCATTAGTCTTCCATAACGTAACTACTGCCTTAGGCGGGGAGTACCTGTATCTGTACAAATAACACGTATTTGCTGGCCTACTGACTCATATATGCACAGACATTTTTAGTGGTATTGTATGAGGTTTCCGGTTTTTTTTGAGCTGTGACCACACGCCATGGGGTGAGTGATTTCTGACGCCCCCTCATTTGTTCACCTCCAGATGTCAAAGAAGAATGATTCTTGCGTGGTTTCAGATTTCCGCCGCCGGGTTCTGGGTTGTTACGTAGCGCACATTCGTAGTTACCGACGTTTCAGGATAGCCTATCGGTCCCATCTTGAAGACTAAACTAATATCTTCAGGGGTCAAGCAGTATCTTCAAGTTTCAAGCAATATCTTCAAGGGTCAAGCAGTTTCCTCATGGACTAAGGAGTGCTTGATCCCTGAAGTGGGACAGGTAGGTTGTACCGAAACATCGGTAACTAACCACCAACCTGCTTTGCGTAACATCTCAGAAGAGCGAAGGTTTCAAGAATGGTTTTTCTTGGTCTACTTGGCTTTTGAAATTGAGGCATTAGGTTCTTTCGAGACGTCTGGTTGCACTCACTCAACGACGCAGGGTCCAAATCACCGAAAAACGGAACCCGAAATTACAACGCCGTGAGCACTTGACAAGAGGCAAGATGTAGTGTAACAGTTAATAGTACTTGTCGGCCGTCACTTTCAGATGGTGTCACTTTCAGCAGACGTCAGCCTTCTTTCCAAGAATTTTCTGTGTAAAAAAACCGCATATCCGTATTCAGTAAACACGTGTGTGTGTGTGTGTGTGTGTTTGTGTGTGTGTTTGTCGGAGATCCATGTCACTCGATGAGTGTCAGAGCTTCAGGGTTGTGCGGAGTCGGTGTTTGCTAACGAGCCGGAACTATGTAGCTTGTTAGCGCCAGGTTAGTTTTGTGTGAAGAGTAGCGGGTAATTGTTTTCGTTTCAATCCGTAACTCTTTTATAGTTCTGAATAAATCGTTTATATTGCTTTTCTTGTAACAGCGTTTAAGATGCGTCATCGTCTCAAAACAGAGACCAAGGAAACTGTGTAATGGTTGTGTTGGAATTTCATAACGGCAGACCGAGCGCGTTTATATAATGGTAACTTTATGGATCTGTATTTCAGAGATGCTAGGTTCGAATTTGTGCCGGGACCCCGACTATCCTCAGTTCTTTCATGTTTTTCCTCAGTACCTTCAAGTCCGTGCATTTATAATGCAGTCAAACCTCGGTTCACGAACGCCTCGGATCATGAACAATTCGGTTTACGAACAAGGGTAGTCTTGAGAGTCGCTGCGTAGGTCGTGTTTACGGTGCGGATGGTGCCGTGTCGCACGGCTGTCAGGACCACCACCCTTCCAAAAACTCGGCGCAGAAAACCATATGCTGCAACTCAACATCTAATGCTCCTGATGATGGGCGTATGTACCCGAAACATGTCGAGCTAAGAATACATCTCAATAAAATTACTTAGTTGCATCAAGTTGGCATTTCACTTTATTTCATGAGGAAGATGCACGGTCAAGCAACCCTCAAGAATATCTGAGATTTAACATAGGAAACGAGCAACAGCGAATGAAGTAAAGGACAGTGTAGGTCAAACCACAACTGGGTTATTAGCTTGTTGTAGCTACGGTGTTAATGAAACAACATGTTTCGGCCTACTCGGAGGCCATCATCAGGTGTACAAATGTTAGCTATAGGAGACTAATAGCAATGCGTGTACTGTGGCAGATGATGAGATATCATCATATAGGTCTTATAAAGCAGATAGGAGAAACTTTTCGTGTGGGAGGGTGCTGAAAGTGTGGTGACTGGATTCACCTGAGCAGGTAAGGCGGGGGGACGTGCGTGTGTGTGGTTGTTACTACGTGGTCGGACAATTAATTTCGCGAACTCGCCACCACGTGCTTGCCATGGCAGCAGTGGACAAAAGCCTTAGTATGGTTTGATGACGTTGACATATCAGCGTGTCACAGCTGTGTTGTTGTTGATCTATGGCAGTCTCTTTCTGAGTGGCATCTATGTATGTTTTGATGACGTTGACATATCATCGTTTCATAGATGTGTTGTTGTTGATCTAGGGCAGTATCTTCAGAGTGGCATCTATTACTGTCTGCGTGTGTTTTGGTGTCCCGCCGCGAGAATGTCGGAGCTTGAATAAGAGCAGCGAACGAACATTAAATTTCTGGTTAAACTTGGAAAGAGTGGAAACGAAATCAGAGAGATGTTGGTGCAAGTTTACGGAATAATGATATGAAGAAAACAGCAGTTTACAAGTGGGTGAAACGTTTTTCTGAGGGAAGGGAAACTGTCATTGACGAAGAGATATCAGGACGGCCAACAACAAGCAGAACTGAAGAAAACATTGCAAAATTTCATTCAATTGTGCGTGAAAATCAGACTACGTACATACCAACCACGCGCACGCACGTCCCCCGCCTTACCTGCTCAGGTGACTCCAGTCACCACACTCTCAGTACCCTCTCACACGCAGGTTCTCTCCTATCTGCTTTACAAGACCTACATGATGAGATCTCATCATCTGCCAAAGTCCACGCATTTCTATTAGTCTCCTATAGCTAACATTTGTAAACCTAATGATGACCTCCGAGTAGGTCGAAACATATTGTTTAATTAACACCGTAGCCACACCCAGCGAATAAACCAGTTGTGTTGTGACCTATATTGTCCCTTACTCTATTGGTACATGCACAACGGGGATGCCTCAGCTTAAGAGCAACAGCGAAGCAAAAGGTACACCAAAGAACTAACCTATTCGGTGCTGAATTTTAACTCACCTTTTCTAATGATGATTGGCAGCCGATATGTAATAGCGTTTCCCTTAAACGGGATTAACTGAGAGATGACGTTTACATCAGGCAAGTGCTTCTTGGGGGCTTACATCCTCTACTTGAATAGTGTGGTTTGTATACCGACTAGGCTGTAGGTTGAAAGGCCTGGGGTTCGATACCCGGCAGAGGCGAGAGTTTTGTCTTCTCCAAAACGTCCATACTTGTTGTGGGTCCCACCTAGCTTCCTACTGTTCGGGTAACAGAATTTTTTCCCGGGGGCAAAACGGCCGCGGCGTGATGCTTAGCACTCATCTCCGTCTGCTGCCGAGGTTCAAAATGTGTGGAGCTATATCTCTGCTCCCTGTGTATGCCTTCGTGGAGTTGCCAGGGACAGTTTACTTTAAAAAAAAACGCTATTCTTGACCAGTTTTTATAAATGTTGTAGGAAATATTTGAGGTTAATATGTCAATGTGCTTTTTAGAGGTCCTTTTAACTGCCACGAACTCGAAGGGTTAATTTATCTACCTATTGTAGAATCAGTTAACGCCTCGATAGGCTATTTTTCATGAGCAGTTATGTATAGATATACGATGTACCATATTTATTATGCCTTACGGTTGGTGAATGTGGGTCGGGTAGCTCAGTCGGTATAGCGACTGACTACGGGCTGGACGGTCGGGGATCGATTCCCAGTGGGGACGAGATTTTCCGCCCGCGCAGACAGGCCCTGGGGCCCACCCAGCCTCCTGTACAATGGTTACCGGGTCTTTCCCGGGGGTAAAGTGCGGCCGGGGCTACTGCTGACCACTCACCCCCTTCTAGTGCCGCTGTCATGGAAGAGTAGAGCTATACCTCTACCCACCCTCTGAGCCACACCGGGCCTGTAACGGGAAAACTTTACCTTTAACTGACTGAGGTAAAATATGTATATAGTGAATAAATTGCTTATAATGCGCTAAAATCTATTGATCTTACGAGCTTCGTGGACGTCTTGATGTGGTTTCTTGTGAGTTGTTCAAACGGAGGAGGCCAGGTGTCACCTGTTCGGACTATGGCATTTCGTAGGATCCTTCTCTCATTTTCTAGTTGCGTAGAGTTCAAAATTATGTGGTTAATCGTCTGTTCTTCTTTTAGTCCACAAGGACATGTTGAATTGGGAATAATCTTGAATCTATGGACGTACGATCTGGTTAAACCACGACCCGTTACCATAGCCGTAAATTTAGCTGAGATAGGTATCATGGTCTTCATTCACTCTCTCTCTTATGTATGGGAAGAATAATTTACTTATTGTTTCTTGTGTAGAGCTTGTCCACTGCTCCTGTGGACAGGTTAATGATAGAATTATGCATCATGTGCGTACCAATGCTGGTTTGAACAGTAATCAGTATGGCTTCATACCTCAGAGAGGAACTGTGGACGGAGCGTTGGCAGTCAAGGAGATCATCGATGGAAACTTGAAACAAAAGAACTGTACTTCAGTAGTTAGCCTGGACGTCCGAGGAGCATTTGACGCGGCATGGTGGTCAAGCATTCTGCGTAATCTAAAAGAAATAAAATGCCCGAAGAACCTCTTAAACCTGCCCAGAAGTTATTTCAGCGATAGAACGGGAATATGTTGAAAATAGAGAAACCCGTGACTATGGGGTTCCCCCAAGTTTCTTGTAACCGTCCAGGGTTTTGGAATATACTCTACAACTTGCTGCTTGATATGGACTTCTCTCACCGCACCAGGATAAATTGCCTTCGCGAACGAACTACTGGTACTAACCCGAGGGAAAAGCGCCCTAGACGCACAGAACTATGCCAACCAGCATTTTTATATTGATATTAACAGTATGACCCATTACAGAGTAATACTACATGCTTTACATAACTTAAGCTTTAGTTTTACAACAACATTTACATTTAATAATCACAAAATTGTAGTTGAGATTCATTATAATATCGATAACAATATTTTGACGTGTAGTCTTATAATTAATAATATTTACATACATTCTCTGAGATCTATCTGTCTACCTATCTGTCTTTTATAGTAAAGTGTCATTGCAAATCTGTAAAGTCTAAAGATTTAACAAATTTTACAAAAATTTTAAAATAATTATTGACGAGCGTTTCATTCGTCGTAGGCCAATTGCCACCCAGTGTTTTTTATTTGTTTTAACATTTCATTTCTTTGGTTACGTCATTTCTTATACTGAAATATTAAGTGGTCTGTAGTTTGTTGTTTTTCTTCACACGGGCACATCGGATTATCTGTTAGTCCAAATATGTGATGGTATGATCTTAGTTTCCCATGTCCTGTTACCATTGTTGTAAACTCTGGGAATATAATCCTAAAATGAGCCATCCCCATTGTGTGTGCATAAACAATAGGTGTAGGTATCAGTCAATAACACAACAATATCTAAAAATATGTTTAATAAAGGATGATAGTAACTACATGTTTCGGCCCATTTCGGCCATCATCAGGTTTTCATCCTAAAGTATGGTGGTGGTGCTTTATAGGATTGGTATGGGTATGTCACGATGGTGAGATCTCAGCATCTGTGATGTTTGTTATATGCTATTGTTAAGGGGCACGGGG
>Ga0136643_10018442_pt1 | contig 10523 bp, 14 predicted proteins | sample TergutLab28metaG_FD_96883 | JGI IMG/M metagenome (GOLD analysis project Ga0136643, IMG submission 96883) | Labiotermes labralis P1 segment gut microbial communities from Petit-Saut dam, French Guiana - Lab288 P1 (version 3) (version 3) | ecosystem: Host-associated > Arthropoda: Insects >... | reverse complement strand
GCATTTTGAAGCGCCCCGCAATTAGCTGTGTTGCTGATTATGGTACAGCTATTTATTAGGCCTGATAGAGTATACGCTTTCAACTCGTGTCTGTACACACGCGACTATATTTGACGCTTACCCAACATCATCATCCGTCCGCTTGGGCTTGTGATGTTTGGAATATCAATCACGATCTTGCCATCAGGTTTCATTAAACGGTGAAATTCCTGAATCGCTTTTAACACGAAGTCTCTCTCGAAATATTCAAGAACCCCTATACAGTCACCAATGTCGAAATAGTTATCAGCAAAGGGTGTTTCGTGAACGCTTCCGCAATATAATGAGCCAATTGACAGTCTGTTTTCCGCTATATATTCGTAAAGGAATTGGATGGTCTCTTTGCTAATATCAACACCGAAATAGGTTGAAGGCCATTTATCGTATCCCTTGAGCCGAAGGCTTAAATTACAACCAAGATGGATAAAATTCATGCCCTTGGCAGGTGATAAATAGTCTTTGAGTTTTTTTCGCCTTACATCTTCCCAATCGCTATCTTGTTCATTTTGCTTGTGTAGATAGTCTGGATTGCCAGTAATATATTTTGGCAAATTATCATATGAGAGTGCATCTTTATTCCCGTACTCAATAAAGTGCCTATCATATGATTTTGCAATTTGTTCCAGTTGATTTTCTATTTTCATAATGCCTCCGATGTCTAAATGGCTTGTAATAATGTATCCAGTTTCCGTATTTCATAAATTGGCGTTATGTCCGTGTCGTTCGCTATTCCCTGCTCATTAAACCAACAACTATCTATACCCGCGTTATTCCCACCAGCGATATCTGCTGAAAGCGAATCCCCAATTATTAAGATTTTTTCTTTTGGTATTTTGGGTATGTGTGAAAAAACATAATCAAAATATTTTATGTCGGGTTTTTGGAAGCCGACAAATTCAGAAACAAAGAAGTTGGATATGTAATCCTTTAGTAGTGAATGTTTAATCCTTGACTCCTGTGTTGCCAAAATGCCGTTTGTAACTATAAAAATTTGCTTTCCCTTTGAAACTATCTCTTTGCAAATTTCCAATGCACCATCAAACAAAAATATCCCTTTTCCAAGTTCGGCAAGGTATTTATTATTGAAATCCTTTGTATCGTACTGTACGCCGGTATCTTTAAACAAACGCTCGAATCTGATTGTTTGCAAATCATTCTTTGTTATTTCGCCGTTTTCATAATCGCGCCACACTTGTGAATTTATTTTCCTGTATATTGTCCGTATGGTTTCATCATATTCGAAGCCACAATAATCAAACATCGTCTTGAGTGCGTATTCTTCGGCTTTATCATAATCATACAGAGTGCCGTCTGCATCAAATAAAAATATATCGTATTTTTTCATATGCCACCTCTACACTAAACTGTTCTGCCCATTAAAACTTTAAATTCCGGCTTCGTCACATAAGAGCAATATGAAACCTTCCCATTGAAAATCAGCATCTTTTCGAACCTAAACCGCATGGCAGGGGTAGTAATATAATCCATTACCTTTGTTTTAGGAATCCATATAACTTCGCTCATTTCGTCCGAAGTGGTTGGCGTTCCATCCACGTAATCACAAATAAAATCAAACATAACCTTTGTCGGCACGTTGGTTATGCCATCATAATATAAGTGCTGTCCGACATTCGAATAAATGCCCACCAAACATCTGACAGTAGCTGTTATGCCGCTTTCCTCAAGGATTTCTCGAAGCACACCTTCTTCGAGGTTTTCGCTAACTTCGATTTGCCCTCCGGGAGTATCCCAACCCCTGTGCTGTAATTTCACGAGAAGCATATTTCCGTTCTTGTCTTCAACATAGCCAGCGGCGGCTACGATATGAGTAGGCCATGACATTTGATTCACTCCCAATAACGATTTGATTTTATCTAAAGTTGGTAATGATATTTATAGCCGCATTCGGCAAAATCGCCGGGATTGGTGATTTTTTGAAGTCATCTATATTCCGTGTCACAATATAATCTGCCTTCATGCGCTCCGCACAAGATGCTTGGACAGCGTCCTCATAATCCTTCATGTCGCTGGAAAATCCGGAGGTGATGTCGCTTTTCAATACATTTGCAACATCAACAATTAACAACAAGGTTTGTACGGCTTCACGCACAAGACTTGGGTTTATATGTTTACGCAGAATGTACATAACATCCGTCACGGTTATAGCGGATACAAAGCCTTCCACCCTGCCTAATTCGCAATATTTCACAAGCCGGAGGGATTCTTCGTAACCGTCACGTTTTGACAGCACATCCACAATAATGTTGGTATCCAGCATCAGCCTCATTGTCGGTTAAGCCTTTCTGCTTTCGCTTCATCTTCATCCACATTTTTGGGGAGTATGCCGACCAATCGGTCAGCCAAAAATGAAAGCGTATCTTGCATCCCCAAAAGCCGTGCAACGGGTATGCCGTTCTTGGTTATCACGATTTCCTGCCCGGACGCTATTTCTAAATATTTTCCAAAATTATTTTGCACTTCTGTTGATTTGACAATCATCATTGACACCTCCGAATTCCATTTCTATTATTATATCCCACATGGCTAAATTAATCAATGGTGATTTAGCTAATAAAACACATTTCATAAAAAATGTTTTATCTCAAACATAAATCACATGGAATCTAAACCTTTTAACGATTCCATAATCGTTCGTTAATCTATTTTTTTAATGGGACAAATTGGGTGCAAAACCAATCCTTCCGATGTACAAGCGGTACACAAACCGAAAGATGTACCATTAAATGGAAAAAAGGCTTCCGTTATCCGACATAGGTCAACGGAAGCCTTTATATAAGTATTTTTAAATATATATAACCGATTTTAAGGCATATCCACATTGTATCAAGGACGAGGTTGAAATTTCAACGTAAGTCTTGGCTATGGATATATTATTCTTTTGGCAGTATGTGATTATTGCATCAAGTTGTGCGGCGATTGAATTGTCCGTCTGTCGGTCTGTGCTATATCGGGCATAGGCGGCAGCTTTCATACATCGTCACCGCCAGTACCTATGATGCGTCCTAACAAGCCCTTCTTTTGCTTAGGCGTGGTTTTTGTTCCATCGCTCTTATCCAACTTATATTTAGGCATTTTCGTTAAAGCAGTTACATAATCAATTAACTCTTGGTGTCCGGCATCGTTCAGCTTGTCGAAGTGCTTGATGATAATTTCTAATTTATCACTTCTGGCATCCAGTTTCGCTTGCAATTCTTCTAAATCCAAATTGAACACATCAACGGGAACCTTGACACTGATAGCGTCCGGATTTTCTTTTATTGCATCGGGATACAGCAGTTCATTGACTGAAATCCCCAAAGCCTCTGCAATACGTTGGGCTATCTCAACGGACGGTACTCTATTCCCATTTTCATATCGCCCAACGGCTTTGCTTGAAATGTTAGCCTTTTCTGCTAACTGTAGCTGTGTGAGTCCCATATGTTCCCTAAAAAATTTAATTCTTTGACCAAGTATCATAACGACACCTCCGCGCTTAGTGTACCACATAAGACCAATCGGTGCAATAAAATTATTTTATGCTTGACATGAGACCGCATGGGGCATATAATTCCCTTGATGAGACCAAGTGTCACCTTAATGGCCAAAAGGGACTGTGTGTCAACATAGAAGGGAGGGGCGTTATGAAAATTAACCCCAAGCGATTTAATATCACAATGGCTAAGTTGTGCCTAACAACGAGAGACTTGCAAAAAATAGGCGGGTTATCACGGTCAACAATTGCGCGAGTAAGAAGTGACCCGGAGTATGAACCTAACCTAAAAACCATCGGCAAAATTGCCAAGGCTCTGAATGTGTCGGTCGAGTATCTTACCGAAACGGAGGGGTGCAATGGTTTATAACTTCAACTGGAATCCACAACCAACTGGCAATACAAAAGCCGCTGAAGCCGTGACCATCCAGTATATCAAAGCCAAATATGGCACAACCCCTGCGGAGTTCGCAAAAAAGATTATTAAAGAGCAAACATCACAAGAAAAGCATCCACGCATGGAAGCGGTGCATTCTGTTAGAAAGGCGGTAGCGATATGACAGCACAAGCTATAACCTCAACACCTCACCCGGCAAGTATTAAAGAGTTGAACCAGTGGGTGGGCTATATGCTTGTAGATAATCCCGACAAACCAAAGCCGGACAAAATCCCTGTTAATCCACAGAAACTAACTGGGGCAATGTCAAATAACCCGGCTACATGGAGCGATTACAAAACCGCCCGTGAGTGTGTAGGAAAACAAGCCACCGTCTACCAAAAACGAAAAACAGGCAATGAAATGGTTACGGGTACTGTTTCTGGCATAGGTATCATGTTTGCTAATCGGCTTTGCGGCATTGACATTGATGGCTGTCTTATTGATGGCAAATTATCCGAAAACGCCGCAGACATTATCAACACCATGCAATCATATACAGAAGTCAGCCCAAGCGGGACAGGGGTACATATCCTGTTTTGGGGCGAAATCGAGGATAATCCAAGCCTATACAAGAAAAACCCAACAAACGGCATTGAAATTTATCAGACCGGGCGATTCTTCACTGTAACAGGGAATGTGATGGATCCAAGATATCCTGTTAACGATTGCACAGACGCAATAAAAAATGTGCGTCAAAAATACATGCAGAAAAATAATGTCACCATCAAAAGTGCTACCTCACAAGTTGCACTAAACGCCGCAGAAATCCTACGCAAAGCAAAATCAGCCCATAATGGTGCTGCATTTTCAAAACTATGGCAAGGCGATACATCTGCATACGCCTACAATAACCCCGATGGCAGCCGCAATGCCGGCCACAGTGAAGCAGACCAAGCGTTGTGTAGTATGTTAGCTTTCTGGACAGGCCGCAACACGGCGTTGATGGACGAATTGTTCCGGCAAAGTGACTTATTCCGACCAAAATGGGATGAAATGCGGGGCAGTCAGACATATGGTGCTATGACGATTGATAAAGCCGTTCAAGGGTGCCGGGAAGTGTATTGTGCTTCTCATGATACTAAGCCGCTTGAAATCAGACGGGACAAGGCGAAAGTTCGCCCAACATCTACAGGCTATGCACCAGTTGCTGAGCGTGGCGAACAGATACAACGGCAGAGTTCACTTGTATGTATGGCAGACATTGAGCCAAAGGAAGTTTCTTGGCTATGGGAGCCGTATATCCCACTTGGCAAAATAACATTGCTTCGTGGAGATCCGGGGCAGGGTAAAACAACTTTATCACTAACGTTGGCATCCATTGTGTCTAATGGCTTCGCATTCCCTGCAAACTCCGGCTTTACCTCTTGTGAACCAAGCAATGCACTTTTTATAACAGCCGAGGACGATTTAAGCGACACAATCGCCCCAAGGCTTATCAAAGCCAAAGCAGATTTAAGCAGGGTATTTTCATATAAGGAAGATTCGCCGCAATATCTAACATTCACAAGCCCGGAATTTGAAACACTTATTAGGGATTCAAAAGCCAAACTGGTGACAGTTGACCCTGTGCAAGCATTCTTGGGCAGTGATGTAGATGGACACAGGGCAAATGCTGTACGGCCTGTAATGACACATTTACGGAATCTGGCTGAAAAATATAGTTGTGCAATTGTTTTAATCGAGCATATGAACAAAAACCCCGGCGGCAAGGGCTTGTACCGTGGCCTTGGCACAATAGACATAACAGCAGCGGCGCGAAGTATTCTCATGTTGGGAAGTGACCCCAATAATGACACTGAAATTGGGATTGCACACATTAAATCTAATTGCGGGCCAAAGGGTAAGGTTGTCGGCTTTACTATCAGCAAGAATGGGCTTCTATGGAATCCTAATACCCATCTAACCGCCGATATCATCCAAGGTTACACAAAACCCAAGTCAGAATCAGACAGTGCTTTACGTGAAGCAAAGGATTTTTTGAAAGACATATTAAAAGACGGAAAACAAAACGGACAAGACATATTGCTGATGGCAAAGCAGTATGGCATAGCTGAAAAAACATTACGCCGCGCTTGCAAAGAATTGGAAATTAACTGTAAAGAGCGGGAAGGTTTCGGGAAAGACATGATTGTGTATTGGAAGCTACCCTATGATACCGCTGTATTCCAATCATCAGAAAAAGTTTCACCCAATGAGCAAATGGAAATAGATAAAATATTTTCAGACAAATAAGACAATGGCGAAACCAAAATATATTTGGCCATGATTGGCCGAAGCCGCATAAATAAATACTTTGTGCAATCGTGGCCATGGCAACCATTGAGAGAAAATTTTTCAGTCGTAGCCATGGCCACGATTAAATGAAGCCTGCAAAATTAAGGCTTTATCCAATCATGGCCAAACACACGTTGCAGGAAGGGGAAGATATAAATGTCCAAAGAGCATAAATCCGTAGTCCGTAATCAAGGTTATACCCGTGGCGCAGTAGGCCACATTGAACGCCACAACGAGCGTAAGAACGAAAACTATAGCAATCGTGATGTTGTTTCGGAGCAGTCCAGTAATAATATTTATTATAAGATTTGTGACGGAACCTATCTTGGAGCATTTGATAAAATGGTAAAGGACGGAGAAATAAGTACGAGGGGCTTAAAACTCAACAATGAAGGCACAAAGCCAGAATCTAACATAATTGCCGAAATGATATTTGATGTGAACACGGAATACTTTGAGGAATTTTACGAAAGCCACGGCTACAGCAGCAGCTATGAATTTGCCAAAAACTTTTACTATGACGCTTATAAAATGGCAGTCGATGAAGCTGGGGACGAAAAATATATCTTATCTGCCGTCATGCACGCAGACGAGCGCAACAAGGGCTTATCGGAAAAACTAGGGCGCGATGTTTACCATTATCATCTTCATGTGGTTTATATCCCTGTTGTAGAAAAGGAAATTAAATGGACAAAAAAATGCAAAGATAAATCTCTAATCGGCACAATTAAAGAAGTCATAAATCAAGTCAATCATTCTAAAAAATGGGAGTGCGAAAAAGCCGTTGGCGAGGATGGAAAGGAGCGGCTTGTATACTCATACTCCAAACTCCAAGACCGCTACCACGACCATATGAAAGTTGCAGGGTATGACGGCTTCGAGCGTGGCAAGTTTGGAAGTACGGCTGAGCATTTGTCCGTATTGGACTATAAAACCAAGATAAGGCAAGAGGAATTGGCTGAAAAAGAAAATCAACTTGCCGCCACAGAAAAAGAAATAGCTGATACAGAAAAGGCATTTGAACAAAAATCTGATGACCTAACCACGGTTGATAAACAAATAGCCCAAAAAGAAAACCATGTAGAAAAATTAGCCAACAAGGAAAAAAATATACAAGGCCGCATCAAATCTATAGGGGACAGCGGGCAATTGCTAACCTTGAAACAGATTGAAAAAATCCAAACAAGGATCCATGCACCTTTGGTTGGAAAACCGGGGATAATCCTTTCCGAGGAAGATGAAAAGAGCCTTAGGAAAATGGCAATAACAGCGGCAACGGCTAATGAGCAAGCTACAATGAATAAGAACATGGCTCAGGCAGCTTATGAAGCAATCCGGGATATTATTCAAGCAGTAAGTTATCTAAAATATGATTTCAAAGGGGACATGCAACTGAAAGATAATCTAACGCCGGAGCAGGAAACTTTAATAACCACAATCCGCAGTTATGCCAAAGAATTTGTAAAGCGATTTGGCTTTGACAAGCTGGCTGATGATATGAGATTCGCCAAACTGGATACGTCCATAGCCGAGAAATTTTATAACTTGGAGCAGGAATCTCTGAACAAAAATAAGCCATCAATCAATGATATTTTTGCAGAGGCCAAGCAAAAGGCTAAGGAGCATAACGAGCAAAATAAGAATGCCCCTGCTAAGCAACAAGGGCGTAAAAGCCATGACGTGCAACACTAATCGCAGGGGTTTTTCTGCTATGCTTGCCATAGTAGCTAACGCACTATGTACTTTGCCCTGTTCCCGCAAGCGGGGGTCAAAGTACGTGCGCCCTGCCGGGGGCTAACTGCGCCGCCTTCGGCGGTCAAAACCAAAACCTGCGCCCAAGGTGCCCGTACAAATTTGAAAATTTGATGCGGATGTTTTGGGCGAAATGCGAAAACCAAATCGCAAAAAAACTACAGTAGCCCATGCTGATTTAGCACTTCGGCTTCCTCCATGTACTGTGGCCATTGCGCCAAATAAAATCTATATTTTTCAGAATCCTTAGCATCAAACCATCCGCCATTTTTTATTGCCCTTACCACATGACCACGAATTATATCGTGTCGCCATTGAGGTAAGTTTTCATATCGTTCATATAAAAATTTTCCTTGTCCCTCGTATGATAAAATTTCGCTGTAGACATCTTCCATAAACTCAAAATCTGCAACAGGCACAGGCTCTTTTGAAATAGCACAGGTATGTACACCCGAATCATTTTCATGCTCATACTCGCCCACACAATGATAAATATAGCCACTTAATCCTTTATACAGATGTTCCAAGGCATTGCTGAACATCTCTTGAAAAACCAAAACGCCATCTTTGCGAATATCCAACATTGGCATCTTAAAAGGGCATCGCCTATAATCCCAAATATAATGCAGAGCTAACTGTCTGCTTGTGGTCAAATAAACAACAGGCTCTTTTATATTGCTCGTGCCTGTATCAAACGGTTTTAGATGTGTCAGCCCTTTGATTGTAGTTCCGTGATAGTAATCCATAAATACATTAACCTCCTACGTGTTACTGTATCATTCCTTGCACAAACTTTATGGCTTTTTTCCTGTTACAATAAAGTTAAACCCGCCCCGCCATTCATAACTCTTGTCATTTGCGAAGTCGTTGTTGATATATTCCAGCTTAACTTTCAGCAACTCTGTAAGACGCTCAAATTCAATATCACTAAAGCCGTGTTCTCTATAAATTTCCTTATTTTCGCCGTAACGCCATGCTAAATAGCCAATTTCGGAGTTAGTTTCATCATAAAGAAGGTTCTTCCTGTACTCCAGAGGGAGGGCATCATCATTATAATTTATGGTATAGGCGTAGGGGTGTAGCTTAATATCTGTTAGCCCACACAGGTCGAAAAGTTTCAGATACCGTCGTTCGTGCCATTCTCTTCCTTGGTTCAGACTTGCGGAAATGGCCTTCCAAACGTGCTTGTGATGAATGTCACTCTCCAAGGATGCAAGCTGTTGAAGTTCTTGCGCTCCCTCAAAGGAGTAATCCCCTTGCCACCAAATATTAGGTGCTGACATAGTGGACACAACACAGGACACCCGGCCACCGGGCTTACACACTCGTATTTTTTCTTTAAGTCCTGCCATAGGGTCTGATAAAACTCCTAAGTATGTGTAATTCGTCACCACATCAAAGATATTGTCAACATAGTGAAGGTTAAAACCGTCACCAATTTCAATATTTACTTTATGGCTTAACCCAAGTTCATCCAATCGCTTACGACCGTATTCGATAAATCCTTCGTTTATGTCAAAGCCCGTAACTTTGCCTGTGGTAAGACCTTTAGCTAAATAACGACCAAAGACTCCCGTCCCACAACCTGCATCCAAAATATGGCTGCCTTCTTCTATTCCCAGCCATTTGAAGAACATGGGGAGCATTTCATCTGTGAAGCGGTATGCTCTTTGCTCGTATCCAGCGTATCCTTGTGGTTGTGTCCAGATTTTGTTGCTACTGGTTTCCATATATCTATCTCCTATCCGTTCCTATCGGGAATTTGCATAGTCTGTGGCAGATAAGCCTTCCAAGTGCCTTCGTTGGTTCACATGGACAACGGTTCTGGTGTCACCGTCTATGTGCCACTCATGTATTCCTGTATCACCAATCGGAAAGCGTACTAAATTTGACGTAGCGGGCAATCTCAAAAAGCTGTAGCCAAGATTCCAAATGAATAATCCATGCGAAATAACAGCAATAGTTGAATCGGGTGGATTCTTGTTTATAAGTTTCGATAAAACAGTTTCCGCTCTCATTCTTAATTGAATATCGCTCTCCTGTTCGTAAACAGCCGTGTGCGGATATTTAACTTCTGGGTCGGGATATTTTGCTCGTGCTTCTTCTTTTGATAAGCCCGAAATAAGGCCAGTATTCCATTCCATGATGTCATCATTATACACAACATCTAAGTTAATGCGCTTGCTTAAAATTTCAGCCACTGTACTTGCTCGCTTTAATGGGCTTGCAAATATTTTATCAATGCTGTATTTTTCGGCAACCCAGTCAGCCATTAACTTCGCTTGCTTGATTCCCAAGTCAGTAAGGGGAGCATCATAACGCCCCTCAATTACGCCCGTAATATCACCTTCAGATTGTCCGTGCCGGATTACAAGTATTTTCATCTCTTAACCCCCTATACGAATCTGGTAGTGTCAACCACTCCCTGTTTTTATATCTCAAAACCCTGGAACAATCAGGTTTTTTTCAAAAAAGATAGCAACCCCCCATTTTCGGGAATAATTGCTGGTGACTAAACACAGAAATTAT
>Ga0136643_10018434_pt1 | contig 10526 bp, 9 predicted proteins | sample TergutLab28metaG_FD_96883 | JGI IMG/M metagenome (GOLD analysis project Ga0136643, IMG submission 96883) | Labiotermes labralis P1 segment gut microbial communities from Petit-Saut dam, French Guiana - Lab288 P1 (version 3) (version 3) | ecosystem: Host-associated > Arthropoda: Insects >... | reverse complement strand
TTTTCATTGACATAAAATTCTTCCGATCGCACTATGGCCCTGGGGTCGACTCAGTCTCTAACAGAAATGAGTACCAGGAGTATTTCCTGGGGGTAAAGGCGGCCGGTGCGTAAGGCTGACAACTTACCACCATCCTGTGCCGTTGTCACGAAATCTGGGAACCTTAACTTCCTAAGAAACCTCTGGGCTTGTCCAGGCCTGTAATGGGGGACTGCTTTACTTTTTACCTTTTATTTATGAATTAGGGGCAAATATTATTCTTTGTTTTTAAGATGTATTATCGTCAAAAGTCTATTGTTATTTTTTATATACAAAGTAGTGATATATATATATATATATATATATCGCCCATTCCGAACTTCACCCTACACAATTTTGGAATCGTGTTGTTTAACATTTTTCATTCCACAGATTTTTAACTAACAAAACGTTTCATTCGAGCTTTGTATTATGTTTATCTTGGGGTTTGTATATATGAATGTTGTGTGCAGCAGCAAACTGCATGTGTTGTCTTATTTAACTACAAAGGCTTTTCGATGTTGCTGCACCACAATCTGTGTCTCCAAATGCATTATGTGTTTATACCAACAGTTTTATCTTTATGTTCTTTGCACCGCGCAATGTAATATAATTATACAATATAAACCAACTTCATGCACATTTTATAAATCAGTGATTTAATTTTTAATTTTGATGTCTTTACATATTTCGAACCTGAGGGTTCATCTTCAGGAAGAAGGTTGTATATGCAGTTACAGTACGGTGCGTTTTAAATGCAGCAGTATAAGCAGTCTGGTTTGTTACAGATTTTGTTCGAGAAAAGTACCAAACCATAACAATATATACGACCGTCTTCCCGCAGATGGACTCTCGGTTTCGAAATATGAAGATGTCATAATTAAAGACTAAAATATTAATTTAGAAAATGTACATTTTATTCGTTTATATTGTATATTTAAACATATACTTGTACGTGTATTTGTATTTTACATGTCCTAGCTTATTCAGAATGTTATATTCTTTTTACACTTTTTGCACCAAAGGCACAAGTTTTATTATCATATATTTACATTCGTATAAAGAATTCTTTATGGAATTTGATCCACTTGCTACCGTACTGCTGGTGACACATTCTGCTGTGGCCACATGTAGCTGCCCAGCGCTCTCTCTCTCTCTCTCTCTCTCTGGCTCCGCTGACGTGTTTGCTCCTCGCCTTCCACGTTTCCAACAATACATCAAAAAGCCTTTTGGACTTTGAGATGTTTTGGTAATTTAGAAAGTTGCCTTGTTTCCGTTTTTTCAAGAGGCCGATGTGAATTTTTGTACACATCTGGCATTGGTTCTTTGTTTCGCACCAGTACGGTTGTCATTATGATTCTCATGACGCCATTTGCATGTCCTGCTCCGAAAACTACATTAATACCTGGCGATGCTGGATTTATTTTGTTGTTCCTGTTTGCGTTTATGATTTATTTTTAAGTTTGTCGGCAAACTCTCTACTATATTATTGTGTTTAATCCCCGTTGTGTTTAGAGGATCAGAAGAACAATGTAATTATATTCCGTCTAAACACAACCATATTCTTACAAATTAAAAATTGAAAGGAGCAGCATGTTTCGGCCAGCTAGGCAGACATCATGAGGCTAATTATGAAAATTAGTGAAGGGGAATATTTATAGCTGCACTTACTGTTTTGACATATGTAATTTACAACACGAACTTTTGTAAAACGTACAGAAACATGTAAACAATTACATGAAGCTTCAAGAAAAAAAGTGTATGAAATTTAAAATTGTCATTGGGTGGTTGAGTGCAGCCGTGTGTTAAAACAAACCATAGCGTATCAAATAAGTTACAGGTGGGATAGCGTTGACAATATTCATATACAGATATCTTTGCATGTACTCGTTTTTGAGTCTTGTAACCTCCGATCCGGTGGAAGACCGTTAAGACATTGCTAAATTTGCTCGAATTTTATCGTATCAATTGACAGGTTGCTGTTAGCTATATGTATGTAGGAAACAATATATTAGGTGTTTTAGTAATGAACTGAAAAGAGTTAAATTTAATGTAATTAAACTGGATTAAATCTGAAATTAAAAAGTAAATTGAAAATTTACGCGAATTTGAAATTTATATAGGCTAATTTTATGTCTACATTAGTAAGGAAGGATTCACTTCTTACTGTTTTGGTCTTGAGAAATCCTCAGCCACAAGATCTTGAAACTTTTTTCTCACGAGTTTCTTATGATGATTTCGAACACGTCTCAATGGTACCGACTTTGAAGGCCGACTGTGTATGTATATAACTCGTCCCCGGAGGCGAGTGGGGATGGGAGGGTGGGTGTGTATCATACGTCATGCGACTTTCACCATCTGTGTTGACCTCGAACATTTTATTGGGATGTACTGTGTGTTTGTAATTTAGCTGAATACCTTTTGAAGTTACTGTACGAATAAAGAATCTGTATTGCACTTTTGTCAAATTACACGGCATTAGATACTCCATTTTTTTTTTAAAAAAAAAGTGGCCAACTTCTAAAAAGAAGTTGCTGTAATTTTGAGGTGGTATTAATATTCATAAAAGAATATAAGGTGTAGATATGTATGAGTTCATATATACACGTTTGTATAGTTTTGTATAACTTGATGTCACTTGCTTTTTTATTTCATTATTTAATGCTCAACATGTTTCGGATGTTAATACATCCATCCTCAGGAGCTTGCAACTTATTTGTTGAGTTATTTCATGGGTTGTATTGCTCTGGTACGATGTGTGTTGGTGTTATGTTGTGGTGTGGCTGGGGTGGTGTGGTATCGCAAGCTCCTGAGAATTGATGTATTAACATCCGAAACATGTTGAGCATTAAATAATGAAATAATAAAGCAAGTGACATCAAGTTGGTCTCTCTTTATTCAAATATTAAGATGATGCACGGTCCAATAAACATAAGATACAAGTTTGTACGTTCTGTAACAACTTTGTCTTCAATTTCAAATCTCAAATCAAGTCATTGCACCTGGAAAAATCTCCTTTTCCTTCTCTTCATATTTATCTTGATGATTGCCATGTAGCTAGCCGAAACATGGAGATGCTTTTAATTTTGAATTAATTTGTAATAACAAAGTTGTGTTTATAAGGAACACAATTACAACATTTTTGCGAAACATTCCGCCAGTTTGCCTTGAGTAGATGTTGCACGTCTTAAATTTCAGCTCATACAGTCTGCCATTGTGGATTCAGTCTTGTTGTTTGCTGCAGATAGTAAAGTTTTACATTTGAGTGCCTTTGACTTTGTAAGTCACTCTCAGTCTGGGATGTTGAACTTTATTTTTCAATGTCCTTATGTGGTTATTGAAGTAAGTAAACTTTGCCCATTTGTGTTACTGTTTATTCTCACTTCCCTCGTTTTTTTTCTTCGTTGTCCTGTTGGCTGTTTCCTTTATGTTACACACATTGTTTTCTGCCATCAGTGCAACCTTCTTCCATTCTTCAAGCTTTACTTCGGGTGTGATGGATAGCTGTGCTATTTTGTTGATCATGTGCTTGAAAACTGCCCTTTTGTGTAATTTAATATCCAGCATTGTAATGACTTCATCAATCACCATGAATGAAGGATTGTTTGACGAAGGATGGGGTAGATTAGCATGCGAATATTATGTTAACCCTCTCACATGATCGAGCTATTTCTAGTCCTGAACATTAGAACATAATTTTATGTACCGCAATAGCTCCTGTGTGTAGAGGATACAAAAACCTACAGTCCTTCAATGTTGGACTTTTGCGTGGAATCAGATTAGGTCGTAATTATTCGGAATACTCAGGAATTTTTATTACAAAAAGGACTTTTAAAATATCAGCGGCTGATGGAAAGCCTGAATACTGAATTTTGGATGCAGACTGATAAAATATATACAAAAAACAGAGGATTTTCCCTAAAATGTAAGCAAAAATGAACACTAAGTAACTTTGGAACATAAGAATACAATATAAGAGGAGGCAAATTGTTACCCTAAAGCAATATAAGAGAATGGGAGGCTTCATCAAAGGCTTGACTGAGAAAAAAATTCTACTTTCTGAACAAACAGAAAGATTAGATGAGATAATGCAGGTAAAGAGACTGGTTAAATTAGATTTTGACTTAATTAAGCCGTGCTGAGGTGGGAGCTATTTGAATGCAAAACGAAAACAAAGTCGATAATACCCACTAAAAGCACCGTATAAACTGTTTAACATTTGTGTACTGTATATCTACAGTCCATAGAACGAACTCTGTTGGCTTTTCCGACAAGACACCGCAGCCCTTCACTTCAATTCAATGATATCATTCCTCCTTGATACATTAGGATTAAAAATATAATTTTAGGGGAGTAAAAACATAACCGCGGTATTTTCTGGACTGAGGAGTTTCGACAAATATTTGTGTACATTCGTCGGCGTGCCTTTGATGTTGTTAAAGACAGTGCATTTAACTAATCTACGTTGTTTTAGTAAATTGCTTTGGTTAATTCTGAGAATGTTATGAGATACACAAATACAGTGTGTGAACCGTACAAGGAAAAGCCAATTTGATGCACAAATTATTCTTAGTATATTTCGTCAACCTCTACATGTTTCGGGCGTATCTAGGCCTATCATCAGGAGGTACAACCGTCTGTATACAACAATTGGTACTTATTATTCTTTTTAGATTGGAACCAATCCAACCAGGACAACACACATTCATCTAAAAAGAATAATAATTACCAGTTGTTGTATACATACGGTTGTACCTCCTGATGATGGGCCTAGATACGCTAGAAACATGTAGAGGATGACGGAATATACAAAGTCTTAAGTTGTGCATCAAGTTGTTTTTTTTACACGATTATATCGAGATGTACGGTCAACAAAACATAAAAAATACAGCGTGTGAAGAAACTGGAGACTTTATCAATGCTACTGGATTCGGTACATTGACTTTATTGGGTTAAATTTACAACCACGACACTGAAGTAAGTTACAGTGAGTGGTGTTACGGCAGCTACAGAACATTCGAGGGTCATCGTGTCTGTGAAATAGTCTGAATTGCGAGGGGAAACTAAATACTTCATTTTTAGATGGGTAAGAGAAATACGTCATTTTTTGTAGGTGAATTACTTAAGATGTTTTGTTTACTGCAGTTGTGACGTACCTGCATTATTTAGCTATTTTATTTTACATTACAACTACCACGAGAACAGTTGTTTTGCTATAAGAGACAAAAATTTTCTCTGCAATAAACAAAAATGTAACCTCTGTTCTACAGAGATCTGTATGTAAATGTAAGAAAAGTACCGTACAAAATATGCACGTGTGGACACGGCGCTATCAGTATTACGAGATTTTGGAAAGGTCATTTTTCTTTCTATTATTTTTGTCTTGAAAGTCTTGATGATTTTATGATGGCTTGGATTTACCTTACGGAATACACAGACACGATGCAGCAGATACAGACAATTATTTTAGAATGTAACATTTAACGACACAGTTGTGGTTTGAAAAATTTGCAGTGAGGTGAAAAACTCGTTCATATAGTGCCTCTGATATCTACCAAATTCTTTTAATCTCACTTTAGCTCGGTCCAGACCCGTAAATTTCTATACTGAAAGAAATACCATTTCATTTTGTTTTGTCTGTGGTGCAACAGCCCAACCACGGTCCTGGCCACCTTATTGCTGAGGTTTCTAGATCACACACAGTTAGAAAACCACAACAGGTAGGAAATATCTAAAAGAGTGATCAGCTCGTCGCAGAAGACGCAACTTACACAACAATGAGAACACACAACAGAAGAAAATCCATGCCCACAGCAGGATTCGAACCCACGATTCCAGCATTCAAGCGGCTGCAGACAGGCCTTAGACCGCACGGCCACCAGATCGGCTTTTAGTCAATTACTCTTCGTAATTTAATACAGGCCCACTCAACCCGTACCTCGTAGGCCACAAGTTGCCTTGCTGCGGAGACATTTGAAACGAGAAAATATCTTTTAACCCATTCCACGATAAAGCCGAGGTCGAAGTACGAAGCAATTATAAAAACTAATAAGCTATTAATTTACGGAGACATGCGTTTCATTACTAATTCATTTTGTAAAAAAAGTGCTAAAAATAACGATACCGTAGCATGGAGCGTAGGTAGAAAATTGTTATAGATTCTTCCTATTATTGTCAGAATATATTTCATTGTACGCATTTTATATAAAACGCATAGGAAAAATTACACAAATAATCATAAATATATTTATTCATTCTTCATTCCATGTATTGAATTTCATGTTGCCAGCATGAAGATCAAATTTTGCTGAATTTTCCTAGACCATATACTGGGCTGAGCAAGCTAAGTTGATAAGTTCCTTGTAACCCTTGCGAGAGGTGTATATAATGATACCTAATGATTCACATTTCCAATCACTGAATGGGTGTTAACCAATTCAGGTATGTGCTGAACATTAAACTTTCTTGAACAAATATTATTTTGCACAAAAGAAGGTTTATGGTCACTATAGTCCAAAACTGGTAGCGCTATGTAGAACGCACTTTGTCTTAAACCGCTTGAAACTCCCATATTTGTGACTAATTCCTGCTCGATTCGTATGTTTTGTCTACTTCGTCTTGTTTGTTGTGTAGGTTCAATCCTAACAATAAGCAGGGCCTCCAAGCATGTATTCTTGCCATATGGCTAAGAATTCTTAATTTCGGGATTAATTCTGAATCGGAAAGAACCAAACAGCTCAGGAAGAAATAAACCCACTGGACCCTACAAATACGTTTCATGTTTTCCATCCCGAAGTGTTATAACATATAAATACAACAGGTCAGTCGATAACACAATACTTTATTTATATACAAAAATAGTATATTTTGTCAGGGCGACATGTTTCGACCTTATAAGGTCATCCCCTTGCCCTAAAAGAAGACAGATCCAAGAGTTGTTTATGTTTCATTGAATTGTGGGATCCCAAATGCTTCCAAGTTTTTGTTTCCAAGACCCTGCTACTGTATACAGTATTAATATTACAAACAGGGGCACAGCAAGATGGGAGATAGAGGGGGTTAATAGTCCCCTACCTAAATTTGATTTGGCAAGATACATATTTTAAAAATTTTAAAAATAAAATAAATGTTCTTATATAAAATGGCAGCTCAGTCTAAGTGTGCTAGCACAGTAAACTTCTTATATCTTCCGTCAAAAAAATAAACTACATGTGCGTGCACAATGACGGAGTAGATAAAAGTCCCCGCCAGAAAGGGCAAGTTTAAGGTAGCAAAAGAACAAGAAACAACAGAACATACACACCTTCACACAAAAGATTTTCATAATTGTTCCAATTTTATAAAATCTATATAAAAATTCTAAATTTGTTAAACTACTACTTCTGAGGATGAACTACTATTATATATGATTTTCGCTTCCATTATAAGAGAAACAATTCAGTTTATGTGTAGGGATCGAAAGATAATATAACACTGTTTAAGAACTCGCAGCAATAAAAGTTCAAATTATGAACACTTTGTGTCTCATTTCTATACACAATATTGTTTTTTGGAGAGAAAATTGTTAATATGGCATTAACTTCATATTGAAAGCAAGTATCGCATTTTTTGTTCAATATATTTTGCACGAAAATCGGAGCAATAAGACAGTTCTAAAGCGTTAAATGTTCAATAATAGAGCTGAAATATTTTTAGAAATGTTGTATAAAGTATCTGCGGTGCTGCTGAGGGCTGCTGCATCTGGCCGCACTTAAGGTTGCCCGTTTGACAAATCCTGAACACCAGACACACACTGCCACTTTGTGAAGGACGTATGGACCTACTGTAAGCATGGCACATATATATAACATCAATATTTTACACTCTCGCCGTGATCGAAGGTTGTGACTTCCAAACTACAATTTCCTTGCAAAGCATAACTTGTAGTTATGTGTAGGATTTATTTGTAAACCAAATACCACATTACAAACTCCAATGACACAATTACCGATATCAAATAGAAAATTCATAACAACTCGCCCTTCTGTCATATTGTTGATTTACACTGAAAAAAGCGTTGTATTAAGAGTCGCATGCTCTTTTGGGGTCTTATATCACGTATTATTTAAGACAGACCAAGCAAGTGTCACTAGTGGCCTATCGTGTGCGCGTCCCTCACTTTGTTATTGATTATTATAAAGGCAAATTTGTCCCTTTGAAAGCCAAAACGTCCTGTAGGGGTTTGGAGGCATTGCTCCACTCATTCTTACGATCATCATAGGTTGGAGTGGTCAGCATCACGACCCGGCCTGTTCACGCCTGGATAGGAGTCCCCAGTAACAAATAAATATGAAGCTTGTTGAGCCCCACAGTTTCTAGACTTTTTGGAGAAAAATGAAACCTCCTTCCCCCTTCACGCATCGAACCATTATTCTTCGGCAGTCCAGTCCATAGCTTAGTCACTTTATGGACTGAGCTCTGTCAGCACCACAGAAATGATAGTGTGTACTCAGAAAGTGCGATATCTACCACTGGCAAAATCTTTATAAAAATCTGTTGTGAAAATCCGTCGACTGGTCTAATAGTTTAAATTGGTTTGGCACACGGAAACAACAGACAAAAACACGGATTCAAACACACAGGTAGGGAGCATGGTGATTTGAAAGCCTAGGTTTCTTTCATCTTCAGGAAAGACGTTCAGCTAAAGCATGTCGCACATCTAGCAGTGACCATGATGACGATTGGTCACGTGACATCTTCCGTTACGCTTGAGCTAACAAAGAACGGTCTGACAGGCCTTGTATATACGTATATTGTGTGTACATAAACATTTAAGCATTATTTTCTATGCACCATATGTTTTTAATAAATTTTGGATATTTACTGAGAGGCATCTGATGAAGGACTTCCCTGTCGCTTCGTTTTATGAAATTCCTTTGGTACACTGTAAAGGAAGCTTTCACACTTGGCCATACGCCCTAAAATAGAGGTCAAAAGGATGGAGGGACTGACCGACTGCCAGCCAGTCTGTTAAACTTTAGACGCCTAAAGTCAACTATAGTTGACGTACCGCACTGCTAACCTCCAGAGTTGCATTTTATATATTTATTAAACAAATATAGGTACCGAATATTTTAAACATGGTGTATACTCTCCGTTTTTTTCTCTTCAAAATGCAGTTTGTTTCATAATTCTAACTTGTTTGGTTCTTGTATTATTCACATTTTATATACAGTGTGTGCTAAAATAAAAAAAAATAATTCCGGTCCCAAAAGGTTAATTGCCACGAGACTGTTGACTTGCATTTGAAGAGAAGAAGAATCTGCGGAACTTTGTTGACACGGCGGCCACCACATATGCCTGAACTGCGGCTTACGTTCCCCAGACCGGTAACAATACTTCGAACAGGCATTCAGTCATTCCGAAAGTATCCATATTTCAAATTCCAACACTTCATTGGTTTGACCTGTCAAATCTCTTCCTTCCTTTATAACTATACAAATCCTTCACATCAGTTGCTAATAACAGGCGGTACACAATAGTGTGGGATCACGCTAATTCGGAAACATGTCACGCGACACAGGACGACGCTGAACGACACAAACAGAACACGAAATGCGGAACTAAACTGTACTAAGAGAACTGTAGAACTGTATTTAGCGTTATCATGGGTTCAGCAAACTTTGTCGAGTTGGCATGAATAAGCGCACAACACGATCTCTCCCCATTATCACACGACTGTAGCAGAACATACGCCTACATCCCGTCTCAGTGCTTCCATCTGTAAACAGAAACCAGCTATACTTAGGAGATTAAATTAACCGCCCCATTAACAAAGGCTTATACATGTAAAGGGAAAAGTCGCAAAAACTACATTTCTGTGAACATCTGACAGTCGCTCAGATGATCAAGAAAGTAACTCACGCTTTTGGGAACTAGATCGAACAAGCTGCCTAAATTTGTAATATTTCTGATTTTCATTCTGGATATGTTGAGATCGAAACGAAGTAAGGATATCCTGTCAGGACATCCTGACCGAAGTACCCCACGGTGGTGATTAGATTTTTCCAGCAAGTTGTGTAATTGTAAATTAAGTACTACACCACGACCGCTTCCCGGCACATAATTTCAATTCACATTCACCATCAAATAATCACTCGATGCTACCTTCGAGTATATAGCCTCAATTAGACAACCTTGTTATGTGAACTAAAAATATAATTAATTAAATTAATTAATTAAATGTATCAAAATTGAAACTGCACTGTCAATGTTGCAGCTGTCCATGTATATCGACACTATGATCAAACAATAAAAAAATTCATTTCACGTCTTCACAAACCAACACACACACACATCCCCCACACATACACACACCCACACTCACACACCCACACCCACACCCACACACACACACACACACGCACACGCACACACACATACATACATACACACACACACACGCACACACAATCACATACATACACACACACACACACCCCCACACATACACACACCCACACTCACAC
>Ga0136643_10018433_pt1 | contig 10526 bp, 6 predicted proteins | sample TergutLab28metaG_FD_96883 | JGI IMG/M metagenome (GOLD analysis project Ga0136643, IMG submission 96883) | Labiotermes labralis P1 segment gut microbial communities from Petit-Saut dam, French Guiana - Lab288 P1 (version 3) (version 3) | ecosystem: Host-associated > Arthropoda: Insects >... | reverse complement strand
TAACCAATCTACCCGTCCCTATGATAATTTAATTTTTTCCTTCCAACTCACATCACTTCACTTATATCTCCTTCACTTCACCGCACTGGTTATCACTTTCCTAACTCTCTGTCTGAAACTATATTACTACTTGTGAGAGCCCCTATCTCCCCCTCTGTTAGCTGGTTCCAGTCCGTAATGTGTATTACATACAGATCTGAAAGTTGTCTAGCTGTGGACACACACAATATTTACATGCCAGAGGAGAATGTTTCATGTAATAGTGTTCAGTACATTAAAATTTGATATATAAGTGTTGGCTGCTTTTTTTCATAATATATTGACAGTTACAAACAGATTTCCCACTAAGGAGGTAATGAATATCCAGATTTTGAGATGGAAAATTTTTTGCATTTTAAAACTGGAGTGAATGCAGCTTTGACCCCTTTACTCAAGAGTCCAGTTTTTACATACCCTCATTTAAATACTGATGTATTTTACTGACATATTTTATTTTCGTCTGTTCACTGATTCACACTCTGTCACTGCTGTATGTCTTAACCTTCAGTTGAAATGTGATATGAACTACAACAAATTCTGAATCTTGGCATCATTTCCCAACTGCAGGAATTTAACAAGTGAGATGTCGTACAAGGCACTTCCAAATTGCAAGTCTGTGTAAAAATACGGTGTTAACACTTATGAAATCCCTGAATGGACATTAAGCCTTTTAATTGTAAGAATGAGTTACCTGTTTCAGTTTCAGTTTTGATGCTATGAGTGTGTTTATTATTTAAATCTTTCAGATTCATGATGCATACAGCTGTACTTTTGCTAGGCACTCATAGCAGGTCATGGTACATTCATGTGTGTGAACTGTTTAAAATTTTCTGCTTTTCTCCTAGGCATTTTATTGACCTTAAGTATACCCTAAAGCTATTGCCACCTATTGGCTCTCCATAAGAGCTCTTTTTCATGAAGTACACTAGTATATGATGACCAAGGCTTGAAAATGTAGCTGATGGGGTGAAAGACATTTTGATAAATATGGCTGCTCCATCAACTTTGAAGGAAGCACATAGTGTTAGTAACAGTAGTCCTGGGAAATTTCTTAATACTGATGAGTGAGTGTACACTTGCCTCTCCACTCCAGGTGTTGTGGAAGTACACGGGCTTTGCTGTCATGTTACGAATTTTGTTATTTCTATGTCTTCAACATGAAGAAGGCACATATTTTCATACAAATACAATATGAAATTAAATATTTGACAGGATTTGAAGTTCTCACACAGGGGAATGTTACATTTAAGGTTTGGATTTAGGATGCAATGTCATGTGGTCTGCTAGGTCAAGCTTTTGTGTGTACCTGCAGTATCCATCTTCATGGTGATGAGGATGGAGACAGGTAATTTCTCCAGAATGGTGGTACCTATCTACCAGTTGTAGTTCATCCCTGTAATTTTTGAAACATTTTATTTTTAAGTAGCGGACTACTACATGACTTCCTTTACGCCTGTATTGCAGGTCCTGCGTGGTATGATTGATGGCCATCGTCCATCACTGCTGTGTATAGAAGACCCTTTGACACCGGGCAATGACATTGGTCGTAGCTCATATGGTGCTCTACAAGTGAAGCAGACATTTGAATACGCCTACATTGTTTTAACACAGGCAGTAAATCCTCTCAACTCTTTAATATATGATGCTAATAAATACAGGTAAGGGCAAATGATGTGAGTGGATTATTTTTATATACAGGTCCATTTGACTGGTGATGTCACCTTACACTGCTGTATCACTGTGTGTGTGTGTGTGTGTGTGTGAGTTGTCGGCTGAGTGGGTTGTGTTAATACAATAATCGAACTGACGCAAGTGGTAACTGATAGGTGCAAGATAAAATGATGGCTATATAATTACACAGATTTTAACTAGAAGAACACTGGAGCAGTTTACAACCTGAATGTAGGTGAAAGTGTTCAGAATATTTTTTTTTATATTACTGTTTTACTGGAAGAATGTTCAGTGGTGTTTAGCAGTTTTTCTCGACGTATGCTATAACTTAGCACATTCCTTATCACACAGGTGTATGCACAGATCATTTGCTTTGCTGGCACGAAGGACACTGCATGCTGCAAAATAAGGAACGGGTATTTGCTTTAATACTTCCGTATGTTTTGAAACCAATGCTACAAGATTTCAGAAGTTTGCAATAGCATGTTCGACAAATGTATTTATCCCTTCAAGGACTGGCAGTTAAGTTTACTAGCCATGAAATAATCCATGAGCTGAATTTTGGTGTAGTTTAGTGAAAGTAATACAGTCTGACAATGAGGTGCTGCTGAAGTGGTTTTTAGCAACAGAGAAATGATGAATCTCATGATCATTTTTGTTCTTCCTAAATTTTAAATGTAAGTTACAGTAATTTTTATTCTTTATAAATTTTAATTGTAATTTAATTTTAAAATTGGTCATAGCATAAACGTATAAGTCATATGCTTACAGGCCTGTATTTTGTCTTAAAATATTTTTCCTTTACTTTTACCATACACGTTGCTTAGAGTGATGCTTGTTTATTGTGATAGAATTTATTCAGTCCCTTTCATGACATTATAACCGAGTGCAGCTGTATTTGGTAATATAAATATCATCAATCGTGAGCCCCCTTTGTCTCTCTCAGCATCTATTATTCCTTGGCCATATTTAGTATCAGTATGCCATCTTCTTACTTGAAACTCAGAATAAGTAAGGCTTCCAAACAATATTACCTATCAGCTCAAAATACATTAATTATTTCTTCTCTATTCTTTTATAACCTAGAGTCAGCATTATCAACAAACATTGACATAGAAGGTTGACTGATAGCACTTCACCTGTCAATCAAATCTGGGAATACATTTCACCATCCCTGCAATGGGAAATACAGTTATTTTTTGCTGCTTATTTTACACAGATCCTGCAGCTGCCATGACACTCCTTTTCCACTTGTACTTTTCCAGCCAGTGTATAGTCACCCACTATGTACAGTGCACCAGCAAGCCTGCGTGAACTTCCAAAGTTTTGGGTTTTTACTGTTTAGTGTGCTGTGGAGGTTGATGTCCTCTGTATGTGTATAACTTTACATGTTTTACAACTTACAGTGGCTAGGAGCATTGTGTTGTGTCCCCTTGCCACTACACCCAGTGTCTATTTTGTGACTGACCCACACATGCGTCAGCTTCTTTCTTCAACTGCAGCATGCATGCAACTGACCCACTTGCTCTCTAGCAAGCCTTTTGTTCCTCTGTGCTCTTCACTGTCCATCAAGCCCTGTCTGACCACATGCTATCTTGACATGGATCCTTATCTGGTGAGCAGCCTCACATAACAAGTTTTCTTTCTCTACCATCATGAGATTAAAAAATCCGTACAATCATGTATGACTCTAGCCCAGTGTTAACAGTTTGTTCCATCTGATTTAAAATAAAAGAACACTTTCATTTTTCCCACAGTATATGGTGGTACATTTTGTATGATTTGTGGAATAATTGGCAGTTGTTTTTCTAAACAGTATTAAATCAGTCAGCCTTTAAGGGAGGAGAGTTGTATTTACTGTGTAAGTGAAATGGAATCATTAGGTATTTTTTACATAAGTTACAGGATTCCAAGGGTTAATGTGATGTGATGTGGCATTTTCAGTATTTTGGGTCGTATAATACGTGTGACAGATGACGTCATAGAGTATCGAGCATGGATACGAGAAACATTCCGTGTTCCATCATACTCATCATCTGTGACACATCAGGAAGAGGATGATTCTCTGTCGTCTTACAGCGGTAGTGAGGTGTCAAGCTTGGAATCTCCAACAGGCAGCGACACGGTAAGGGTCAGCCATTAATTGCGGCCAGTTTTGTTGTGATGCATTCTGTTGTGTTTCATTTGTTACAGAAGTTGATATATTGTATGTCCACATGACTCCTTTCATGTGTTGTGCTGTTTGTCAGTTCCAGTTGGAGTAGGTGTGTTGTTGAGTGACAGTGTCCTGTAAATGGCCCTGTTACTTGTCTTTCAGCTGGTTCATGTTTAGCCTTAGTATATTTTCTTACTTCTTTTGGCTGAATGTTCTAAAAGAAATTATTTTCTGTATGAGTGTGTTTGTTTTTAACCCCTGTGTTTGGATGTGAGTATTTTAGATAGTCAGTGGTCATCTAGTCCATGGTAGCCCATTCATATCCTGTTCTTGCCAGCTGCTCAGTGATCTTGTCCATACATTCTCCCATGCCACGGCATCCATATCATTTGCACTGTGTCATGCTTGTTTAGTTTCATTGCCAATTCATGGCAGTCCCAGACCAATTCAGAACTGATATGATGGTTTTTAGGCAACATCATCCCATTGTGTCAGTCAGTTACTGGTAGTGCAGTCCACACAAGTGCAACAGAAACTCTGTCCATTCATTTATTATTTTGTACTACATGTTTTGATTCTATGTATTGACCATCAGCAGGTAGAAAAGTACAGGTGCAGAAGGAAGAGGCCTTCCGTTCACAATAATTTGCTCAAAATACATTAGGTATTATTTTGCAAAGAAGAATAATAAAAAGGAGCAATAAAACATGAAGATGAGTAGAATTTTTTCATAAAATTTGTGCTAAAATCCAAAAGGTCATAAATGAAGTTAGAGATGTTTCTGTATATTGTACTTTGTAAGAATACAAAAGAACGTGCAATATGTGCAGTACTATAATGATACAACACATTCTCCATATGTTACACATGGTACAGTAGAATTCATACATAACTACAGTTGTTGACATATGATAATGCACAACAGTGGACACATGACATTTATACCAGCAGCACAGGTTGCCCAATAAGTCTGGGTATTCACACGCTGGTGTTAATAACATACAGAAAATAACTTCATACCATGGGTAATTCTAACATACAGATAGTCGAGGTTGCTTCATTAGTGCCAGATACATGTTCGTATCCTTACAATAGAAGTACAATATACAAAAACTTCTCTAACTTCGATGTGACAGTCTGGATTTTAGAACAAATTTTGTGGAAAAATTTATTGATTTTCATGTTCCTATTGTTTCATTTTATTTTTCCTCTTTTGGTAATATCTAATGTATTTTTAGCAGATCGTTCAGCGGAGGCTTCTTCTATAGCACTTTTCCTTCTGGACCTGTATTTTTCTACCTGTTGATGGACAATATGTATGACTGAAACATGTAGTAGAAAATAAAAAATGGAATGTATAGAGTTTGTGTTTCTTTGGACTGTATTACAAGCGATCTGATAGTTGTTAGTTGTGATGGCAGCTTGAATGATAATTCTATCATTCAAGCTGCCATAGGTGTTCTTAATAGTGTCTGTCTACATTCTCTTGCACATATCTTACAGATATGTACTTCATGCTGAGAATAATGTACTCTGCTACCCAAGTTTAAAGTGAAATTCTTGTACCATGTCCATACACTGCAGCACAAATACCTTCATTGTCTTGAACTCTGTGTACCAGATTGAAACCCATTTTCCCCTTCACTGCTGTCATGAAATATTACAGTGAATGGTTTGTTATGTGTCAACCCCATTTGCAGAATAGTTCTTTTTCTCATGCCCCAAGACTGGTACATCCCATATCAGATGGATTTGAGCTTCCATTGTTGATTGCAGCTAAGCTCATAGATTCTTGCCTGGGCTTCAGACTCCAATTTTGGATGTAGTCCAGGCAGTCCCAAGAGTACCTTAGGTGCTGCTGTAAGCACCATGGCTCCAGTTATACCCAGACAGTTTTCTGTTGCTGTTAGCTGACTGCTGCTGGTTTTGTATTGGATCCTAGGCCACCACACAGTGGCATTGTAAATAATATAGTAGAATTCCTTTAGTCTGGCACCCACAGGACTGGACAGATGCTGGATTATGAAATATTGTGGATTCTCAGACAGAATCTGCAATGACCTAAGTTCTTACAGGTGATATTTCATTACTGCACTCAGAGTATTTGCACTTGTCAGTTGTTTTTATTTCATCATAAAATGTCATAGCTTTTTCATTTATAGGCTGTCATGGGTTTTCCGTTAGAATGCATTGCTGTAAACACTTATACAACACCTTGTCCAGTAAGACTAATTTAGGCTGTTTCAGTGCATGTTGCTTGAAAATATCCTTCACACTTTCACTTGATGCCGTAAATGATCATAATTGGCTTCTATTTCTTTGTCACAGAAGTTGATGGTCCCATATTTTTGTAATTGTAATTATAATGTATTTAACATCCATATTGATACGTATGTAAGACTTGGCCATAACCTCTTTTTTTGGCTTTCGCCACTCTCAAGCCTCCGAACTGTGTCAAGTTTCTAAGGAGTCATTAAAGTAACATGTTTTCTCTTGCCAGCAGTACCTTGTTTACCCATCATTGGATCATTAAGGTCATTGCATAGCCTGATGGGCTGAACAAGGTCCAGTACAACCCAACATAAAGTCATGGAATCAGTACACATACCTGGGTAGTGGATCATCTGGTCTGGGAACTATATTCCACAAGTACCAAACTCTTAGGAGTGCTGGATTATCAGGTGCTGGTTTAAAGGAATTCTACTGTAATGGGTTTTATTGCCATGATGTATATCTGCTGTAGTATGTTAGATTTCAGCCCCCTTCTCTTCCCAAAAGTCCCTCTACAGGTCCAAAGTGCCCTGTAGACCCTGTTTGTGACTACCCAGCTGTTGCTCTGGTGTCAATCCCTTGTCCAAAAGGAGACCAGGATGTTTGACTTAGGCAGTGTGCTGTGTTATCAAAGAGATCTGGCTCCTTGTTGTCACTTTTATGTGTTGTGATTAGGTAGTTTCCAGACCAAATTTATTTCTCCAAAACTACAGCACTTACCTATTAGTCATGGTTGCTGCCTTCAAAGTAATCTCCTTGAGACTTTATCAGCAGTGAGCCCAGCAATCACACTGCATTTGGATGGAGTCTTGGTGTTTTAAACTTGTCAGGTGTTACCTGTGGTTGTGCCTGAATCATGATGATAGCATTAAATATCCTGCTTTTGATTGCGATCATGAGTTGTGGGAAAGGAAAGAAGTCACACAGTGGTAGATGTGGTGAGTAGAGAGGGTGTAGAATGACATTTTGTTTTTAGCCAGAAATTAACATGCAGACGCAGTAGGATGAGCAGGTGCGTTGTCATGATAGGGAAACCTGTTTCCTGGAAATGTGATGCATGTTCAGATTTTCTTTTTCATAGTGCTCTGAACTGACCCCCTCCTGTGAAATTCCCAAAATGTTAACAACTTCATGGGTAGTGATTGTTCTGTTTTCGATGACAAGTTCCTTCTCTTGATTAGCATTTTCATGTTTTGCTTGTTGATGAATGTCCCACTTGTTTGGCATGTTTAGCAGAGGTCAAACCAATTTTTAACCTGGAAAAAGCACTGTTTGTAGTAAGTGACACAGGCCAAGTATACTTCCCGTTTATTAGGGTTACGCTATTATTGGCATATACAGTGAAACCCACCAAAAAGATGGCCCTGCTTAAAGAATTTTTTTGTCAAAGACATTATAATAATTATGTACGAATATTTTCCTGTATGACCAACACATATTTTGTCCTTTCAGTGTGTTCCCTTTTTTTGTTCAGTGGTGGTTCATCTGCATCGTGGGAACAGTTTGCTAAAGTAATAATTTCTTTAAAGCTCCTTCCTCTCAGGTAACTTCTGTGACACTCACTTCTGTTCTATAGAATTGAGCTGTGATAGAATTGAGGCATGTGTTTGATTTTCAACATAAATTCAAGATCTTGAATTTCCAGTGGGTGCATCAGACAACATTTTTTATCCCAGAGCTAGTTGGTTTCCTTATGTGGCTACCAAAAATCCTGGATTCCTGAATAAGGGCTATGTTTACCTTACCAAAAACAACTTATTGGCAAGGAACTGCCATCATTTCTGTGTTGTGGTGTAAGTTAATTTGAACAAGTTTCATCATGGCTGTATCCCAACTAGTAGTCCCTGTATTTAAGTGTTTTAACTTCCAGTTTGTTTTACTACACATCTGTATTAATGAAAAATTTTAATGTTGTTAAATAATTGCGCATCTGTGATCATAATCCTCAGCTGTTTCACTAGATATACATTTAACAGAATAATTCTGATACTTACAGTGGTGCATTTAATATAAGAACAACGAACTTTTAATGTACACCATATAAGTGCTGATAACCATTTGACATGCTGTGAGAGAATTGGAGTTTGACTGGGCTCCAAAAATGGTGTCAATAGACACTGAAACTTGTAAGAGCGAATTCTGATGTGTGAATTGATAAACACAGTGCACTGCACAATGGTTGGTCAATAAATTACAGTTCAGAATTGACTGTACTGAGCATGACATAGTCTGCTTGACATTTTTCACAGCCAGCTACTTGGAAGAATATCACTTGGTTAACGATTATTTCATTTAAATCCAGTCTGAAGAAAGAGTGAATGTAGATAAGGGTCTAAATAACAGTGATCACCAGTCTCCTGACCCATGGGTATTATAGATGCAGTCAGCATTACCATAATGGCAGTAGTGCAACAAAACATAGTATGTATTTACTATTAACCCTTTCCTATCCTTTCAGCTGCCTGTTAGAAATTAATTTATGTGTTAATCGGAAAGACACTGTTACATGTAAAAGTGTAATAAACCAGCAGTCTTTCTGTTATATGAGGAATTACTAGAAAAGTCATTGCAGAATCTGAAGAACACAGCTACAAGACTGAATTCATGATTATAGTGTGATGGTACATTTGTAAGTGGGTGGTGGTGGTGGTGGAACTCTGGGAGGATAAGGCTTGCATTTTCATGGTTCTAATAATGCCCATTTGTTGCAGTTCCATATTGAGGAAAGATATTTAACCTTTACAGCACTGAACCTGTAATGTTACAGGCATCAGCATTTTGGTGTCCTTGTATCATTATGGGTGTGGCATTAGAAGCATATATCTTTTACACTTTCTGAATTAAGAACTGCTGGATATGTACTTCTATTTGCCACAAGCATTTTCACCTCTGCTGATTTTTTAGCCTCTTCAGAATTAGCTGTAAACTGCTGCAGTAGCCTCCTTATCGTGACCACAGCACAAATAGTGACAATGACATTCATGTGTATTCCCAAACCATATAGAGAGAGTTTAGCAAGAGTTAATGGTTCCTAATTTAATTTCTGACAGCCTTGTTATGATTTTAACATTTAAGGAACACTGTAAGTGAGCACAGGTGTGTGGCTGGCCACTAGTTAGCAGTTAAGGGGGTGTATAAAGGACAAGAATAATAACTGATTTCAGAGACATTGTAGCAAGGTGCAGGATTGTATTGTTACAACAGCACAGATCATTTGAACAGACATTGAGGTATGTTTCCAGGGGTCAGAGGCCAGTGTACCATTGTTTATTAGAATACAACATAAAACTCTTTTTCGGACATGTTTTAGCTCTGTTTGAGGCATCATCAGGGATACACAATTCAAGGGATTATATGTGGTATATGAGTATACATTTTCATTACAGAGTGCAACTCATGCTTCCCTTTATGTATAAGGTGTTGTGGTACTAGGCACAGATTAGCCAGTTCAACACTGATCTTAGGTATATGTGTATATAATAATAATTAAAACTTCAATTATTAGAGAATATGAAACATAAAATGTCACAAGCTTGTTTTAAATATTCATTTATCACGTAATACTCATTTTGTGTACAAAACTAAGTTAATGTTTTATTCACATTGGAACATCCATGGGATATCAGTCCTCATTATGAAAGTACCCAGTCATGTAATGGTGGAATACCAAGTATGCTGTTAGAATGAATACACTGTACATCCAATTTTATTCTAACAAATAGTGATGTAATGCCTGAAAGGTGCAAAATATTGAGGCAGTGTACCATGTTCACTTTCCCAGGAGACTGGTGCCTGCAACAGTGATAGGGTTGAGAAGCATCTTGAAGCCTGTAAATTAGCTGTAACAGTTCATCTCACATAATGTTTTTAGGATTCTGAAAGCAGTCGAGGTTCAAACTGCTATGATGGTGCTCTGTCTTCTGTGGGGTGTTCATCAGTTGCACCACCTTCCTCACCACCAGTGGCTTGTAGGGGGTCTACCATGCAGCAGAGGTTTCCCAAGCAAAGAAGATACTTGTCTCTAGGTAGGACTGAATGTAATGTCACCTGAAGTAACAAATAATGTTTGCCTACACTGAATGCAAAGTGCTTGTTGAACTTTTCTGATATTTAAATCTTTCTAATATATCATTAACTTTTCCCTGCAGATTTATTTATATTAACAGTATGTTATACTAGCCATGAGTTGTGACATTATTGTGAAGTGAGAGAGAAAACCAACAAGATGCAACAGTTAGATGTTTATTTTTATTTTTAACAATTTCTTAACATGTTTCGGGCATCATTATGCCCATCTTCAGGAGAACAAGACGTATGTTACTGCATGTGGTGTGCTGCGCTGTAACAAGTGGGGAAAGTTAGATATTAGCTTTAATGTCTTCTTTGTGTG
>Ga0136643_10018430_pt1 | contig 10527 bp, 6 predicted proteins | sample TergutLab28metaG_FD_96883 | JGI IMG/M metagenome (GOLD analysis project Ga0136643, IMG submission 96883) | Labiotermes labralis P1 segment gut microbial communities from Petit-Saut dam, French Guiana - Lab288 P1 (version 3) (version 3) | ecosystem: Host-associated > Arthropoda: Insects >... | reverse complement strand
GCATGGGATACAGCCAACCTTCTCCTATGGTGTGTAAAAATTTTGTATTTTTATGATAGGAAATACCGCAATTTTTAAATTTTTTTCGGTACCCTTAAAATACGCCAGCTGAGGGGGTTTTAAAGTTTAAATGGACGCCGGGCTGAAAGTGTTAATGGCCCAATGATGATCAAGAACAACTGAAACATGCAGCTGTATCTAAGCGCAGAAAGGCAGTTGTGTTTGATGGATGGTCATGTCTCGAGAACAGCATGCAGGAAAAGTCACAACACAAAGATAGGTAACAAATCCTTTGGTAGTGCTGCACAGCCAATATTTGCAGAAATACGCTTTCTAAAACAACCACACACGTCACGACTAAACACTCGCCACTAAATTAGTACGCTAGTGCAAAAACCTCTATCCTTACAGAGCAATACAACCCATGAAATAACTCAACTAATAAGTCGCAAGCTCCTGAGGATGGACGTACTAGCATACGAAACATGTTGAGCGTTAAATAATGAGATAATAAAACAAGTGACATCAAGTTGGTCTCTCTTTAATCAACTATCATAAATTATGTTTTCAGGTTCTGTATGTTGTGAAGCCTGTTGCACATCTTGTTGCTATGATGCTTTTTGGGCAGAAGGACTGGAAACCCTGGCTGCTAGCCCTTTCTTTGGACCTAACCAGGTAGGATGATTGGCTAATTTACAGTTGGCCATTGCCAAACATTGCAGAAAGTCACTTTAAAAATGCAGTTAGCACAGTTCAGAACCTACAGGGAAAATAGCATTCAGGGAACTTTGAATTTGTCAGAGGCGGACACATGTTTTGTTTCAGTGTATTGTTTTGTTTTGTCTTCATGTCCCAAATGAACTCAACATTTTGTGTATTTGCTTCTTTGTCTCTTCTGTGCCAGAATTTTCTTTCCATATGAGTATCTATAATAGTATGACTTTCTTTTTACAAATCAGTATATTTCCTGCTGCTGTCTTATATGACTGTATGACTTCTCATGGGAAGGTATGTTACCTTTAGGGTGTGTGTAAGGTACAGTGCACTGGCTAGCAGTTTCTATCATCATATTTTAATTTTTCTCAAACTTTTGAAGTGGACCAGGAAACATGTGTATCAGTGGCACTGACAAATGATGTTTAATAGTTTTGGTTAATGTGTGTGGTCATCTTACGAGGGATAACAGTGTATAATTATTTCACAGAAATAATGCATTGTTGACAAGCAGTAGTGTAAGTGCAAAGGAAGTACTTATTCATTGTTGAAGGTGCATTTTTATACATTTATGTCTTGCATAAGAATAAAAATTATTTTCAAATTGTCTCTGCAGAATTATATGACATTGAAAACCACTGATTTCATTGATGAAAATGTCAAAAGTGTGTGTGTTCAGGATTGCCATTTGAAATATGTGTATTTACATTTTCTTTTTCCATGAAATTTTTTTTATCTCATGTGGGTAACGTGGGGAAGCATTTGATCTTGTCGATCAGCAAATGATGTGTATTCATCCGTAGTGTTACTGTTGGCTGCTCCACGGTGTGACCTTTCTTCTTGACTGTTTAGATTACAACAAATTTAAATTCTGTTGAGACATTGAAAGCATGTCTTATGTATTTCTGCTCTGTCGCAGCCACATTACTTGCGTGCTGACATGTTTGCATTCTGAGAGTTTGCTTTGCATACTTGTATCAGGCTCCTTTGGCAATGAACACAGTGTTCCATTGCAGTATGTGACAGTATACAAAAATTGCGTTGCTGTGTTATAACTGTTACGATTACAAATGTAGATTGAATGTCCAGTGCTGACCACTTCAGACAGACAAAGCCGATATGACTATAGTCATGAGTCATTGTTACCTTGAACTAGCACCATGGGATGCACGTCCCTGACAGGCAGCAGCAAGCACATTAATGTAACTAACTGCATGTAGCAGATTCCTTCCTGAGAAGCTGATAGGTCCTCAGCTAGTGAAGAAGTTCCTCGCAGTTTTTGGAACTTGAAGGTTTGTTACTGCATTCACAAGCCCGCCACCTGTCCTTGTCCAGAGCCAGATAGGCAAGTTTGTGCCTTCTCATTCCACTTGAATGTACATTTTCTTATTATACTCAGATATGTGCTTAGTTCTTCAAAGTAGTCTCTTCCCTCAGGTTGCCCCACCAAAACCCTGTACACACCTGTCATCTCCTCCATACATGCTACTTGCCCTGTCCATCTCATTCTTCTTGATTAGATAACCTGAATAATGTATGGTGAGGACTGTAGATCATAAAGCTCATTGTTAAGTAGTCTTCTTTACTCTCCTGTTACCTCATGCCTCTTAGGCCCAAATATCTTCCTCAGCATCCTGTTCTCAAAGACCCTCAACCTATGTTTCTCCCTCAGTGTGAGAAACCAAGCTTCACACCCATACAAAACAAGCAGCAAAATTAGAGTTCTGTGTGTCTTAATCTTCATATTCTTGTGTAGGAAACTGGAAGACAAAAAATTTTACATCAAATGAGAGCAAGCATTCCCTGTCTTCAATCTGCTCTTTTGTGAATGGAATTTAGATTTATTTGGGTTGCCCCAAAATATCAAAACTGTTTCACACTACCAAAGGATTTGTTACCTATCTTTGTGTTGTGATTTTTCCTGCATGCTGTTCTCGAGACATGACCATCCATCAAACACAACTGCCTTTCTATGCTTAGATACAGCTGCATGTTTCAGTTGTTCTTGATCATCATTGGGCCATCAATACCGTATTTTAAAGTAAGGTAAAATGCAATACAGGTGTATTCACTGTGTGGGATCCGACAAGTTTACGATAATTATTACAGTATGAAATTGCAAAAAGTGGTTGTAAACTAGCTGGTGGTTGTAAAATTGTGAGTCTTCTTAAGAAGTAAAATGGTTAGGTTAAATATTAAGTTGTAAGATAAAATTATGGAAATAAAACTTATATCGGTGTTGGCTACATGATATAATGTGGAATTGGTGGTATTCTATATACATCATGCCAGAATGGTGAAGTTGGCAGTACAAAGAAGTTTGGATGTTTTGGCCTATCTGCCTTTATTTTGAAACACATGTGACTGACTCAGTCACAGGTGCTGAGTTGCTGGCCAGCAATTTCTTATGCATGTGGAGTTAACCTTGACAAAAGGATGTTGGATAGAATTTTGTATGTAGTTGACAAAAGTGATATGCCTCAATAATTACTAGAATTTGTTTCATCACCATTCTAATGAATAGTTTGATTCCTTCCACTGCACAGGCAATTCGTCATTATTCCAAAAAGAATTGATAAGCTAATGGTTCTCAGAATGAATTGTCCTATGTCCTGCTTTAATCAGTTTTGCTGAAATTGGATCAGTATGTGGTGATTTGTGTCTTTTAGCTTTTCAGTAGCCATATCAACCTTAGAGTCACTAGTGGCTCAGCTGTAGGTATTTGTGTCTGCCTAACATCACTAACCCCATGTACATTCAATAGATGAGAGAGTAATTCCTCCACCTAGCCAAAATATGGTGAGGCTGCACAACCAGATTACTCTTCTCATCCTTTACAGTTTTAAGCACATTAATGTATCCTGCATCATATCACCTGTAAAGTTCATAGTATATTTGAAAGTAATAAGATAAGGAAAACAGCATAACTTGTTTTGTACTCTGTAGCTTGAAACAGTACAAGAGCTGGCATGCAGGGCAAACTCTGAGCCGGCGGCAACGCTTGGAATTATCACGTCGCACCACCACTCTGTTGCTGTACCTGCTGCGTTCCCCATTCTACGAGCGGCACAGCAGTGACCGCCTGCAGGCCCTGTTTCGTGGTCTGTCAACCAGTGTCCCTCTGGCCCGCTTTTTGTGCCAACCCTTAGCACAGTACCTCCCTCAGTGGCAAGACACATACTTCTACATGTGGTCAACTTGATCGCCAAACTGGAGAGTTTGGTTAAGGGTATGTGTATATGGTTTGGTGTTGGTGGAGTATCAAGCTGTATTGTTGCTTTGAATCCATCTGATATTTGAAGAGGGGTTGACTTTGTCATACTAACCCCTTGAGAGTTTTATTCTTACCAAATCATCTGAATCTGCTGTATCATAACAAAATTGGCAAGGCTTGTTCTGTCTGGATTTAACAGTTCACCGTGTTCTTATTTTATGAGTGTGCAATTAAAAAAGTTGTGTTGCAGCATTTAAAAAATAAGTGCCCTGTAACTGTAATGCAGTGAAGCCTCAGTGTTATGAGCATTTGGAGAGTGTCAAATTATGTTTCCTGTTGTGAAATTCTTTATGATGAAGGAGAATAAAAGCTAATTAACCTTTTGGCGCCAGAATTATTTTTTTAAATTTTAGCACACCCTGTATATAAAATGTGAATAATACAGGAACCAATTACGTTAGAATTATGAAACAAACTGCATTTTGAAGAGAAACAAACGGAGAGTATATACCATGCTTAAAATATTCAGTACCTATATTTGTTGAATAAATTTATAAAATGCAACTTTAGAGGTTAGCAGTGCGGTACGACCACTATAGTTGACATTAGGCGTCAAAAGGTTAATAACTCCAGACTTAATGCTTTTACAGAGGTCAATAAGATGAGTTGAACTGGAGGGTAAAAGTGGACTCTAAACTCACAGCAGAAGGCAGCCTCCTGTGTGCTGAAGCTCTCATGACAACTTTTGTGCTCAAACGGATGATAAATTGAACATCCACCATGTGGAGCTCTTATTCTGGGTACAAAAGTGTTTATTGTAGTTTGTAGTACTTGAGTCCTGTAGGTTGGACATTTCAAACTGATGGTGTATAGTTGCACTTCCACAGCATTAAACAGCAGCATAACGGATGTGTTTGTTACTTTTTTCTGTGACTTTTCTTGTTTTCACACACTTAAATATACATATAACATGTGGGGATAGCAGTCAAGCTACCATATGTACTTGAATATGAGACAGTTGTTTTTCCTCATTTATCATTTAGAAAGTGGGGGCTTCACTTTATATTCACACACATTTAAACACGTTCTATATACTTATTTTCCTGAAAAGTGAAGGTTGCGAGGATGGCTCATCTTACATTCAGGCACGTACAGTAATCACTTTTGATAAATAGCTAAACAGCTGGCCTACAGAGTTCTGCACTCATGTGGCAGATATGTGAACAACCAAACAGTGAACCAGTTCATTTTATGTTATACACAGATATTAACTTTAGCATGTGTAAACTCATTGTGTTGCATACGTTGTGGGTGACCTTAACACAATGTGTGTGTTCCAAATTGAAAAGTTACATATTTGACCGCCTGTGTTCAAATTTGTATTGTGCTACATTGTTAAATAACTGGCATTTATGGAAAGAAATGGCCGAAGTACCAAGATTATTTGCTAGTCTGTTATCTGTAATAATACAGGCCTTAACAAACTAACTTTTCGTATATTGAAAATGTGTAAATTTTAGCTCTGTGTCACGTGGTTAACAGAGTTCCAGCATGATTGCCTTGCACATGAAGAAAGATTACCTGATATTTGCCTTATTGCCCGATGATGTATCTTAATAGAATCACACACTGATTTCTTAAATTTTACAAAACAGGTTGTAATAGAGTTGTGATTTACTTGAAATATTTTTACCTGCATATGTGTGTGGTCAAATTTAAAATTAGAAATTAAAATTAATCAGGGACTCAAGCATTTATGCTGATATCAAGAAATGTACATTAAGTTAAAACATAAGGAAAGGTAGTTACTGATAACCATATTATTTAAAAGAAAACAGGAAGAGCCTTCAGCATCCACTTACAGAGACAGTAAATGAAAACAGGAAGAGCCTTCAGCATCCACTTACAGAGACAGTAAAAGAAAACAGGAAGAGCCTTCAGCATCCACTTACAGAGACAGGGAGTCATGGGATGCTGAATTTTATCATTATTAAAATCTTGTTGATCTATTTTGTAAACTCTGCAGTGCTGTATTTGATTCTTTTACTGCTTCAGTGCTATTTTCCTGATAAAAATAATTTAAACTACATAGCAATACACATAGGATTGATTGTACTGGGGTAATGGAAGGGAACAGGAGAATCTAAGCAGGGCTGGCACACCTTTTTGAAAGTGTGTGCCCAAATTGTTTGTAAATTTCAGAGAAATCCTTTTATGTGCCTGTGGAAATTTTGAAGACCAAAATAGGGTCTTTTGAGTCTTACATAATTATTATTAATTGCTGCATTAGTGTCATAATGCATGTTATAATTATGTAATTAATGCATAGTATCCTCATGTATCTAATAAAAGCCTTGAGGGATGCAATAAGGAATAAAATGTGGAAGTAACTGGGTCTGCTGGTACTTTGTGTTTAAAAAGAAGATTTTCCAGCATTTTGTTTAATGTCACATATTCTTGTCACTGCCAGGCTGGTGCCTCAATGATAGGTAATTTATGTACAATCTCTACAAAGTCAGATATATGTATATTACTTACTTACTTACTCCATGGTGCAGAGTCCATCTTGAGAAGCTAACTGGTTTGCAGCGAGTCAAGAAATTCCCCGCATTTCACAGAACCCGAAGGTTCATTACCACACTCACAAGTGTCCGCCAACTGTGTCTATCCTGGGCCAGCCCAATCCAGTCCATATACCCACATCTCACCTCCTGGAGATCCATCGTAATATTATCCACCCATCTATGCCTAGGTCTCCCCAGTAGTCTCTCTCCCTCCAGTTTCCCCACCAAGACCCTGTACACCCCCCTCTCCTCACCCATACATGCCACATGCACAGTGTATATATACACATATTTTTCACAAAACAGAGATGCTGGTTGGGCGAAAGGAAAAAAAAAATTGGAGCAGTGGTGAATGCTGCGTGCCAAGGAAGTCTTTCCGTGTGCCATTTTGAGTGCGCATTCCGTAGGTTTGCCAACCCTAGTCTAAGCGGTAGTATTGCGAGTATGTGCAGCTTTGTGTATATGGGCCATGTCAGGTACCTAACTACTACATAAAACATGAATCTGCCATGTTTGACTCATCTCCATTAATTTACCTTGACCTAATCTGGTCTGTGAAGCACACCGTTCCACTTTTTGTGTTTCCGTTGGCTTTTACTCCTCTTCCTGGCCTGGATGGCTTTTATTTACTGCAGTGTGTGGTGTCTGTCTAGCAGAATATCCTTGCTGATCTTCCTGAAGCCTGAGTGGATTGTTGGAGGTGGAGGTCCAACCATGTCACTTGTAACTGGCAGGGTAATGTGTTCAAAGTGATTTTATGCTGGTTTGGTACAGCAGTCACTAAAGTGCATCTTTTGTGTGTGTGTGTGTGTGTGTGTGTGTCACTTTTTGAATGGATCATTTGAGTTGAATACTGCCACGTTCATGTTCCTTACATCTCCCTTGATTTTTAGGCATGTTTGCAAAACTGCAAAAAGCAACTTCCAGCTTTGTCATCTCTGTCTGTCCATCCACATGGAACAAACTCATCTCCAACTGAAGGGGTTTTTATGAAATTTGGTATTCACTATTCCCCAATTGGCAGAAGGAATCGTGGCAGACCTCTGAAGAGACTTCTAGATACGTGAGACCGGAACGGGTCAACAGGTGGCCTAACTCCATGACAGACATATGATGATGATGATGATGGTATTCAAGCATTTTTTTAAAACCTGTTAAAAAAATACAAATTTCATTAAAATCTGACAAGAATATTGGGTAATTTACATGAAGACCTAAGTGCATTTATGATAATATTGTGTTCAGTTCTTCTTAGAATGAGAAATGTTTCACACAAACTTGCAGAGAAAATCAAAACACACATTTTATATTCAGTATGAGATAATGTGGAACTATATTGTGGAGCCAGGCAGACCACAGATGACAATATGGCACAAATACTTGCATGCTGGGTAACCAAGGCTACAGACTCACACTCAGAATATGTAATGCTTACTGCTTTTCCACTGCTACAGTGGTTATGCAAATGGGCCCCACTGTTATGTTTATACATGCATTGCCTTTCTTTTTTGTATTATGTCTGATGACTGGGGCTGATGCTAGCTGTCAGTGTTGGTGGTGGACAGCATTCATATAATTGTGTTCCGTCACTGGTTTTGGTTTCATGAGGACATTTCTTATCTCTTTCTTGGTACTGCTATGTCAGAGGTCTATCTCAGTAGTATTTGAAAGTGACTGGTAGGGTTCATGCACTGTCTGCTTTGTCTCCAGTACCTGTTGGGAAGTGGCTAGGTTGGGTCAATAGCCAGTTTGAATGCTTTACAGGTTGATGAAACGTCTTTCCTGTGTCAGAAATTGAACCCAATTTCTTCAGTTTTGCTGCCCATGCCCGGAGTCATACAGATTGAGATCAACTGTTAGATGAACACAGTGTGAAGGAATTTTTTTCAGTGAAGGTGCTATACAGAGTATTCATATCATGTCATTTTTATACAGTGTGCATTATTTGAAAAATATAATAATTTAATTTCATTCTCATGTAGCATATATTACAGAGGGCTAATGCAGACCAAACCTAAATTCACCCAGTCATTTTAACATAGAAAATTAATACTAAATTTAATTGAAATCCATGTAATAATTCTGATTAATGAGTACTGATACAGATACACATGCCACCGAAATTATGAAGTAATTTAATGGGCTGTGGACACAACCCATAAGTTCAAGAGAATTAGACATATTTGGGATACTGACTTCTTTGGTAAGTGATGATGTTTGAATTTGATGGACTGGCACTTGTATATTATTGTTATTGTGATGGTGACAATAGAGATATAAACTTTCCAAACCACAAGCAGAAATGATGGGCAGTATTGAATTGTACTTCAGTAGCTACTAGGCTGTGGGCTGGACGATCCAGGCTTCCATTCCTGACAGAAACAAGAGATTTGTGTCTTCCTGAAAAGGTCCAGACTGGCTCTGGGGACCACCCAGCCTTCAGTTCGATGGATACCGGGGTAAAGTGGCAAGGACCAAGGGCCAAGGTTAAAAATGAGTGGATGTGTACCTCTATTTCCCCATATATGCCTTCATGGTGTGGACAGGAATGACTGTATTTTCAAAACCCAAGCATAATTGGGAGGATAATATTAAAATGGGTCTTGAAGAAGTAGAATGAGAGGCTGTTGACTTGTTATGTCTGGCTTTGGATTGGGAGCGGTACTGGTGTGCTGCTGTGAACACGATAATGATTTGGGTTCGAAGCATGCAAGAAATTATTAACCCATTACAGGCCCAGAGGTTCCAGGAAATTAAGGTTCCCAGATTTCGTGACAACGGCACAGGATGGTGGTAAGGTTGTCAGCCTTACATACCGGCTGCCTTTACCCCCAGGAAATGCTCCTGGTACTCATTTCTGTTAGAGGCTGTGTCGACCCCAGGGCCATAGTGCGATCGGAAGGATTTTATGTCAATAAAAAATCCACTGATGTCGGCTGGGATCGAACCAGCGACCTTCCGATTTGTAGCACAGCACCTTAACCACTGTGCTACCGCGGTCCTGTAATTTTTTATGCAGATAGTTACGTGATTAAGAGTAACATATTATTAGTATGAGTGAAAGAGAAGCAGATCATATTCTTACAATATATTTTCAAATTTAATATTAGGTGCGCAGGTGAAAAACTGTCGGAGCAAAACATAACAGTGTCTTTCACCATTGCGTTTCTAACTACATTGCTACTACAATATTTGCCTTGCGGGAAAACAGACAATAAATAAAAATCTTACTTCCCATGTTTAGTTGTAATAATGACGAGCATCAATGAGGAAGTTGTGACATTTTTGCCACAGATTTCCAGACCTGAGAAACAGAAACCCAGTGTGTAACCGTTCAGTTAATTTTGAACCTGATCCTTGACAATTCGGGCCACGTTGTTTTCCAGCGAGCACCTGGTTGCATACCGCCGGTCTAACGCTAATGTCATGCCCTCAAGCAGGAGAACGCTTGGACCTACCTCTCCCTTCAGTTAGGATGCTTTGACGTTCTGTAATTAAACTACATAAAATGTGGCGTTTATGAACCGTCGTAGTGTTCCCAGGAACAGAGGAGGTGGATTAGAGGCGATAAACGAACTTACTGGGCGGAGGAGAACGGTTAGTGAAGACTTTTATTTTTGAAAGACCTGGATTTAATGAAGAATCATGCCGGCACACGCGCTAATTTTCTGTAACGGCCTGCCTACGTTCCGTTACTTTCCGCACGTGATTTTCATTACGGAAAGGCGGATTTACTGGAACTCCCACTGCAGGTGGCGTGTGGAGGACAGGAGATCCTCGTTACGGTTATTTGTTAGGTTATGTGCTCCTCATGTCTCCGAGCGCTGGATTAAGCAAAGCCTTGCTTTCTTTTAAGTTTAAGTATGTTGGACGAAGTCTGATTTTCTCGTTAATAGATTTATATGCGATGTTCTTACCCAGCATCTAACAGGAATGAGTACCAGGAACATATCCCTGGGGGCGGGGGGGGGGAAAGGGGGCGGGGGCGGGGGGTAGACACCCTCCCGCGTCAAGGGGCAGAAGGTTTGAAATTTG
>Ga0136643_10018425_pt1 | contig 10529 bp, 8 predicted proteins | sample TergutLab28metaG_FD_96883 | JGI IMG/M metagenome (GOLD analysis project Ga0136643, IMG submission 96883) | Labiotermes labralis P1 segment gut microbial communities from Petit-Saut dam, French Guiana - Lab288 P1 (version 3) (version 3) | ecosystem: Host-associated > Arthropoda: Insects >... | reverse complement strand
GGGGTGGCTCCATAGCTACTGAAATGGCATTGTATAGCGAGGCCAACTACCGCTGGTTCCCCACACTCCCTCACATAGGAGCCGCCTACTAGCCATTTCAAAAACGTCCGGTTCCCGTCGGTCACCCTGTATGACAGGACAGCTCTCGTTTGACGGATTTTGGTGAAATTTGATATTGGGCACTTTCACGAAATCTGTCGAGAAACTCAAATCCCCATTCAGGTCGGACAACAGTATTGGGTACGGCGCACGAATATCTAAGTACATTTATAGTGCTGAGAGTTACAGGAAATACTTTTCGGCGCAACAGCAGTGCAAAGGGAGCTCATCCTTGCGTTTCCCATTGCAACACTCAACGGTTTTATATCGCTGACAGCTACATGCTGGTCTAGAGTAAGACAAGGGGACTGTAATGTTGCCTTTCAGAACAGTAATGTTTATGCCATCGCGCCACAATATTACGTTATACAAACACTGCCTACCTTGTTCCTATTATGATCAGTACATTTATTTTTGGCACATGCTCTACAGAAAGACACACGGGTAAACTCTTCACATAATTAGACTTTTTTTTTCTTTTTATGTATTGAATTTCATTTTGCCCTCACCTGGACAGAATTTTGCAGAAGTTGCCAGTACTACACAAAACACTGATCCGGCCTGGTCTAAATCAAATACAGCCGTGTTACATAGGCAACTACTTCAACTCATCAGTTAAGCGGGTTTGTCTCGTCGCTTGCATTAGGCGCCGAAAGTGGTCGACGAAGGGAATCACCGCACTAAAGCGGGCAGCTGGTGAAAACCGAACGTAGTAGGAACTGGTATCGGAAGAATGATTACACAAATTAACCCTTTGACGCCTAATGTCAACTATAGTGGTCGTACCGCACCGCTTACCTCTAAAGTTGCATTTTGTATATTTATTCAACAAATATAAGTACTGAATATTTTAAACATTGTATATACAATAAGGGTTTTCTCTTCAAAATACAGTTTGTTTCATAATTCTAAAGTATTTGGTTTCTGTATTATTCACATTTTATATACAGAGTGTGCTAAAATAAAAAAAAATAATTCCGGCGCCAAAAGGTTAATATGCAGCTTTACATCATTACATTATTCACAGTCGGATGTCTGCGTCACTAAATATATGTGATACTTCAGGAACGGAGTTTCCTTTCGTCGTCTGGTGATTTTTTTTATCATAAGCTACTGAGAGTTGTTGAGCTTGTTTCAAGATTAATAACGAAGACTGAAATCGATCTATAGTCGCTGCAAGAGTGTCTCCGCCACCACAAGCGAGTCCTCAGATTTGAACCCACTAGTAAATTTTGATAAAGTTTCAGGTCTTCTGGAATGCGATGCCAAATAAATTGGTAACAGTCAGAGATGTTTCGAAGAAGTTTGCCGCTTCCATCTCATGGGCATAAGTAATTGAAGGACTACTTGCTCCCTAAAGAAAGCAGCTCTAACTTCCTCCGAAAATTCGGTAACTGCTGTCAATTATTATGGCATCATACACTAGAATATTTGAGTCTTCATCAACACAACTGCAAGATTTGGTAAGACAAGGTAGGAGGTCCATGACTATTGGATTATTACAAATTTGAGTTATTGCGTATATGTAATGGTAAGAAAGAAATAGACACACAAGGACTAAACACACTACTCTTAAAACTGAAGCAAGAAGTCTTTTTTGCATACACTAGACATATACATTATCTTCTTCAATTGTTATCATGCACACAACAAGATGATTCTAACTTTCTTGTCAATCACTTCGAATAAAAGGCTCTTCAGTTTTTCCAGTCACTCTTCGTATTCATTCCTTCCAGTTGTTTAGGACTACAGACACAGACAAAACTTGCCCATCTATCATAAGGCCTCAGGACAAATTCGAGATTTTTAATTATGTTGAATACATACACTTTCGCATTAAAGCTTTCGCATTAAAGCTTTCGCATTAAAGCTTTCGTTTTTGATTTAAATAAAGCGTATTTATATTTTGTATTGGGCTTTGGTCTTTTTCGTTGTTTTTTGTTCTACGTTCTTGTACACCCGTGTTGACTTCGTAAAAGATCATTATGCTGCTGAGTAAACACTTATATAAATAAGTACATAACGGCATTAAGTGAATGATTATAATACAAGAAGCAAAATTTTGCAGACATAAAACACATCACGTAAGAGACGAGAGGTTAAAAGTTTGTTTTGTTTCATGTAGAAGCATTTGTCAACTAGAAAGCAAGGAACTTAATCCCACTCTAACGATAAGCCTCCAAGCTAATGAATGTAAGATTTTTTTTCCGTTGTGGAGACATCTAGGAAGATGCAAATATCTTAACCTTAAAAAAAAATCCCAACAAAAAATAAGATACGTGAGGATAGCTATGGAGAGTCAGAAGATGCTCTGTTCTTGTACGTCCCATCCACAGGCACATGGATTGCACGCGCCTGTCCGCACATCATACTTTTTGCTTTGTACGCATTTTAGAACACCTGTAAAATTTTATGTTTTACTGTTATTTTCGAATTAGTCAGTTGGTGTCGTCATTTATTACTTTGTTTCTCCTCTCCCTTTTGTGGAGATCTGACTAGTGACACAGATCACACGCATTTACGGAAAGTTCGTTGCGCCTCCTGAAATGGTGAGGTACACGTGTAACAGAAAACATACTCTAGTAACACGGCTTTATCTAGCACCTTAAAATTATTCCATCAGACCACACGCATATTTGTGAATTAGTAATGCAAAATAAAGGGGACAGGACGCTCATCAATTTTAGTTCCACACAAAGGTGTCAATTTGTCGGAAATATATTCGATAAGCCCTTCTAGAAATAATGAGTTTTGCTTAATTTTATCGTTTGTATTGAGGAAGGTCAGACAAATCTCATTGCTGCCTTGCCCAGTCCGCGAAGTAGAAAATTTGGGGACTGCGGTTGTGATCAGTCTAGGCTTGCAAATCATCCTCCTATGGATCCGCAGATGCGCGATCTCACCTGCAATTCTTCGGGCTTCCGGAACGTTTCGCCGCACTGCAGACAGCGGAAGGAAGGGCAGGCAGCAACAGGACTTGGTGTGTTATTGCTGCTAGCGCGGCTGCTGTTGCTGTTGTTGTGTCCATTATGCTGTTGTTGCTGTTGTTGCTGCTGCTGGTCTTTCTTGTGGTTCTGCATGTGCGAAGTAAGGGCTGCTGCTGTATTGTAACCCCTGTTGCAAACTGTGCACTGGAATGGCTTCTGGTTGTCGTGTGTCTTCATATGAATCTTCAGATGGTCACTGTAATAAACAAGCAATTTAAACATCTCGAGTCTATGAGAAAATGTTTGACTCCCTTTTGATCTCTGTAGCTAGAACAGTCCATATTCAATTTGCGTGCAGTCTACTGTTCCCTGTCAGTCTAACTATAAATCATGACAAAATATCAATATTCTCATTGTCATATACTAAGGAAATTCATAAGCGCAAACTGAACGACTTCCTGGATGTTATGATATTTCCTTAAACAATAAAAAGCGAGAAGATACTTGACGTTTATACTCTGGAGCGTATTATGAACTTGAAATGATGTAAGGGGAGGAAAAGCATGTTTATTACTGTTTTGGAAGTTTGTTGTTGCACTTCTTTCCACCAACATTTAAAACTATCACAGTGGGTGAACGCCGACTCTCTTCTTCCTGAACGACTTCGGAGAAACAGTTTCTAAACTGGTCCGGGTGCAATAATGGCTAGCTTCACCTCCTTTCACAGTCGTTTATTTGAATTTTTAAGTTACGTTTACAGGACTTCATACACTTCTAATTTGAGGCTTCTTCTTTCTTCTCCTTTTCAAGTTAATGCTCTTCCACACACACTCAGTTATAACAGGCAGTATACGCGTGTAACCTGCTGATAGCACAACACAGTGAACTAAAGTTGCACAAATTGTTCAAGGGCACACGGTGGCACAGGTGGTTAAGACTTAGATTCCCGATTATATCATTGGAATTTTTCATTGACGTAATCCTTCTGCCCGCACTATAGTCCTTGGTTCGACTAAGCACTATCAGAAATAAGTACCAGGAATATTTCCTGGGGGATAAAGACGGCCGGTGCGTAGGGATGAAAACCGCACCACCTTCAAATGCCGACTGACTAGAAATCTGGTATCCTCAACCTCCTGGAACTCTCTGGAACAATAATGGGTCTGTATAGGCACTGGTTTAATTTTATGAACTTACTGTGCAACTGTCTTAAGTCTAACTCGATACTGATGTCTGACACCAGGTTTTGAAAATACGAGTGTTTGAGCATACTGCACAAATTATTATATGTCTGCGAACGTAGCCACTTTTATTCGGTAAACAGATATAGAACCTCATATTGTGGGTTTGGAAGTTATTACACATTATAGCCTTGAAGATGATAACCCTGAAGATGACGTCAGAATACTTCTTCTTATAAAGTAGGTTGTTTGAATTAACTCGATACTCTACTTTGTTCGACAGAAGATTAAAAATTTCCTTGTCCATTCTCATTTCTTCTAATGGTCAAATTCTACCGATACTAAAGTTTAGCGAATGTGTATATCGAAACGTACACTGACTGCTATTCAAAGTTTACACTGTCATAAGTTTGAACCAACATGGGCTATGACAGTCACAGAAAAAAATCGCTTACTGATATTTGAGAGGAGGGTACTTAGAAAAATATAGGACCAACACAAGATAATGATGGAACATGGAGAATAAAACCAAATGAAGAATTAGAAATTCTAATTAAGAAAGAAACTCTCGTAAAATTTATAAAATCACAAAGGTTACGCTGGGGAGCACGTGTAATCAGAATGGACACAATAAGAACTGTAAAAAAACTAACTGAATGGGAACTATTTTCATCAAGACCAGTAGGAAGACCAAGACTGAGATGGCTCGAACAAGTAGAAGATTGAAAGAAAATGAAAGTGAGAAACTAGTGAAAGAAGTGTAAAGATAGAAGATTGTGGAACGAAATCGTAAAGCAGGCTAAAACCCACCAAGGGTTGTAGCGCCAATTGAAGAAGAAGAAGAAGAAGAAGAAGAAGAAGAAAAGTCGTGATCCACTTCCTGTCCCTGTTGCAACATAAGAACAGTCGCAGTGGTAGCCAGTAGTGTGATTATGATTACTTCAGTGTATTCCACTGCACATGAAATCCTGACATCAGAATTACTCCAAAACTGAACGTAGCGCTAATGTAAGTGTCACGTGTGGAGACCGGCTATTCTCAATATTCAGGTACAGTACACTGACGCAATATTAGTGAAATCATACTGCGCCTAAATATGTAGGCATATACCTTGGAGCGTGTACTAAAGGTGGAGAGAATTTACACACGTGGCATGACGTCCTAACCAACAAACGAGGGAAGAAATTGGAGGAGTTTATAATAAGCAGGCAGTTTCAGATAGCAAATGAAGAAAGCGGCAGTTATATGTTCCAGACAGAAAAAGGCGCTAGTAACATCGACCTGACGGTTATGAATAATCAGGCGATCGACTGTGTTACTAAATGGAAGGTACATGAACAAGAAAGTTGCTCCGATCACAAAATAATAAAATACGGTATAGGTAAAGGGAAAGATCTATGTCAACAGACGAGTCGAACAAGGCAGGAACGAGATACAGAGTGACACAGAGGGGCACGGAAAACTTCCAAATGATCTTCATACAAATAATGGAGCAACTACTACACGGACCAAATACAGTGGACGCAGGAATAGAGGAAATAGACGAAGCCCTATGCCAGAGAGTACGAACAGCACCAAACACCGAAGAGATAGTCGAAGAATTTCAAGAAGCATTGGATAAAGCATATAAAGCCTTATTCAGACTAACTAGGTCAACAACGACAATTAAGAAGGAAGCACAACACAAATCAGTCCCTTGGTGGACGCAAAGACTCACAATCCTTAGGAAAAAGGTAAACGCCCAGAGGAGGAGATATCAACGTATGAAAGGGGACACCGTCCTACGCGAACAACGGAAAGAACAATACCTGACCACCAAAGCAGAGTATGCGGCAACCATCAGGAAGGAAAGATGATCATCTTGGAAATAGTACTGCACAATGACCTCGACGACAAACCCATGGAATGAAGTATACAAGCTAGCGGCTGGAAAGAGAAAACAAACGGCACCCACAACTACATTGAGGCAAAAAGAAGGAAAGCTAACAGCAAACCTACGTGAAACTCTTCAATGCATGATACAGGAACTCACACCAAAAGACAACCAAGATGATTACAACGCAACACACAAACAGATAGAGCAACAACACAAGAAACAACCGACACAGCTGACGATAAGGAGTTATCTGTGCAGGAAGTCAAGAACGTGGTGGCCAGCCTGGGAAGAAAAAAAGCGCCAGGGGAAGATGGCATACCAAGCGAAGTGTATAAGAGGCTGGTAGAGATCTACCCCGCTACATAACAGCAATCTACAACGAATGCCTAAAGAAAGAAACTTTTCCAAAGAGGTGGAAAAAAGCTGTGATAATACCGATAATAAAACCCGGGCAAGAAGGAAGTGATGAAGCATTAAATTCCGTCCCATTAGTCTACTGAACACACGAGGGAAGGTGTTGGAAAAGATAATGATAAACAGAATCAACCACCACGTGTACTCACGAGGATACATGAATGAAAATCAGTACGGATTCAGACAGCAAAAATGCACCATAGATGCGGGCATGGCAATAAAAGACTTTGTACAACAAGAACTGGCAGCAGGTGAAGTAATAGCGCTAGTTAGCCTGGACGTCCAGGGTGAGTTCGACGCAACTTGGTGGCGGGGGATTTTGAATGAACTACGGGAATATGAATGTCCTAGAAACTTATATGAACTTACAAAAAGTTATTTCCCGCAACGTATAGTGTCATGGTCCACGAAATGCCTCAGGATGGATAACGAAATAAGCAGAGGATGTCCGCAGGTTTCGTGTAGTGGCCCAGGATTATGGAAGTTGCAATACAACTCACTACTGGAACTAAAATATATGAAACGAACTAAAGTGGTGGCACTCGCAGACGACCTGATCATAGCGACGAGGGGCGATTCGGTGAGAGCCGTGGAAAATTATGTGAACGTAGAACTAAGCAAAATAAATGTATGGGCACAGAATAACAAGACACGATTCAACCAAAAAATTCAAAGTAATGCCAGTTTCAAGAAGGAAAAGGAAAGAAAACAAGAACATAACAGTTTACTTAAATAACGAACCATTGGACCAAGTTACTAAACTGAAATATCTAGGAATAATACTGGACCACAAGTTTAAATTCAATGAGCACATAAAAGACATGGCAGAGAGGTGCGGAAAACTAATCCACAGCTTAGCAAGAGTGGCAAAAATGACGTGGGGGATCAAACAAGCGGCTATGGACGCCATATACAAAGAAGCAATACTACCGCTGCTAACATATGGTGCTTCAGTATGGATAGAAGCAATGAACCAGGAATACAACAGACGGAAGTGCAAAAGAGTACAGCGCCTGATCAACATAACCATAGCAAGGGCGTACCGCACCACGTCTAGTGAGGCCCTTTGCATGTTGACGGCAACGACACCAATAATCATCAATCTTGAAGAGATCGTTAAACGATACAACACAAAAAAGAGGAAGAGCAATAGTTATATGGAATTGGACCACAAAGTGGAATATAAATACTGGCCGCATCCGGTAGAGGCAGTGACAATTGAAGAAGTAGTAAGAGATGAGGAAGCTACATTACAGGCGTTCACAGACGGAAGAAAACAACAAAAGAGTAGTGGCTGGAGCAGTGGTTTTTAAAGCAAGCGAGTTGGTGGCAAAAGTCCAGCAGAAATTAGACAATAGATGCTCAAATAATCAAGCGGAGCAGCTTGCCATACTAAAAGTACTGGAGAAAATGGAATCGATGAATAGCCACAGCATTAACCGACGCACGGTGACGATATTTACGGACAGCAGGGTCTCTCTAGATTCGCTTCACAATCCCAATAATCATGCACATATAGCAGAAGAGGTAAGAAAATGGTAACTAGCATGAAGATAGCCAAATGAAAAATAAATTTTTCGTGGGCTAAGGCCCATGCAGGAATATATGGTAATGAAATGGCGGATAGGTTAGCCAAAGAAGCAGCGCGAAGAGACGGAACCAACTACGGGTACAGTAGAATACCCATAAGTGCCATATATCGTGAAGCAGCAGAAGAAGTAATCCTAAAATGGCAAGAACAATGGACAAAAACATCCAAGGCATAGGCAACAAAACTGTATTTCCCAAGAGTAATGGACAGACTAGGGACAAAAATTAACCTAATTTCAAAGCTAACTGCGGTACTATCCGGACACGGTAAAACGAAGGCATATTTATACCGATTTAACCTACGGGAAGACGCGAAGTGCATATGTGGCAAAGATGACCAAACAATGGATCATATACTATTCCAATGTGAAGAGACCAGAAAACAAAGAGACCTGATAAAACTCCACCTAAGCAAACAAAAGAACTGGCTGCCATCGAATCTATTGATTTCGATCTTTTACAAAAAAAAAGTGATAAATAGGACAGTGCTTGTGAGTTAGGGTATATAACGAAGTTGATAACGTAGAAAAGAGAGATAAATAGGCTAGATTTCTGTGATGTTCGTGAACTATCGAAGTTATACTGTACAATAATAGGACAGTGTTTGTGAGTGGATCTATCGAAGTTGATATGGTACAAAAGAGTGATAAACAGGACAGTGTTTTATTAGTTTAGTGAATCTATCGAAGTTGATATTGTACAAAAGATAGATAAATAGGACAATGAATGGTGAGTGTACAGAAATATTGAAGTTGATACTGCACAAGAAAGAGATATATAGGATGGATAAACTGATAACAATTGAAGAACTCCAGATCTGATATCAAATAACTAAAGTTTAATGAATTGCAGCATGTAGTATTACAATGTAATGGAGCATACTTAAAATAAAGAAATACAAAATAAACACAAAAAAATACCTGGGAGGGGGTACTAAAGATGGAGAGAATTGACACACGTGCCCACAATTTACGGCAACAAAATGACAGTGTCTTACAACACCTATCTCTTCTTTCGGCAGTTTAAACATAGTCGTTTACTGATGGAAATGTAAACAATACGCAAAAAAAAAGATAAATAAATCAACGAATGCATTGCTATATATCACATACACAAACAAGAACTAAAAGATGTCGTAATGTAAGTTTTAAGTTAAATATTATTTCGCCCAAATATTCGATTTTCTTACAGTTAAAGTACACACACTACTTATGCGGGCTATAATACAAAAGACCTTGCCATCTGTTCCGAAATAATACTGTGATAATATGTCTATGGAGGGAATTTATGGTTCTAACAGACGATAAACAGTCTTAACACCAATTCTAACCAACCAAGTGACTATCTTACAGATCAAATAATTAAAAAAAGCCCATTTGATTGCCAAGTGGAATATTAATTCAATAACCGAACTAGCCACAATTTAACTTCAAAGTTGAGAACAAAGTTTCTACCTTTAATTTACAGTTTAAGAATAGTTCGTCAGACCCTCGACTACTTGTGACTGTCTACGAACTGTAACTGTTCTGGAAATCTAAACTCGTCATAAACTTAACTGATTTTGTGTCGTATAAGGAATTCGAATTCAATAATTACAAATTTCTTGGTCTGTACCTTGGAATAACATTGACTCTATGGAATACAAAATCCAAATATTTTACTTAATAATGGATTTTTAAACTTCACTAATTTTATTCAACAATTAAAGCAGAAAAATGGATCGAACAAAAGAGATTATACATGAAAATGCCCCATACGTAAGTGAAAAGATGTCTCAAAGGCATAACAATACATCATTTTAAATACGAAGTAGTTGACAGTTTTGCACGTTTGGTATTGTTCCTAGATAACAGAAATAAGTTGTGGACAGACATTCATTCTGACACTTTGAGAGTAAACCGCGCATATGCAAGACTAAATGAAATTTCAAGTCTGAAATATTGTCCAGAAATACTAAATTAAAATTTATAAAACTTTAATATGATCCATCCTAAGCTATGGTTTAGAAAACCGGAGAAGGACTTCAGCAGAAGGTATTCGAAATGAAGATTGGAATAAATATTCATGGTGACATAAAAGAAGAACTAAGGAGAATAAGAACGAATTAGGACACAGAATATATTAGACAGGGGACACGCACGTAAAATTTAAACAATCACTCAGATAAGGTGGCAAGGACATACCGAAAGGATAAATAAGGAAAGAATGCCAAAAATTGTGACAGCCAGAATGGAAGGAACAAGGAGCAGCGGAAAGCTGCGTAGAAGATGGATTGATGAAGTTGATGAAGAATTAAGATAATGGGAATAAGAAAGAGGCACACAGTGACTAGAGGCCGGAAGGAATGGAGGAGGACTGAACTGGGAAGCCAAGGTCCACAGTGGACTGTAGTGCTTGAGGAGAAGGAGGAGGAGGGAGGAGGAGAAGGAAGAGGAGGAGGAG
>Ga0136643_10018423_pt1 | contig 10529 bp, 9 predicted proteins | sample TergutLab28metaG_FD_96883 | JGI IMG/M metagenome (GOLD analysis project Ga0136643, IMG submission 96883) | Labiotermes labralis P1 segment gut microbial communities from Petit-Saut dam, French Guiana - Lab288 P1 (version 3) (version 3) | ecosystem: Host-associated > Arthropoda: Insects >... | reverse complement strand
TGTTGACACTGAAATAACTGATGCCCCGAATTCGGGGCCTGGGGAGTTGAAAAGTTTTGAAAATTCTGCCGCGGCGTTTTCCCCAGTGGGTTCTCCCCCCCCCCCCCCGACAAATTTGGGCACTCGAAATGTCAGCTCCTATGTACCCATTACTGCCATTTATTGCTGCTGCCATTTCTGATCGCGGCTGCGAGTACCCTTTGACTGCCGACATAACTCATACATAACGAATGAATAGCAAGAGTTGGCTTATTTCTTCTTTTTTAATAAAACCTGCGGGTTGTTAGCATTTGCCATCATAACCAAGTTCTTTTAAAATACACTTTCTTCCAGGTGAATGTCCTTAAATAGATCCCGACAATTTCCTGACGCATCGTTTAATTTCAACGTACCTAATGATCGTCGTCGGACCTTATTTCGTAAATAGCCATTGACGCAAGAGGTTTCCCAGCCGCTGCTTCCTGTCGTGACACTCGTCTGTGTGTGTGTGTGTGTGTGTGTTTGTGTGTGTGTGAAATTTGCGGAATATTTCCTGGAAAAATTAACGGGGGGTTGCGCAGTCAGTGTAATGTCTGACTGTGGGCTGGATGACCATGGTTTGACTTTTTGGCAGGGGCTGGGGGTTTTCGGTCTCCAGACAGGCCCTTGGTCCGTGTAGCCTCCTATTCACTGGATACTGAGTATTTTTTTCGATTATTTGACCAATCACACATGTAATTAAATTATTTATTATTTAAAAATTGAGTTTCTACTTCACTGCACTTCGCTTAATTTACACAGAGCACTCTATGCGAAATATATAGGTAACCCATGAATACACTGTAGATAAAATGCAGTATATTGAACGTTGAATTAGAGGTACATGTATTTACCATTGTGCGTTAAGTGATGAAACGGTCGAAGCATGTAAAGGACCAGTCAACTCTGTAAAAAAAAAATACTGAGTTAAGTAAGCGAAGAATTGTATCTCCAGTCCTTTGTATGTCGCCGTGCTATGTCTTTATTTAACGCATTTTTTATGCATTTTACGTAATATGTATTGAACTGGGATGGGCTTTGTAAAGTGGCTAGGCTACGAGCTGGATAACCGAGGAATGGTGCTTCGATGCCAGGCAGGAGCAAGCGATTCTTGTCTTATTTGAAGCGTCCGTATCGGCCCTGTGGTCCACCGTATTCAGTTTGTAAGGAGTCTTCTGCTGCCTGGGCGTGAACCTGATTACTTCTCTCCGTCTAATGCGGAGGTTATTGAGTGAAGCAATACATCCACCACCCATATGCTTGATTAAGCACACTCAATTTTTGTTTACCTCATTTAAATAGTTCTTTTTCAGGGAAAAAAGAAAACCAGGCTGAGTACAGAAACATTTGAATTAAATTTTGCCAGAATGGAATTAAGTTTCTCCGTGGTTGGGAAAGATAAGAGAAGTTCTAAATGGTGATGCAATTTAGTCTGCTGAACCTTCCCTTCATTGGTAGACTGATTAAGTCTTCTCGTTTTATTGAACTCGAAGGTTTACCGCCCTTGTACCTTATTCTGAGTCATTTTAGTTAACTCTTCTTCTACACCGTATCTATCCACGTTACATAGTAATAATTTCCCACTAACGCCTAGGTTTTCCGGACATGTTTGTACCATTTCTCGTTTCTTTCTCTTTGTGTTAAACGACTTCGAGCCGGGTAGCGCAGTTGGTATAGCGAATGGGTTTAGAATGCCGGTAGAGTGAAGAGATTTTTCTCTTCACTAAAACGTCATGATCGGCTCTGGGACCCACCCAGCCTCCTATCCAATTGGTACCGGATTCTTTCCCGGGGTTAAAGCGGCCGGTGCCTGGTGTTAAACATTTACCACCATATAGTACCAAGGTTAACGAATGTACCTGTATCTTTGCACCCATATATGCTTCCATGGCGCTTCCTTGGAAAACTGTACCTTTTTTACGTGTTTAATGTCTTGTACATCCCAACATTCAGTGTTTGTTTAATCAGCGAGGTCATATTACTGGATGTAATTGTGCTACAAATCTGTTAATCATACTGAAACATTCTTTCGGTGAAGTGTTAATTTTTTTTATAGTTGTGAACAGTTTAAACGGCTAAAGATATGTAATGTACATATTTTGAAAGAAGGTTGGAAATATTCGTGTAAGGTATCATAGAGGCGCGTTCGAATCTTTGGATCCTGGTCTCTGCTGAGATGGCCGTACCATGTCATCTGCTTGTTTCAGGCATTGTGTTGTTTACAGTTGTGCATTAGTATAGAATGTTATTAATATCATTAGGGTCTATTACCGTATTGAATAATTTGTTGTTTGAAATTGTAAGTCGTGCATAACGTTAAGCCCAGTGCAATATTTTGTAATTCCCTGTCTTACAATTGATATTTCTTACACAATTTATAGGTGTTCATTACTTCATAATTTCGTATTCGTGGGTATAAAAGGGGCAAATATGTCCTTGTCCACGCCATGAAGGTATGTAGAAGTGGTGGAGGTAGTTCCACTCATGCTTAACGTCGGCGCTAGAGGGAGGTGCGTGGTTATCTTCACGCCCCAGGCGCTTTACCGCCCGGGAAAGAACTTCGGTACCCATCGAACAGGAGATTCGGTGGGCCCCACAGCGTTTATGGATTTGAACCCCGGAACGTAGTCGTTATACCCACTGCAGAAGACTCAAATATTAAATATTGTGATTGCCCTTTTATGTTTGTTTAATCATGCAGCATGTAAATGGCAAGAGAAGAAATTCCGATGTGCACAGAAACGCGACGTCACACAAAGACTGCGTGTGATTGTTACATTACACAAGACGTTTTAACTGCCCTGTGTGACGCCATATTTTGTAATTACAGTCAAGTGTAAAGCAGTACGTAAACATTATGATAGGGTTTTATTTTGCCTTAATTGTGCGACGTGTAGAACACAGGGTGCAGTCCGTCGAAAGCAGTGGGTATGAAATATGACTAATTTATATTTTTGCCGTTATTACCCCGGCATGAATGTCGATCTTTTTTTTTTTTGCGCGATATTCTCGTGGCTCATCTGTGGCTTGTCTGGCTCTGCTGCATTTTTAAAATTATATCGTAAACGGCACGATTTTCATTAAAATATGTTGAACATGAGCTGCGTGTTTTGATTTTCTCCAAAACTTTATCTGAAACTTTTTCCAGTTCAAGAAGAATTTAGCCAGATGTTGATATAAATTCATGTAAGTTTTCGTGTAAACTATCAGCCATTTTTTGTTAGATTTTAACCGTACTTGAATTTTCTCGACATTTTCCAGAGTATAATTTCGTGGAAAGTCCGCCCAGTGGGGACTGAGTTATTCCATGCAGACGGACGGGCGAACGGGCATGCAGACAGACATTAGCGAATCTTACTGTCGCTTTTCGCAACGCTGAGAACTTACGTAAAAGAGTTTTAGCTGTGGCAGGTACTAATCAGAGATAATCACATGGGAGTGTCAGAGGACTGTTATAGTATTCATTCACTTCACCTGTTGCTGCACAGTGCTGTAGTGATATGCAGGAACCTGGGATGGCCGGAGAGTTTTACGATCTTTAGAGTTAGTGACAGTAAGATAAAACCACAAAAAGAGCTGAGTCAGTGGAGCGTAGCCATCTGGGGTCAACGACTTACCACCCTGTTTGTGAGACGAGCCGATGAGCATCAGCCCCAGTAAACTCACTCAACGTTAACTTTATCTTGTTCGTACCTGTGCACTAATATCACCATATCAAATAAGTACCGATGAACGTTTTAACAATATATGCGTGTATTCGTCGGTATTTATTTGATACACTCTACGTGCCTGAGTCCCGTATCTAAAATTTACAGGCGACATAGGAACTTTGTGTTTTAGACTTAACAGTTTTCCGTATAATTCGTTTCGAACTACTGGATGCAACGTGTAAGGATCATGTTCGGGCCGTATTTATTAATCTGATAGGGATTTTGATTGAATGTGATAGTGGAGATGAGTTGTATAAGAAGTTGCGTTGATTTGATTTTCATTCATGTAGGACCATTGTTTAGCGTGCTTTACGTGGACCTGAAATGCCCTTTATCAGGCAAGGAAGCTCTTTCTAACGAGAATACGGGCCTTCTTAAGCCGTGCCGGTTTTTAGACTTTCTTTCATAGGCGGGAGGAGTGTAAATTTAACATTAGACAAAGAAACGTACTAATGCCCTGTGCTGTGTACTGGATTTGTGAAGAACATTAGCGTCAGTGAGGCATGAAGAACCAGTACGTGTTTCCCAGTCGCATGGCCTAAATTTGCCACCTGCTAATGTTAATTAATTAGGACAGAATATTAATGCTAAAGAAACAAGGGAGAAATTCTACATATAAGGCATACAAGGACTAATAGCGTGCATCATTTGGTACACAGGAAATTGATAGATGAACATGACACGAAATCAGGAGCAGCGGCAAAGTTGTATTATAGTTGCGTGTAGTGAATTAGTTGTGAATGTTTGAAGACTGAACAGCCAGGTGATACGATCTCAACATTTTGGGCCCAACTCCGAGTCTGTTACTGCTTGCTAGATGGTAGCCTCCTTCCACCTGTAACCGTAGTCTTCGGTGTGAACGCGTGAAGCTTGTGTCCCAAGTTCATCCTTATTATTTTGCTAAAACGAAGTCGGTAAGTGACTGGGTGCAGGCAGGGACAAGATCATCCTGTACTCCAAAACGTCGAGACCGTCTGTGGGTCCCATCCTGCCTTTCATTCCGGGATTAGAGCGGCCGGGGCATGAGGTAGAACACTCACCTCCATCTTGTGCCGAGGTTAAGAAATGGAACTGTATCTCCATTGCCCCCTGTGCCTTCGTGGTGTGCATGGGCGCTGTTTTGAATTTGCCTCTTCGCACATTCAAGCTGTGTGTTCCATATGAAAAAATGACTGAAAGTAGAAAGAGATGACGCAAGTCTTCCCCTTACCTTACCTGCTTGGTCGGTTGATTGGCCCATTGCGACTTTGTTTCGTCTCGAAGTGGATTGAGCACATTGCTTCGAATTGTGAGTAAAGTGCTCCTGAAATTGCAGTACATGTCTTGACCGACGGTGGACGAAGCGAGAAATTTAGGATATCAAAGGGGACTGTAAGTTGCGCAGTTTGTATGGTGAGTTAGAGTAGGTAGTGCGAGTTATGCGGTTTCCACAGTGGTGATTCGAGGATTCCGATCTTCTAGCACGTGATGCTGCGTCGGTGGGTTGTTTCTGGCGTCTCGAAGGAACGTTCCTCCTTCATCGTCAAAGGTTTTAAAGGTCCTTGTACCTTGAACCCCTGTATATGAACGTGGCATGTTTCGTCGAAAAGCTGGAAACCTTCTACCCAGCGAATCGGCGTAATAGATCAGAATCCTAGTAAGTTAAACCGTGGTTGCGCTGTTTGGTTGTTTGAGGGTGACACGGAACTCAGGCTAGGAATTTTTGCGATAGATGAATAGCCTGCGCAATACCACCGGAATTGAAAGAGATTGTTGTATGCGTAAGTTTTTTGAAACTGGTCTTATAATTGTGTGAGTAAGGAGTTGTGAATCAAAATGGAATCTCATCTCTATCGGGCCAGTGAATTTCGCAACGACAGGGTACCGGGACGGGGCGTATGTGGTGTAGGGTCTTCCGTGCTTAACGTGTTAACTGCGTGTACGCGTGACATAAATTGCCGAGAGTTCTGTGGGTAGTAACGATGTGTATTCAGAGTTAATCCTGGCTTGCTGGTTCGCAGAGAGTGCTGTGAGACCGGCGGACTGGCGAGAACTCTCAGACTACGAAATACTCGTTTGTACGCGCGAGTAAACTTCTTTTAGATCTGAGAGCAAGAATATGGCGGCGGCCGAATTAGTTCAGTAACGTTCCGACACTGCCCGGACAAGGGTGGCCTTCGCGAAGCAAAACTCGCGGCTTCACGTGTTGTGGCTGTAGTTATTAATAAGAGAGGAAGTAAGAAACGAAAGTGTTGGTTAAAGTTAAATGTGTTGCATACACATTATTGAAATAGGCTTTATGTACAAGGTCATATGAATAAGTACATACAGAATGTGCAAACTTTTAAGTGTGTGTATCACACGTGTTGCATAATCTAACATAGATAATGCTTTGTAATTATGTATTTAGTAGTTTATTTATTGATACTGTTAGTACCTAGACTGTGTAACCTCGAATTATTGTAGATAGTGGATAATAAACTTAAAAGGACGTAGGTAGGCCTGCTGTCCTGGAGTTTTCCTGGATGGACTGTGGTAAAGCATGAAGGACCAAAAGCTAATCGGTCTCCTGGGCGAGATTCAGACCGGGAGCCTCCGAAATACAAGCTGGAATCATTGCTGATCCGCCAGAGTTCTTGCGAAGACAGTTTGCTGGCGCACATACATAGTGCATGCAGTTTACAAATTATTAGTCTGTTTCAGATAAAGAAAACACCTTTGGAGTTCGTCCATATATACATGCGGCACAATACGAGAAACTGATTTCGAAGGTTTTGAATTTATCGCTGTGCCTCATTCTAAGTGGTTTTCAGCGCTTGCTTGCTGAACGTCAACACTTCTTCCCCCCCTCGCGATCTTTATAATGTATGTGGCAGAATTGTGTTGAATCCACCCCCCCCCTTTTTTTTTTGAACAACGGAATGTGCGGAAAAGTCACTAAAGTCATTATTCGCCTGTGGATGGAATCGAAGGTTCAGAGCTGGATGGGTCTGCCCTTAAATACATCCTAATGTTTGTGTGGCGTTGATGGACTAACTTAATTTCTGGATACTAAAACGCATTTTTTTTTCACATTTGTAAAAGTTCTTACACCGGAGCGCGGCAACGAGGGTAGCCAAAATATTTGAAAAGTACGTAGTGAACCGTTGTGACTCTTTTTAATCGCAATTATTCACTAGATCTATAGCACTGTTTACGTAATTAAATGCAACGTCATTCACTACATGTGCACCAAATATGTCCGTTTGTATTCCCTTGAAATATTATTCATTTTTTTCCCTGTGACACTGCGTCCCGACGTGGGTCATGACCTCAGTCTTGAGGTTTCCAGATCACACACAACGACGCGCCACGGTCAGTAGGACTTCTCTGGGTGAATGATCGGCCCGTCGCACGGAACTCTACCTGACGCAACACAACAGATAAACATCCATACCCCCGGCGGGATTCGAACCCACAATCTCAGCAGGCGAGTGGCCACAGACCCACGTCTTAGACGGCGCGGCCACTGCAATCGGCTCGTAATGTTGTTAATGTGAATAAGTAGTTTTTTTTTAAATAAAGGAACTGTCGTAGTGTAAGCCGCACGACATTACACACTCAGACAGAACTATTGTTGGTGTTTGTGTTTTAAACAATGAAGCAGAATTGAAAGTATTGCCCGTTTTACCCTATTGTTCATTCGAGTAGTCGAGTGTCTGTTCGTCATTGATTTGTTGGGTGGTTGAAATTCATGCCTTTTTGGCAAATGAAAAATGGTCATTTCAAGAATTGTATGTTGGCGTGTGGATGTCTGACTAGATTTTTACGCAATTTTAATTGCTTTTAAATGGGTTGAACACCGGACTGCAGGGTTGGGCAAAACAGCTGTTGTTATGTTTTATAACATAAAAGCTTATGAAATCGAATTGGAAATTTAAACGTGATGTCGGCTGTGACACTTCTAATGTTTAATAATTTTTTAATAAAGAGCCCTGCTTGTGGATGCAATCAAAGGTCAGAGAGCAGCGTCAATCTTTTTCAGGTATCTGCGTGTGTTTCCAGGTCCATCACGACGGTCTGTAATAGATAATTTATCTGCTGAACATTTGACTTTCATTTGCGGTAATATCTTCTTGATATTACGTACTAAAAGAGGTTTAAGTAAAAGTTACGTCTGCTTTTTTACGGGCACTTAAAGGTCCTTAGATATTTTTTTTTGTCAGTTTCTGGGTAACTGCATAGCATTGAGTTCGCGGAGTCCGGCCTCTGCCTTTTTCAGTTAGCAGGTGTGCCTAGTATGAATGCACCTGCAGACCTGACCCGACAGTGATGAAGTCCCTTGTGAACTCTGAAAAGATACACGGCAGGCATTATGTGAGAAGTGTAGACAATCCAGCACTCCTCATTTGCGTGGTGCTGCAAGTGAAAATGGGATATGGGATTACCTGACGTTTTCGCCTGCAGTGTAATGAACAGATGCATGTTTGTGACTGCGGTAGTACAGGTCGAGTGTCTATTGATCGCCGACATATAACAATGCGCTCAGCTGGAGCGTCACGGCGCCTCCAGTGTGACGCTCCTGGTCTGCTCTGCGATTCTCTCTCTTACTTCCCCAACGATGTAACACTAACCTCAGTTTTCTTGTTCCACAGACTTCCAACTTGTGTAGCGCGAAGGCTCCAGCGTGGGGACATTCGGACGGCGGTAAGTAACTGCATTTTTTGAGTGGCCCTACCGTCTTGACTCGGTAATGGGTACAGTTTTCCGCGACTTGCTAGTATTCCGCTCTTACGCGAATGTGTATACTTTTAGTGAAGCCTAAACGCAGTTGTGTTACTTGGCTCAACACGGGAGTTTCGATTCTTAAACGGCTAAAATGAGAGGTAATGCAATTAACTGAATTGTGCATTTTCAGTAAAAATGAATGACAGTAACACCGATGGAGTAGTAACAGTTCGTAGGTGCCGCACGACCGTCCCCGGGAACGGAACTGTCACGTGACGCATTTTAGTACAAGGAATGGCTACGTGAAAAAAAATTGAAATTGTGTAATGCCTTTCGTTGTCTGGCGTCGAATCTGTGTTATCGTTGGGTGCAATGCCCATATTTTCTGTTCCTTCTGCTACTAGCGAAGTGAAGTAATGTGATCCAAAATTCGCAGGTCACTGCGGCCTTAAATCTTTGATTATAGACCATTTACAGCATTTGCCGTAACCGATGTAATGACGTATTACTAGTGGGTGAACGTGAAGAGTTTCCTCCTTAGATCTTTTTATATTAAAGTGGGAAAATAGGCTTGCTTGTTGTGCAAGTTCATTAGGTCACTTGAAAATAATTGACGCGTGATTTTAAGCAGTAGTATTGTGTAATATCTTGGAGTTTGTTAAAGTTGATCCATGGCAAGTGTCAGCTGTGTTGACAGGGGTACACTGGTAAGATTTAACAGGCAGATTAATGTCAAGGCATCCACCGTTCTTGTTTTTATGAACATTTTTAATTTGAGATGACTTACATGTATTGATAAAGTTAGAGCGACCACATAAGGTTACACATTGTTGTAATCATTATTACATTTTTCTCAAGCTCCGATAACGTGTATGTACATACGGCATATGCTAACACAGAGTATGGCAAGGGGGTTGAAGATGCAGGTATCGAATTTCAGCAGGGACAAGAGATTTTCTTTTGTCCGAAACGTCCAGTTCGGCTCCGGGGCTCACCTTGCCCATTTAATGGGTACCATGGGCTCTCTACCGGGGAAACCTTCCCCGGGCGTGAGGGTGATCACTCACTTCTATCTAGTGCAGAGGTGGAGACTGAATGTAGCTTTGCCGGGACTCCCCTGACGTGTCTCCATGGTACATACAGGGACAACTTTACCTTTCAGTACACAGCATCCCTCTAATAGTGCTTCCCAGCATGGGGAAATACGACCTGTTTTTCGCGAAGACGAACTTGTCGCGTTTTTCATTATCCCATAAGCGCTTAAACGTGAGTCGTTTGCAGAGTCGTGCTGTGTCGTACGGGGCAAGTGGTCAGTGCGTTTGAGAAATGTTTGCTGTTGAACGTAGAGAGTTTATTTGCAGTGCTTTTTTGAAGTATGCGTTCTCGAAAAGAAAAACGTCGCCGAAATTTTTGTAGAAAATACGCCACGTCGGCAGTGTCATGTATAAGAGCAGTATACGAAATAGCGGAAACACTTCGAATCGACATATTCAGTGCTGGACAAATATAGAATCCGAAACTTTTGCGTTTCAACGGCGGTTGGAGTGTCTGAATCATAAGCACACAAGAAAAATAGACTTCTTAAACTGCGTCTGTTAAAAGTAGTGCGCAAAACAGCCAGCAAGAAGACGGCATTTCAGTTTGTTTCAGTAATCCTTTACCATTGGATTTATTTGCATGGCACTCTTTGTTTTTCTCGGTCGAGGCATGGTTATAATAAATAGGAATCTAAATAGCTGGAATAACAGGCGTTGTAGTTTATGAAGTTTCTTTGCATGATCATAAAGTCTGAATCTGGTGTGCAAGGAGTGCGCTTGGAGGTATTAGGCCCAGTGTTTTTTCGAAGAAAGAGCTTACGGATCGTGGCGATACATCACCAGATCTGAATACATGCAGTTGTTATTTGTAGAGGACGCTAAAAGACATAGTTGTGTGAACAGTCCACGTTCATCCCAAGAACTGTAGTACATTATTCGGAGAAAATTCTCCAGTGCTCAAGATGAGAGCTGTGTCATATGTCGAAAGATTTTATCAGAATGTGCGAGGCCTTCAGAAAATTGGGGGGGGGGGGGGGGGGGGGGGGGGGGGGGGGGGGGGGGGGGGGGGGGTGAGTAG
>Ga0136643_10018421_pt1 | contig 10529 bp, 7 predicted proteins | sample TergutLab28metaG_FD_96883 | JGI IMG/M metagenome (GOLD analysis project Ga0136643, IMG submission 96883) | Labiotermes labralis P1 segment gut microbial communities from Petit-Saut dam, French Guiana - Lab288 P1 (version 3) (version 3) | ecosystem: Host-associated > Arthropoda: Insects >... | reverse complement strand
TCACAGTACATCATACAACTAAATAAGTTTACTTATGCATTTCACAATATTCCGCAACACACCACATAACTACAAATGTTAAAAACCTGTTAAAAAATGTAATATTCAGCACAGGGATCCACCACTCACAAACAAAACGCTAAATGCCAAAAGACAGCTAATGTACTTATAACGTAACATTGAGTATTGTTCGAGCGATTATTCTTTGGTACATATGGATCAAACACTGCGTTGTATCAGTCTGAGTCTGTAGCTTTTCTTACACGTTATGGAATAACCATGAGAAGTGTAAGTTTGAAGACTCTGTCCTCTATGGAGCTAAAAATTCTTACAGTATTTGTTAAAAGTACCGGTTCTTGAAATCGTCATGGAACACAATATATGTGTAATGCGCTCTTCTATGAATTCTTCAATAAAGTTTCATATTTTAAATACAAATTAAACATATATTATGACAAACGTACGTATGTTTCAAGTAAAATATCCGTCTTTTTTCTCAGATTTTATCAACTGCAGAAATTTCTGGTCAAATCTTCAAAAATTATGTTCCATGAAACCCCTCTTTGGCAAAGGATTTGTTTATGTCGGAAACAATAATGGAGGGAAGGACAGACCCACATTAATTTCCTTATATTCCATTTTTACAATTTGTTGTCAGACGTAAATGAAACGTGAAATTTCTAAAATATTTTTCGAAATATCCCCCCAAACGTCCGGATAATTCTTTCATTTCGGAGATGCAGTTTGATAGGGAGACGGACTTGATGAACATAATAGCAAAATTTCACAATTTTGGAAGGTTATTAAAAATACGTTTCAAAGGTGAGATTGTCTGTTAAATGGCTGTCTATTTGCAAGCCGCGGAGCCAATACCACATTAACTTCGGTCAGATCAAAACAGCTACACACGCCTTCCATTGGTTGACGTAAAGTTTTTCATTTCGGAAAGTCCCGATTTCAATTGCCCACATGAGAGTCAGTCATTCAGACTTTATTGCAGTATTTCCTGAAAATACTGACCCTTACGTCGCTACCACTGAGTTCCTGACACTTCCAATTCATTACAAGCTAAAGAATGCAAGGCGAATTGAAGAAATACAGTGTGCATAAACATTGTAGTTTTATTTTAATGTGCGAAATCAGTGTAATTGTAAAATTATACAGTGCAGAATGCTGGTTGATGCTGATTCACATTTCTTCATAAATCAGAACAATTCGTTTTGATGCATTTTGCTTAACCCTCATCCTGCTAACGTGGAGTATAGGGTAAGTTCTTAATAATGTCAGAAAATGGCAGATGGGATTTATGTCGGAGTTTAAATTGTTAATATCTACCACTGTGCAACAATATACAGGTACAAAAGTTAGTTTATTAAGGTCAAATAATGCAGGAAACGTAAGGACATTTTGTCTGAATATAATATCAAATAGTGTTTGTGAACTTGCTTGATACGTTCTGTTCACCCAGATTTTTGAACATGAAATGTTGCACAGGAAGGAGGGAAGAAAACTTTACTGACTGGAAAAGGTGGTAAATGTTTCTGTCTGTCTTTATAAAATCAAAGCTGTGGGACAACAGCCGATGTAATATAACTGTGCTTCACTGTGTTCACTGTGCAAAGGGAAAGAAGATCCAAAGGCAATTTCATTATTGCTTGTTTTCCTTCATTACAGGAATTAAACCCAACATGTTGTTGACTATCTTCTTGGGTCTAATCGCCAACTTAACGTTTCTTTCTGCAGAATGCGACGTTGAAACTCCGAAACTGAAGGATTTTGATTGGGATAAGGTGGGTGTTAGTGTTTTCACAAGCTTCTTTTAAAAGAAGCAGCTGATAAAGCCGCTACTTGGATTGTATTTCATTTGTGGTTTCATTAACGTGTTGTCAATTGAGCATAGTAGACCTACGTTCCTGTAAACGAATGATTCGTGAAAAATTATTTGTAATGGTTTAAATGAAACTATCGTATTTTAATTAGAAGTGTAGGTCAGTAGTTTCATGCAAGGTTTGTAATACGACAGTAGGAAACCAAATCGAAAACATAGGTGATTTATAGTAATTACAAATTGCGAGTGTTTGCTTCGACATTTCTGCCCTTCAGCATCGAAATAATTGGTTGGCACTTTACGAATTGTATTGGGATTTAATATTAGAACAATTTTTAAAAAATGTAGAGAAAATTCAAATCCTTCGAAAACTACCTAAAGAATTTTGTATTTTTATAAAATTTTCTCGACGTTCTTCTTAAAATGGGAAACGTTTCAAAAAATATTTTTACAGGGAACACAGGGGCACATTATATGTTCAATCCTTTTCGATAATATTGCTCTTTATGAAGTAATGACAAAATATAGGGCAGAGTGAGACAAGCGACACATTAAAATATAAATTTTCATATGCGCTTTCCGTGTTGAATAGCGAAGTCTACTAAACTCAATCTCAGAATATAAATATTTGAAGATTTTAGACATCATCAAGGACTACTCGAATGCACTTCATTGTCAAGTTATAACTACATAGTGTCTCTTTTGTAGTCTCAATCGAGACTTTAACCAAAACTCCATTTCCAGTTGCTCACGTTGAAAGCTGATCCAGTTCTGTCCGCACAATTATATGTTCAGGAGAACTGGATTCAAACTTCAGGATATATAAAATAAAAAATAACCAAAGTTAAACTTTAGGAAGTTTCACTCTTCAGAATTGCGTCACAAATTTTGTTTTATCACAGGTTGCAAATGGCCACTCTTGGTACGTACTCATTCACTCCTCCAACAGTGTTGAAAACAACATTGACTGTTTTAAAGTCACAACTTCACTGCCGAATGGAAACATCAGCTTAACAAATTTTGAAACGTATGTCATCAGGTGAGTTCACAATTTGCACTCTTCCTTCACTGCAATTTGTGATAGTAAATCTAAACAATGTGTCAGATGGAATTTTCGTTCAAAAACATGTTTGGGCGATAAATAATGTGGCTTTATAGCGGGTTTTTACTGAAAATAATTTTAATAAATTTTCAAGTTTTGTTCTGTTAATATATCTTGCACAGTAGTCTCTTGATAGGAAGAAGTCACAGATGTTGCAGCTGTAAATCTGCCGAATGTAATGTAACTTGAGAAAGTTGGAAAATTATGAAATCGAATTTATATTAGAAAAAAATTGGATTTCTATTAAAGTGACATCCAATAGAACACTTAATATAGCAGGAGAGAAATATGTTTCCAGATATTACCATTGAGAATCTATATGCTTCCTAATATAACAAACTCTTGAATTCCAATTTGTGGTGTATGAAATTCAACAGATCGCTGGACATTTATAATAGATTAAAGTACAATGTTTAATGTGCTCTTAATTTAATTGTATAAATTTAAATATATGAAACTGTAGGAGAATGCCTGTTGCCTGTAGCAATTTATGGGTTCAAATACATTACTGTCACTTTACTGCAGTGAAGAGTGTTCATTTTCAAGTAATCCCAGTACAAAATTTTAATACTTGTTAAAGCATCTCATGTAATTCTATGGGTCATTTATACTGTACTAAAAAACGTCACGGTTGCCAACAACTTAAATGTCAGTATTTTATAAGTCCTTATACTGATGTCGCTGACTTCCGACTTTTAAATTTAAAGATTAAAACCTATCACTATAAACGTCGAAATTAATTTCTATCTCTAAGCAAATAATGCTTCAGCAATGATTGAAATTATTATGATAAAGACAGAAATATCGAACTTCTCTAATTTTGCTGAAACTTTGAAATATTATTAAATACAGAACAACAGCGTACACTCTACACGTAAACGTTCGTGTCACACATACTGCTTAAGAATAATGTAAGTTCCTTCTTTAATTTTAACATTCTCTTTATTTCTCTGCTCATCATGACGCTCACAAAAATGGGTGAAATCTTAAAAACACGTGGGTTGTCTACATTTTTACATATTACATGTTGTGTTTAATTTTTACCTTATTTTGTTTACAGCGAGAAACGTAACATTAAAACATATGGCTATAAATCAAACTGGACGAGTACTGGATATTTCGAAATACATCACCCACTGCGTACGTACAAAATAAAAGATTTGCTGATCAGCGCAATTGTAGCACTTGGAAATTTTAATGATTAATTATCACAAATTATTTATATAAACCCGAGATATTTTGGAAATTATGAGACATATTGGGAATTTCACTGGTAAATTAAAATCAGATGGAAAATAGATGTTTAAAAGAATCAATATTTCACACATTAATCGTTTTTTGATAATTTTTACTCTATCCACATATTGACGACGACGCTGCCTGTTCGAACTCCGAAATGTAGTCGGCTTTGGAGGCGGGGGTGAAGATTCTGCTCAGCTTCACAGCGCTCATTATGCTACATTATGGGGTTAAAGAAGTTACGAAATATGATATGGAGAATTAGCATAACAGGCAGGGATAAGATGAAGGAACATTAAAAACTGTATGCATGTAACCTGAATCTGTACGTTGTTTTGTGGGACAAGAAAAGTTCAGAGAGAATAAATGCATGCAAACAATGTAAAGAATTTTTTTTTGAATGCCATTAATGTGGCATAGGAAATTAAAATATTTAATCCTTAGATTTTATTTATTCATTTTTTAAATTAATGTATCCTTAACAAACCAACAATTTGGACTGCATTTTAATAATTTCTGACTGGGTGTTAAATTTTGCGTTGCTTTCTATCATTACTGATATAATATACGAAACGAATTTATGTTCCTGTTCTGGGTGTTTCAGGTTCAAATCTTTACACAGACACTGAAAAAAGCTGTAATTATCGAAGTTCATTAAAAGCAAGTAACCAATTTGTGAGAAAATTTAACTTATTATTAAACACCAAATATTATCTTATTAAAATATTGCCAACAGTATGGTACTGCTGAATTTGATAATGTGTCGTAAAATTACGCAATATCTATCCGCAACCCATAAAAAATTCCCCACATTTATATCTTAAAAATCTCCCGTACCATATATCATTTATTTATGTCACTTTTGCAGCAATGTGGAGTGGTCAAGCCTACGTCATAGCAGTCGACTACAACCGTTACATCATTTTGAAGTTGCGCTCCTTCAAGTTAGGCACATGTAAGCACGTGTATCACAAAAGGAATTTCTTAATATTAACCACTGTTTTTTTTTCATGGCTGTTCATATATCCATTCTTCCGGCCGTCCTTCCACCCGCATTGAACAACTTGACTCAGAACAGGATTATCAAAATATTTGATATTACACACATTTTCCAAAATCTGTTGAAAAATTAATGCATTGCTGAGAAAAATAATGGATCCTTTAAGCGAAAAAATATATTCTTTTTTGAAAAAATCACTGAATTTTCTTAGAAAGAGATACGTTTCCGAAGCAATTTGTAGACAAAATAAAGAAAAACACAATTTGTGTTCAATAACGTTTCTGAAATTTATCGTTGTCACATAAATTTGATGCATATGTTACATAAAAAATATTTAGTAAACGTGACACAATATGACGGTTACACCTTTATTACCTGTCGTGTTTATTTTTTATATTGGCAAATTATTCTGTTGATCTATATTAACCATTACATTTCCACACCCAATGTATAAACCCAATAATTTTAACAAAAGATTTTCAATCAAACCGATTCAACAACGGAAATAATCTACAGCTCAAAAACCCGTAAGATCAACATAAAAATTTCAGCATTAAAATGTAAACCAGTGCATTTCGCTAAAGCTTATGTCAATCAGTTCTTTGCAGGACCGAACGCTATGTATAGCCACAATGTATATTTGTACTGATTTTCTAAATGGGGGAAAAGGGATATGTGGGAATATACTGAAGGGGAAAAGGTTGGAGGTGGTTCAGAGAGGGTAGGAACATGAAAATATTTCTTTAGTCACAGTTTAATCAATTACACATAAATAAATTTTAAGTCTTACAACCGCTGATAATCTGCTTGCAGTGAATGTTTATGTGGGGTTTCGATGCAAACACCCTGATGAAGCGACATTGAAGGAAGTGCTGAAGGTGTTGCATGACAACAACATAGATGTTAGGAAGCTGGCGATGTCGGGGACAGATCACTGCCAGTAGGAGGAATCGTGAAGAGCAGGAAGCATTTCTCAGTGGAGGCAATGGTATAAGAAATGGAATGCAACCTTCTGCTATTTCAAACATTCTGGGAGAATTAATAATTGCTTGTATGTAGTATGTTTTATGAGAACTGGGCATATATCTAATGCACATATAACAATTAATAGTGTAAACTTTTACTCACTTTGGTAAAAATTGGAGAATAAATATATAAATAAATATACTCTGAACTCGACGAACCTCATAGAATATGCTGAGCACATTTTTTATATTTATAAAGCAACAGTCAGTACGATCATGTTTCTTTTCCCCTTAATTGTCCAAAACCATTCCTTTGTCCAGTCTCTCCATTCCCTCCCCTACATCATGCCTCATATTCAGTACGCAACGGTATTTCTTGTTGCGAGGAGATAGTTGTCGGACGTTGAATTTAATGGTATATTACTCTCAAGTTCTGTCTACCACAAAGCGTGAATGTGTACGTCTAAAGTACAACACGCTCGATGTTATGTTTATTGTAGCACAGACACACCGTGACTTCAAATGTTTGAGATCGTAACTCTAGAAGACTGTCCTCCAGTTGCCGTCATTGATCAGCCCTCAAAAGCACAGTGGTTACTTCATGTACTCAAACGCTTAAACATCGAAATATTTAAAGATGTGCATCACAACTTGTTTGTGTGTTTTATATGGATGTCAGAAAAAAAGTCATTCGTACGCATCGGCCGACTTTACACCCAGGAAATGTTCCTGATACCCATTTCTGTTAGAGGCTGAGTGAACCCCATTGTCATAGCGCGGCTAGAAATTTTATATCAAAGAAAAATTTCAATGAAACCATCGGGAATCGAAAATGCGATCTTCCGTCTTGTAACGCATTGCCTCAATCAACTGCCCCACAGCGTGCCACAGGTTTTGAATAGAAAGTGTAATGCACTTCTTGTGTGGAATATTTAATGAAACAAGAAATTAGAAAGCTGTTCACAGTACAGTCATACAACTAAACAAGTGGTGTGATGCATCTCACAATATTCTTCGACAAACCACATAATTAAAAAATTATGCTCCTTGTAAAATGTCGTAATGTTAAATACATGGTTCACCACCACAAATAAATCTTTAATGGAAATAACACAGTCTGGTTTTAATAACGTAATACGGAGGTCTGTTCGAGTATTTATGGTTGAAGTACAAAATTATTAAATAATAACTATTCTCATTATGTGCCTGTAGCATAATTTATCCAGCATGTAAAGCTCATGCGTCCTATTTTATTGTTGTCTCTGGCCTGTCTGGTTTTTCAATTTTCTTCTAATGTATTTCATAAACAACACGATATTCATATAAATGATATATTGTTTTTGTTTTTACTCTCGTCTTTAACCTGTGCAAAAATGTTGATAACACGCTATGCTAAACGTCTATATTAGTCGCTCTGTGTATGCACATTATACTTTTGCAATGGCTAAAATTACTGAAACTAGGTCAAACACACAGGTGTTTCGTTTCATTTCTCAAAATATTTAACCTATAATATATGTGGAAAAGGAACGGAATTTTTGTGCAAAAATGACCGGAATTTTTATCACCCATTTTTTCTATTCTACGAAACCGTTAATTATCAGTTTTAGGGCGGTTAAACACAAAGGGCGAAATCTTTAACATTTTTCTAATTCTAGGTATTGTTTTTGACAGTCATTGTCACGGTATCACGTGAACACCGTGAAGATAGTTAAGGTCACATCTCATTTTGCACAGAAATACTATATTTGTTGGTAAGGAAATATGTTTAGAAATTCTTTGTTCAATGAAAATCAGATTAAATATATTTTTCCCAAAACCATTCAATATTTTATACATTTTTCATGTTTTTGTACGTTTTACATAGTCCGTATAATGATAGTAATTTTCTCTAATCGATAACAGTGTCGCAGTTCGCTCTTGTGACTTAGTGGAATAAATGAAGAATTCAGGCAGGGGTCAGATTCAAGTTGCGTTAAAAATCTTTTGGTCATGACACAAAACACTTATTTCCAGGACAAAATAACTGTAAAAGTTAATTTTAAATGGATGTAGCATATAGAAGTATTCTGCGAATTGGATGTATATGACACAGGATATTAGCAATTTGGAGACTTTACTTTTTGTTTTTGGTATCTTAATATTAATGCTTTTAATAATGATTTTGAAATACCTTTTAATAATATCCTTATAAGTGTATTAAATGTGTATTTCCTCCCTCTCCACTGATGGAATAAAAAAAGAAAGTAACCTATAAGTGTATCTAACAATAACAATAAATGCCCATTAACGATTGGGAAATTTTATTAAAATTTAAAAATATATTTTCTCTTCCATATTTCGAATTTTGATCAGTCATCATGCAGATCAGAATCCAATTACTTGTGGTTGAAACATGAAGTGAAACTGAATTATCGCAAAAATTATTCTAGTAAAGTCAAGTGAATTACAATTGCCATAATTCTATGCTACTCTGTGCTGCGCAAGACATCAAGGTACACTAGTGTTTATTAGAATGATGCCTATTTAAAAAATTATTTCTTGCTTTAAACATATTGAAATGATATACGTTTTCTCTGACGATGACTCATTAATGGTCGAAACACTTTGTGTTATATAATAAATTGTATTTTAAATATAAAAATTACATTTATATGTTATAAAATTTTAGTTTTGTTGTAAAATAAATTATTGAATAATGAACGATATGCTTTTATTACGATCAAAAGCCTGGAAGAGGGAAAGATATCTGACAGCAAGATGAATTATATAATTATGCCAGCAACGGTGCATTTGTTTGTATTTTTTATATTTGTAACTACTGCCACCGGGCGATTGCCCATTTGCACTTGCATTTCATTATTATTATTATTATTGTTATTATGTGTTACGGCCGTGTAACTGTGAAAATTATCAGAATGAAGAAAACAAGTTCAAAACAACATTCTGTTGTCACACTTTGTGTTCTGGTAACTTGTACTAGAACATATATTTTTAGAAGAATTTTAGAGCTACATATGGGAAATTATGTAATTCAGCCGCTTCCCCTAGCCCTAAGGACAAAATCTAAATCTTACCTTATCACGAATTAGAGAACAATGAAAAGAAAATTCATGGAAATTTATAGGCACTTTTACACATTCAGCCAGAAATTGTTACAAGATGATATAAATAAATAACAATTTCTAAGATAAAATACGGAATTCACACTTATAATTTACAGCATGTGGAGTGTGTGATGTCTGAAAGACGTTCGTTTGTCTTAAGACTAAACTTCATTAAAATTACAACGAAATAAACAAAGTTCTATCGCAACTTTGAGGTGTTACTGCAAAAATATGCTTGCCTTCGACACGCTAAGCTTATTCTGAAATGTTCTATATAATTTGTCCCACACGACTGAAACAACCGCACTGTCGAGGAGCTGGAAGAAGACGGCGAATGTAACTGGAGTTTCTGTACGTTAACTTTGTTACTTACTTTCTGTGGTGGTGCGGTCAGACTGTTTGTTGATGTTCCTATTTCACACACAGTCAGAGCCATGTGACTTAAAAAAATAAATAATAAATTTTGACAGTTTTCATGCCACAGTAAGTATTAATCTGATTTCAAAATATAAAATACAACACAGTTCTTGTGTTGAATATTTATAGAAAGTAGAATTAGAATCAGAATGCTGTTCACACTACGTCGAACAAAGCAATAAGTTTACTTATATATGTCACAATGTTCTGCAACACACCACATAATTACAAATGTTAAAAGCCCGTTAAAATAACGTAACATTAAGCACACGAATCTATCTTTCAATGTGTCTGTGCACTTGCTTGAAACGTTCTGTCCACCCAGAAGTATGAACACGGAATTTTGGGAAAAAAAAACTTTACTGACTGGAAAAGGGCGTAAAGGTTGCTGTCTCTCTTTAACCTCTGTGAAAAAAAATTTGTGGCACACTTCTGGTGAGTAGAACTTACTAATTTTAACGATTTGTAACTTTATTGACTACTTAATTTTTCGTTTTAGATATCCAGAAGTTTGAATCCAGTTCTCCTAAAACATATAGTTTTGCGGAGAGAACTGGATCAGCTTTACACTTGAGCAACTGGAATGGAATTTTGGTTCAAGTCTTGGTTCCATATTGATCCCCATGATCGTAACTTGTTCATGAGACTCAATTCCAAGTTCCATTTCTGGCTGCGACCACCCCCCAGTGGGAGGGGCCTTCCATTTCTTTGAGTTGAGCTTGGCTCCGGAGACTTTTTCGTAACATCGCACGGCCTCGTGGATGATGGCGAAGTCTCCAGGTTGGTTACTAGGACGGTTACATCTTCGGCAGATGCGACGACTGGGGGGCTCCACGTACTTCGGCCTAGTTTAATGCCCGGCAGGTTTTCT
>Ga0136643_10018420_pt1 | contig 10530 bp, 7 predicted proteins | sample TergutLab28metaG_FD_96883 | JGI IMG/M metagenome (GOLD analysis project Ga0136643, IMG submission 96883) | Labiotermes labralis P1 segment gut microbial communities from Petit-Saut dam, French Guiana - Lab288 P1 (version 3) (version 3) | ecosystem: Host-associated > Arthropoda: Insects >... | reverse complement strand
GCACTGCTGCACACCTGGGCTGGTGAGGACCAGTGCAGGGTCAACCCCTTACAAAGGTACTACCTCTCCCATACCCATTGAGCCCTTATTATTATTATTATTATTATTATTATTATTATTATTGGTCTTAAATAAATATTGTGTGAAGGGGTTTGAAATGACAATGGATAGAACTTAGTAGAGGAAGTTGTGTAGCAAGAATGGTTGTGTTTATTTGAATATCAGTTAACCCGCTACAGGAAATAGGGTATGTTAGTATAGCTATCTAATTTTTATTGGTTTGCATGAAGTAAAGAGAATTTCTATTTGAATCTTAGGTTGAAGTCCCTCTTTCATCAGTCATAGATTCAGTTGTGGATGTCTTGAAGTATCTTGGGTGGAACTACATTAGTGTTGTTTACTCCACTGGGGATGGTGAGTTTACTGCAGGATACAAGCTGTTCCAGGCTGCTGCTGTCAGGAATGGAATCTGCTTGGCACTAGAAGAAGGAATACCGGCCAACATGAGCACGGTGAGATGAATTCTCTGGCATAATACATATCTACTAGTATGGTTGGGGTTCACATTTGCTTATTCCTGCACCTACAGCATGATCAGTAGATTGAAACCTATTGTAGTGGTTGCAAGAGGACTACCTTTATTTTCTTTGCTTTGGGAGTCTCTTCTCTCTTCTTTTGTCACAGTCTGCAGGATTATGATCAAAGAAGTGAATAATTGTGAGCTGATGCTGCTGTATTTAATGTGTAGTATACCTGTGGTTTGGGTTTGAACGTGGGTTTTTCACTAGTTAGTGTAACAATTTTCAGTTTTTTCTCTCCCCCCTCACCCCTCCCATGATTAATGCAGATGATATGGGACTTTACCATAGGACATATGAACGTCATAAACTGTAGTGTTTCCAGTAATCATAATACAGTGTATTCAACAAGCCAGTGCTTTTTAACCTTGTGTTTTTGAACCACACTCCCTCTCAACATGCATGTATTTTTCAAACATCATCATTTAATAACATTTATGGTAGTGTAATTTTTCTAACATAGCTTTGAAGAGTACAAATAAATGTTCTAATTTCCACAGTTTTCCACCAAAGGGGACAATATATATTCAGTTTTCTTGTATTCATGACAAGGCAATAGAACATACAAGCTAATATTCCTTATAATTAAATATTCCTAAATCAGCTGAAATACATTTTAGTGGCCCACCGATATCTTTTCATGTTGTACCAAAACTCTACATTTAATCATATTGTAATATTGCATAACTGAAACAGTCTGGCATTTTAGACCAGTCACTTTTCTGCCAGCGGGATGCACTCTGAGCTAGTACACCAGCTGGTGGGCGCTCGTGCTAGAGGTGCCCGGGCTGTATTGTTGTGGACATACCCTGAACACACACAAGCACTAATGCAAGCTGTTGGCCAGGAAATCGTTCACGGATCACTACGTAGGGAAGATGTGTTCTGGTTGGTAGCCAGTCCTGACGGACAAGCAGCACAGATTCTTCGAAAATACGGAAATGTTCTTGGTGGGGCACTTGTTTTCAGGTAATGTATATTTCGTTGTATTGTGTTATTGTAAATATATAAGCCAGGGATGTTGAAACTGAAGCTTTCAGGCTGAACCAAACCCTCAAGAGTTTCTACTCGGCCCCCAAAATATAGTTAAGAATTTTTGTCTGTAATGTGAACATTAATTTGTTTCAACTACTTGAAACAGAACCTCAAGACATTTACCTCAGTAATAACTTTTTTTAACCCATGCTGCAGTGCAGCTCATAAGTACACTGATATAATTTGTAAGCTTGGCAGGTTATTCTGTCATACATTCAGGGATGTCAGAAAAGAGAAATCTGCTGTAGACCTGTTGAATTCTCCTTCTCCTTTGAAGTTGAAAAGGCGCCAGATAGCCTAATTTTTAGCTAGGACTAACTGAGTTGCATTGTGGCACAAATCTAAATCGGAAGTTAGTTTCTACCAGACTGGTCAAATATTTTTGGGTTGTGAATTTGGTTAAAATACAATAATAATCTTACAGGAAGACATCCTTGTTATGTACATGCAAACACTGTTATTAAAAACCCTTCTCTTCATTCAAGAAAAATTAAAAAATAGTGTGTGGGTGACAGGTGAACATCTGAATGCAGTGTGGTGTGTTGCCTTTTCCATGTATGTTCCAAAAACTGGGGAGTACTAACGTTCTTTATTTATATTTAGATGGTTGCATTCTTAGGGTTCAGTGAAAAGACAACAGCCATTCAACAGGCAGTACTTGACAAAAAGAAAAGTTACTTTCATGTGGACATTGATAATTCACTTAGCCTCTGGTATGGTGCACAAATACTGATACATTTGTCAAGTACACCAGTTGTGGGAACACACTTTTATATATATATATATATATATATGTGTGTATGTTAAAAGCTCGCTCAAACTGGAGTATGAAGCTCCAGTGGTGGAACTGGCAGATACAGCAGTGTTTGTTGTCTACATAATATTGACATTTTTCCACGTCTCATCAGTGCTTGCTGTGTAAATGTTTTTGTATTTGTCACATGATTCAGACATACTTGCAAGTTACTGAACTCTGTATTGATGTTGGTTTTCAGGCCATATCACAGACCGATACAAGAGTTTTTGCACCACCTACAACAAATTGATCATGGTTCTAAGGAAAACAGGAACCCTTGGCTGATCAAGTATTATCAAAAGGTAAGCCTTGGTCTCATATTGTGGCTGTCACTGTGGTGTCAAGGAAGGCTAAAACATTTAAAACATACAAGTGTGAGTCGCTTGAATCCATTCATATCATTTTATGGTAAATGCAATTTTAAATTGCAGTTCTTATAAAATGATAGGAAAGGACAGGGCAGAATGCAAAATATTTGTGTCTTAAGAATATATTTGTCCTTTTGTTTCCATCCTGTTTGTATCAGTATTGTCTTCATATATGTTTTTTAGTTGAAATTGACATGTTTTAGGGCATAATGTGTAATGATACAATCTGCAAATTGTTGTTGGAGGTGGGCAGTTACCAAGATTTTAACACTGTGCAAGCTGTGTATTCTCTTGGTGCAGCAATTGAGGCGACAATTTATCAGCTTTGCACGAATAGTTCCACCACTGCTCTAGATGACTCTTGTTTAAACAGATACACCAGGTTAGTATGAAAGCATGTGAACATGACTTCTTTCAGTGTTTTTCGTTATGATTACAGGAAAATTTTGTTTGGATTTAAATCCATATAGCAAGTGAATTTTCCCAGTAGAAGACCCAAATCTTTCGGTGCGTGATGCTGTCACTGGGCCTGTATTTTCCACTGTTTGGAGGGGTTGTTGTTCCTTCATTTTAATGGGCAAACATTCCAAGAAGATGAAGACGCTACAGACCTTCACAACGTCAGAAACGATTGGCTCTACTCCACATTGTCCCATCCAGGAAAACTCAAATCTTTACTAACACTGTTGTGGGAACCTCAAATGTCTCATTTTTCTTGTAGTTTTGTAGTTTTTAAATCCATTTTATTAATTATGCATCTTCCTAAGGTGGTAAAGGGTGTTAAAATGGATGTGAGTTGTGAATAAAAGATCAAGTGCATGATTTTGACCTATTTTAAATTACTTCTCAGACATTAATGTGATCTTAAATGTTCTGAATGTGAAAAATTGAGAATGTTTGAGCTGAGGTATTTATAACAACTCCATTTTCTATTACAGTTCTTTTATATACTTCATATCAGCAGAAAAATATTTACATCTTATCTTTATACACTGTTGTCTTTAAGCACGTATTTTGCAGGTAAGGTAAAGCTATTTCATTAGAGCCTTGAAAGGCTGTTAGGGCTCAAAGAGTTTGAGGCTCCCAGAATTTCTAGAGAGTTGGCACATGAAGTGGTAAGGTTGTCAGCCCCACTCACCAGACTCCTTTACCCCCAGAAGGTATACTTTGTACTCATATCCGGTAGGTGCTGAGTCACACCATGGCTATAGTGCAGCCAGAAGGATTAAGTCAATGAAAAATCCTGATGATACCTTCAGAATTCGAACTTGCAACCTTCCAGCTTGTAGCGCAATGCCTTAACCAACTGCATCACCGCGTTTTGTGGGTAATCTTAGTGCAACTGAAAATCGGTTATACCTGTAACTAACAAATTCATAACCAATTCTTTGCCTCCTGCATAATTTCTTTATTCTGACTTGAGCATCCTATTATCCTGAGAATGATCAACAGACTGCCTGTATCATTGAACAATTGATATTACATTGATCTCAAAGTAAACCCCATGAACAGGCTTTATCAATAATGAACATAACTACCAAAAAGTTATGAAATTTCGGAGTGCTGTTAGTATTTCTTTTGTTTTTTGCATGAGTGCAAACACTTTGTCATATAGCTCTGTCACACTTGGCACTGTGGATCTACATTAACCTTTTCTGGATTTGATACAGTTTAAAATAACAAAATTGTATGTCCTGTGCATATTATCGTGTCAGGTCCTGATGACTGAGAAGAAACAGTCTCTGAAACATTGCAGTTTCATCCTGTATTTATACAGGTGATTTCATGAAAAAACTTTGGAAATTAACCTTGCTAATGTGTCATGCTGTGTAACATAATACTCACCCAGTTGAGCCAAATTTGTTGTTTGTGAAGTCACTGCCTTTTAAAGGCAGTCTGCAAAACAGTACAGATTAATTCTCTGTTGGTGTGAGTAAACACAAGGACATGTAATTCATTCTATCACTGTTGCCAGGAGAAACTTCCTTAATGCCCCCCTCAAGCAAAAATAAAATATTGACGTGAGTATATTTTGTAGCATATGATCTTGTGCACAGTGAAACCTCCTATGTGTTTTGAAACCATAGAATAAAGGACTGAATTTTTTCATTCATCTTTTTGTCTGCAAGCAGCTTTCTGGTTGTAGGCAGTAGCTACTATGTGGAAGCTCTTGGAATGTATTGCCATATACATATGTGATTACTGATGTCACTGCTGTACCAGGGATCCAGGATAATGTAGATGGTTTAGTGACTCAGCTGCATGCTGCATAATTAAGGAATCATGGTTTTATTTCTAACAGGGTCAGGAGATTGTTACATTCTCTAAAATGTCCAGCCTAGCTCTGGAAATCACCCAGCCTCCCATTCAAAGGTTATGGGGAGTTATTTTCCCGGGAATAAAAACAGCTGGGTTATGAAGCAGAGTTCTTATGTTTGTCTAGTGCCAATCTTAAGAAAGAGTGGATCTGTACCTCCACCCCCATATGCCGTCATGGTATTCACTTTACTTTTCCTTCACTGCTCAACTATTTTGTTTCTGGCTTTCAGTAAAAGGTGCCATTTGCAGGCTCCTGGAACATGCTTTTCATTATTTGAAGGGAGAAGAGTCCAGGTAATTATCTTCTTTCTGAAGACATGAAACTAATTTCCATTTATGTTTGGTACATTGGTCTTGCGAAGGGAAGATGGATGCATTAGCTGTAAGGATGTAGTAAGAATCTGAATCATCAGAAAATGTTGACAGTTTTAACTTTCATAATCCATTTCTTGCATAAAATTTGTCTTGTACATCTTCCTATATGCAATTTCCAGTCAACCAGCTCTTCCTGTATGGTTCTTATTGAAGCAAGCATTAAATTTTAAATATCTTTTATTCTTCTTGTAAAGTTTTTTCCCTCTCTTTCCCACACATAGGAGGTTTCTGTTGGCAACAGCAGTATGTGTGTGGGTATTGACATAATGCAATCAACCAATTTTTGTCACTCATCACATCAGTCTGTGATATGTGAGAGGGAGGGGACAGTCCGTTGAACATGGAAGTTTATTTTGTGGGGCTGATGGTTGAAGAAGATTTCATTGATGAAACAGAGGAGTAAAGTAAATTAATTGATTGGAGTGTTCTATTTCAGGTTACATGTACAGCAAGCATTAAATGAGGAGTTACATAAGTCTAGTGCCCCAAGAGCTGATGGCTCAGCCACTGAAAACTTCAGATTCACAAACTTAGGAATGGGAAACGTTCCAGTGGAAATCTTGAACTTGAGGCGTAACTCTCGAAGTTGGAGTCGTACACTAGGAGATGTTCATTTCAGCAGAGTGAGCTTATTGTATTTTCTTTTTTTATGGTGATACAAGATAGCTCTGGCTTAGTGCATGACTGTGGGAGGTTTCCTTATCCAGTTGAGGACTGGCTTTCCATATTAAACCCTCAAGGTAATTCTTCCTTACTTCAAGGATACAACAGGTCATTGACTTACACCAAGAGCTTTGACATAATGTGTTTTTGCTTCCATTAAGATTGTTATGCAAAATTTTTATAGATACACAAAAGTGATAATTTATGTTACCAGGTGGATGTTTGTCCACCTACCTATTCCCAACCACTCTGCAACAGCACAGTACATACTATTTAAACTAAATTTATGTGCCACCTAAAATATTTATTTCTTTTCTTCAAACATGTGCAGTAGTAAATGAGAACTTGAGAACATGTGAGACACCGTCCTTTGGGCAGAGAAGCCTGTGCTTTCATGTCGTAAAGCTCACAGTGATGAAGCAAACTCTTGTAATTCTGTCAAAACCTTTAATATTTTCTTTTTCTGTTGCACAAACATTTCATCCAAGGATGAATAATGACTGGTAAATTGACATGGATTTGGATGAAAGAAGTAATGGTCTAATCAGGGCATTATTCTGGCATATACCTGGAGAGACTGAAGAAAACCAGGAAAAGTCTGTCAGAATTACTGACAGCCAGAGGGCTCCATGGTATGTGACATATCAATAAACAGTTTTAAGTCTGAAGGATACCATCCTCTTCAGTTTATTATAGTCATTATATAGTGTTTTAAAGGAGTTAGTTTGTTAATTATTCCAAATGAAAATTTGGATGTTGCTCATTATGCGAGGCTAAAACCCCACAGTGCACCACCTTCAGGTGGAACGTACATTTTTTAGTGTCTGAGCCAGAAAAACCCACATCATTCTGGAGGCTAGATCTGGCTCCATGTTCAGGTGGAATGCACATTTTTAATTCAGATTAGAAATTTCACAATGTTTCAGAGACTGTATTCACCACTGTCTTCAAGTGGAACAGGCAAAAGAGAGAACCTACACAGTTAGACCTAACACACAGTGGACTATGTCCCAAGTTTCAGTTATGATTATGACCATAATAACACCAGAATCCTTTAAACATAATTGTTAATTCCTTCCCAGAAAACAAGCTGTCATTGGATTTTTAACATGCCTGTGAATGCTATCCTTCATTTACAAAGACACATTTATGTTTAGGTTGGCTTGTTTCTTGACAATAAGCTGCGAAGTCTGGAACATGTTCTGGCCTATCGTGAATCAGGCGATGAGGTACAAGTGACATCATTATCATCACAGTGTAGTGCCCACAGCAACTGTCCTCATTGCAGACGACGCTATGAAACTGTGTCATTGACTGACTGGGTAGCCATGATGAAACCCAAACCTGACAATGAAGAAGAGGCAAGTCAAGATGTAGTGCTGTATATAGCAGCAACTCTGAATGTCCATGAAGCTTCAAGGAATCCTCTGGAATGCGGAGGAGAACTGAGCAAGCAAGGCATAGAACAACTGGAAGCATTTCTGTGGGCAATTGATCAGGTAAACTAGGTCACATAATTAAGTACTGTATATGATTTTATTCTTTTTGTGACAGATTGCATACCTTAGTGCCTACACTTTCCTCACTTCTAATTTGTATTTAGGCGAGACAGAAGAGACTCTTCTCTACCCCTCCATCCCTTATCCTCCCCCCACTCAAAAGGTTTCTTCATTTCTGTCATTATATTTATAAATTCATATGAAAACCTCATTCTCATACAATTTGTCCTTACTGACATTGACCTGAAGAGGTTGGGGTACTCTAATTTTAGTAGTTCTCTGTCAACCCATTCTGGCAGGTGTTTGGGTAGCATGTTATAATAGCCCCTGATCTGTTTCTTTGACATTATTTCCATTTTGTCATTTACATTCATTAACCTATATAACATTCTCAAAGCTCTATATTAACACAAAAAACCGTAGAAAAACTAAGAAAAAGTAACACAATACTCTAAAAAGTTTCAGCCAGTAACCACATTTTTACTTTCAATCCAGATGGACATTAATGCCCCACAGTACTTGGAAGTCTCTATGAAAGTATACCAGGGTGTAAGAGGGTTCTGTGTAGATTATTTGCTTTATTAGCTATCATTTCCATTATTATTTTCCACCTTGTGTATATCTGGAACAAAGTGCTGAAGAGAGTATTCAAATCTGTGAAAGTGGAACTAGCAGGACAATGACAAACACTGAATAATCAGAAGTCTCATAATTTGTGAGAATGAAGAGGCAGTATGTTCCTGTCAAATGTTGGTGAACACTTAACAGACTGCAGTGTTTCATAACCAAGTATCAAATCAAGGCGGATTTAATGGGCAGAACATGTAGGTGAGGTTAGAAATGCACACAGAAGTTCAGTCAGAGAATCTCTTGAAAGACCTAGGGAGAGATTGTAAGTTATAATGAAGAGAAATGGCATGTGTGGGTGTGAATTTGTTTAACTGGTTCAAGTTGTTTTCTGGTAGTTAGTTGTTATGAACACAGTAATGATAGAAGGATTCTGCTCTGGGGAATTTGTTAGTTATTAATTAGTTATTCAGGTGGGAATATTTTACCATTACACTACTAATTTTGTTACAGGTGAACCGCAATAACTCTCATCTCTCATTAGCTGCCATTGCTTTAGACACATGTGGAAGCATTGTGAAAACTTCAAGGGATATTTCAAATTTTCTTAACCACCAAGAAAGCAGCCTCTTTGAGAAGCTGAACAATACAGATATGAGTATAGTTGCTTTGTTGGCTGGTGGAGACACAGAATTGGCAGGAACTGTGACAGATGCTGTAAGTCACCTTGGAGTTGCTGTACTGGCCCCACAGGCAGGTGGGCCACCTTCTCAGCGCAAGAGGTATGCTCCATATCCACTTCAGCTTGCACCTTCTAATGCTGTTCGTGCAGCCTGCATTCTTGCTTTGCTCCATCACCTACAGTGGCACTGCTTCTCTGTTATATATCATCAGGATGCTGTTGAATATGAAGATATGTTCAGATATGTGGAAAAACATGCTGCCTCATCACTTCAGCTGGAGCTAACATCAGGGATTCCAATTCCTCTTGCTTCTGCCAATGTTTCATCTCTTTTACATAGTTGTTTGAGAATGCTTCAATCACAGAAAGCAGAAGGAACCAGGGCTGTAGTCCTTATGTTGCCACGTGAACGAGTGGAGCTCATATTCAGAGTTATAAAGTTTTTAGAACAAAAAGGACAGATTACACCTGGAGAATTTACTTGGATCATGCTGGGATCAGAAGAAAGCATTAACTACAGGTAATAAATCTACAGGAATGGTTTATTTATATTAATGTGTCACATGTTTATCAGTATAACATTTTGGAGTAATACACACTGCATGAGATAACTTTTTTGAAAATGTTTTCAGCTTTGACTTGTTGAAGCATAGCTTTGGAGGACGTTGCATGACTAACATGACAAAACACTATGGTTGAGGCATTAAATGTCCTCATTCAAATCTGGGACAGGCCTTGGACTCTCTGCCTAGGTACATTTTTCCATAGGTTTTTTAAATCCAACAAGGAAAGTGCCAATATATTACTGCAAAATGTGTTGTGACTGCTTCTTTCAAATTCTTCTTCCTTCGTATTTGCATGTCATCCTCTTAGTTAGGTCTGTCAGAAGTTGCAGATCCAAGAAATTCAGTCTGTTCCCAGTTTATAGTCAGTCAGTTATTTAGTGGTTGAGTCTTTTTAATACTGACAGTTTAAACATAATTTATGTGTTCTGGAAGTGTTGCCAGGTTTTACAGAGTTAAATAAATGATTGACTGCATTTGCCTCATCTATGCATTATCCCAAATAAGGAAATGATTTCTTTCTCTTCCTTCTTTCCCTTTTCTGTCTTACTTTTATCATCTCCTTTCCCCTCCACTTCTCACTGATATGACTCCACAACAGGACCAACAGTTGCCCCACCTTCCAGTATTACACTCAGATGTTTTACACCTTCAGGTAATAATAATAATAACAACAACAACAACAACAACAACAACAAAGAGAAAACATGCACACTGATAGTTGTGGCAATACCCACAGACAGAAATGTTGTGCAAAAGGAAGCGGAAAAGAAGTTAAAATACAAGAGTTTGTGTGTAGAGATACAACGAATGTGGAACCTGAAATGTACGATTGTACCAGTAATAATTGGAGCCACTGCAATAGTAACAAGAAGCTTAAAGAAAAATTTGGAAACTATACCAGGAAAACACTCGATATATTCACTACAAAAGACAGCTATGCTTGGAACATTACACATAATACGGAAAGTACTGCAATGCAATGTGAAGCTTGAAGCCTGAGCGGTGGGGATCACCGCTGGTTCAAGAGAAGTACCAGGAAGAAATGCCTGTGACAGGAGACATACATATCGTATTATAATAAT
>Ga0136643_10018419_pt1 | contig 10530 bp, 2 predicted proteins | sample TergutLab28metaG_FD_96883 | JGI IMG/M metagenome (GOLD analysis project Ga0136643, IMG submission 96883) | Labiotermes labralis P1 segment gut microbial communities from Petit-Saut dam, French Guiana - Lab288 P1 (version 3) (version 3) | ecosystem: Host-associated > Arthropoda: Insects >... | reverse complement strand
TTGAGCAGATTATAAGTGCAATAAAGCATTCAGTAGCATCTAGTTGGTTTTCTTCTCTACGCTTATACTACGATGCACGGACAAACGTACATCAAATTAACTTCCGATGTTCTTCAAAGTAAGCCACTGAAAACTGGGATAACAATTTTTTTTATCAGTATGATGACCACATTAAATTACATACAAAAACTAAAAGTTTAACTCTTGCGTTTCCTATAAGCAAAAAATACGAAAGGCGTGCCGCGGCCGAAAATGTTCCAGTCAGTTACTAACAAACTACCCCACCACCCACTACTCTGTATTCAGTTTCACCGCATCATTGCGAGCGCATCAATAACAGAATAATCACTGACACGCAGGTACAAATAAATCGTACGTGAAACTATACATTATCGACACTTGTCAAAACACATCCATCACGAGCATCAGAATCAGTAACTCTCACATAAGAAGCCTTCATGCTCTTACCCAGGCGGTATCAGATAAATGTTAAGTAGGTGAACGTGCGAATAGCTAAGTCGCTTGCAACAGCTTACACTATTCTAGTGTTAATGTCTGAAAGCATATGCCAAGTACAACTGTTATACACTTCAGTAAAAACTGAATATTGCTTAGATAGAATAAACTTAAACTGTAATTGATCACTGCAGCTTCGGTGCATTTCAATCTATTTGTTAGAGCGTACAAGCTTGTTACATGTCTGTGATAGCAAATTCTTCGTCAGCAAGGTTAAAAAATATCCAAAGGTTTTGTTATTCCGTGGGACAAACTGACGTTCCTATTTTAACTTCAGCACACACACACACACACACACACACACACACACACACATGTGTGCGCGCGCGCGCGCGCGTTCCCTTTCCAACGATCCATTTCTACCTCAGGGAACACAGAAAACAAACTAATGTGTAGCAGCAATACTGCGGTGCCCACATTCTTCTAAAAGTGCCCGTGATCCAGTGTTTACCTTAAGGGTAAGGTTTTTAAATGGATCATAATCTGTGTGTGTGTGTGTGTGTGTGTGTGTGTTTGTGTGTGTGGCTTTGTACGTCTGTATACTTTACAGACCTAGGAAAAAAAATCATATTTTGCACAGAGGATATACCTCGTATAATGACGTTACTTGCAGCTCTTCTAAACATGTCGCCGAAGCATGGAAAGTATATGAATTTTTTTACCTTTCAGATGGTCCGGGGTGTCACCTGCGCCGCGCATCAGGTCGTTCAAGTAGTGCTCCAGACTTCTCATGTTATCCAAAGGACTGGTACCGTTGGCGTTCCCCATTGTTCTTTCCTGCTGTAATAAAACACAGTGATCAGTATGCAATTCCAACACTGCGACTCTGGTCAATTAGCCCCAGGAAATTTCAAACTGATATGATATTTGTATTTTAAAAAAGTTTCATTACTATTTCCATACATAAATACAACACGTCATGGAATATTCATTGTAAAATGAAGTCACAAACTATCACCCCGCTACTATGGACTCTAAAATAAGAAGTCAACCTCAGACTATACAACGAACTCGACGCAGCATAAGTAGAGCCACTGTACAAACGCCTACAGTCGCTCGGCTCCTGCCTTTTACGGAATTCGACAATCACAGCACATGAGCCACAGAGATAAGCAATGGGGGTCCTAGCCTTCAGCCCTTAAATCGAGCCCACACTGTCACATCCGTTTTCTTTACACGTATCGAACACTACTATAACGTTCCATCAAAACTCTGTTAAGAATGTCTCATCTCACCGATGCGTACTGTACATCAAACCAATATCATTGTCCTTATATGGCGAAGAGATTACGAAGTTACATCTTGAGGCTCAGCAATTATTTGGGAGGGATTCCTGTCAGATTAAGCAGAAAAAGCAGCATGGTACTCGAAGTGTGAACCGACATTGGAGGGGCAAGCCTGTTCGGATCAAGTTCGAACATGTCTGTATGAAATAAATACGAGTGTGTGTGTGTGTGTGTGTGTGTGTATATATATAAAACGACGTACAAGCCCACAACCACCGAATAAGACGATACATCTGGTCAGAGGTGGCCCTAGCAGGTACAAACATGCCTGTTGATGATCTTTCGGTCCTTGTTTTGTCCAATCTGCTCGCAAGAACTCAATGTGCCCTTCAATCCTACAGTACAGACACAACAGTATTCTCATCACCTGATACCTCGACTGCGACTGGCTTTATTTTGCCTGGACTTACTCTTTTAGTGTGGGTTGCGAAATCCGAAATTTCTGTTTCGACCTGCTCGTAACAGTGTTGCTCTACCAGTGCGGGCACACCCTAACGCCTTCCATTCACGTCAAGCACACTACCGAGTGGCTATGGACGTATCTGTACTGCCGTAATTCCCTCTACTACATCATTTCACGACAGATAACGTTTGCATTTTTTTGCCCAATGACTGCACATGAACAAGTCCAGCATGCATAGTCAAAACGAAGAGACTTTATATACCTCCCAAAATCCGCCACACTAAAGGTTCCTCAACTTCTCCAAGCAGATGTCGGGACAACACCGAGAAATCATCCCACACCACAATCTACGCCATATCATCCGTCTCAGCAAGGCGATATTAAATAGCCTATAATCAGTGTAACAAGGGTCACATCTTTTAAGGTGACATGCTATATTAAACTGAAAACTCCTGTAGTCCCGTAAATCTCCTGAGGTCAAATCGACAGAGTTCAAGCGTGTCTGAAGATGGACATGCTGGTTGGATGGGCAGGAATTAGCTCCGTTCCTACTGTCACACAATGATGTTAGAAACACAACTCACTCCTATGGCACAATTCCACTAGAGTGTTTTGCTCTATTGACTCAGCTAGTTGCACTGAAGTACTACTTCTCGTTCAAGCTTTCAGGATATGTTGGGAAAGAGAAAATAGAAGCGCAGTCCTCGTCTGAAAACACTTCACTCTCCATAAACTGTATCCGTAAGGCAAGAACAAAAGAAAAGGAGTTATTGGACAGGCGAAATAACAATTCAGCATCCGACACAGACGTCAGTATGTATAATGCGGGATATGTAAGCCAACTTCCACACAGAAATGCAATATGAAACGTTACGATGCATAAGCAGGCGCAGGTTGTTGACGGACTCTAGAAGAGAGCATTATTGAAGGTTCAGGGTTTTTGGCGTATGATGCCGTGTCGTTTGGTAAATAGTTACCGGCGTTTCGGATGAGTGTATCGCCTTCATTTCCTGGGTCAATCAGACGAAGACTGTTTGACCGTGGAAATTAAGGCACCACGATCCTCCGAAACGTCGGTAACTATTTACCAACCGACATACTGTTGCACCCCAGAAGACCTGAATCTTCATCAGCACCGTCGCCAGGACCTCAAGTATCGTCATTTAACGTGCAGTCACGCCACCGCCCATCCTACGTGCCAGTTTGGGAATTTTCTCAGTGGCTCCAGTCTCAAATTCCTTCAGGTTCACCGAATGCAATTATTGGCAACATGCAACTCGGAACTAACATTTAAAGTTCAGCGAAACGTTAAAAACAGGACATGACTCGTCTATCCACAAAGCTCCACATGACCACCTCACTGTCGCTATTAAACGTGACGTAACAGTAATTAATGTATCATCCTGCTCTGTTGGGCACAGCTCATCTTAAGAAATTGAATTTAGTTCCTCGGTAAGCTGAGAAGTTTCCTGCAGTTTACACAACTGTAGGTGTTCACAGCATCCCGCCACAGAAGATTACAGCAGTCTGGGATATGACGCAACGTCGATTGGTATATAGCTGCTGACGTTTCGGAAGGATTTGCTGCCTCCAACCTCAGGATTTAAGTGTTCCACTTGAACTATTCGGATCCTCACGATGGTGTCAGCAAGCTCCTCAAGACGCTGAATGCTGTTTACAAGTCGACCCGGCGCCGTGTTTCAGAAGACCTGAATGTTCATCAACGCCGCTGTGCCAACCTGTCACTGGTCTCTACACTGTTTCAGACGTGGCCTTTCAACACTCATATACATTTTTAAGATCTTGTTAAACATTTTAACATTTCTCTTCACGCCACTGTATTCTTATAAGTTTATTAGGTGCTATAACAACCGCCGATCCCAGTGGCCATGCGGTCTCAGGCCTGGGTCTGCGGCCTCTCGCTTGCTGGGATTGCGGGTTCGAAAAACGTCGAGGGCATGGAGTGTTGTGTGTTGTCAGGTAGAGGTTTCTCGTCCAGAATATCCTACCGAATGTGTGTTTTGTTGAGTGTGATCGTAAAGTCTCGACAATGTGGAGGCCTTGGCCCACCAGAGGGTGTCCAGCCACGAAGAAAAATTATTATAACAACCTTCATAATGCGAGACGCATGATTCGTTATTTTAACACATCATCCTAAATAACTCTCGTACTGTACCTACTATCAGGTCTCGGAAGCCGCATCTTTCTTTGGATTTGCCAACCAAAATATTACACTCATTTCTCTGCTCTCCCTTGCGAGCTATAAAGCACGCTCGACCCGTAGTTGATTCAGTCAACTTAATAATAGGCCTACTGTGTAAAAATCACAAATTACCAAGCTCCGCACTATGTAAGTTTCTCTGTAATTCCGTTTTTTCCTTCCCCTTCTAGCACGCCGGGGTGGGCTAGATTATAAACCAGCCAGCTATGGGCAACGGCATCTCTTTACTTATTTATTGAGGAAGTGCATTTTTCATGTTATTCACACAGCCCCTACCGTATCCTTCTCTACAGAGCCGGAAACGAGGGCAAGTGAAATCTCTGTAAGGTTCCTCTCTCTGCACAAAGGGAAAGGTTTGCAAGGGGGCAGTGAGTTGATCTTTCAACCTGGATAAAAAGAGGAGCCAGAAAGTAGACGGAATTCACCGATGGTGGTCACAGACTGGAAGTGTAATGGCCCCTTAAAACACCCACGTTTTAATCTCATCTACAAAACATTCGAAACTCCAGTTATGTCACAGAACACACTGTACACCTCCACTGCGAAATCCAGCAGGTTAATGCTGGGGGGAAAGAATCGAAGTTCACTCTGAGAATCATATGAAAGATGTAAAATGAGGACTTTCTGAACGCTGAAATGGCACTTAAGTCACTATGTTACTTTGAAGGGTACAAAACGGAGAGCGCACGACAAGGTGTCTTGCCATTAAAGTGATATATTAACCGATAAAAACAACCATACAGGTCTAACATATTATTATATATATAATTTAATACATAGTACATATGGAATATAATAATTCAGCGCGACTACATGTTTCGGCAGTCTACATCAGTCATCATCCGGTAGGCATCGGTTCGCAGGAAGCGTGAAAAAGGGACAGGACTCTCCCAGTCTTTACTCTTTTTGCGAACCGATGCCTACCGGATGATGACTGATGTAGACTGCCGAAACATGTAGTCGCGCTGAATATAAACCAATACATTATATCCGTATGGTTGTGTTTCTCGATCGATATAACACTTTAATGATAATGAATACACAACGGGACTATGTCACCAAAGGTTTCTGCGATTACTGTTAACTTTTACGAGACGCCAGCATTTGTTGTCAGTTCAGTCATGTGACATACTTAAGAAGTTCCCCCGGCAGCAACCGACCGCCTGAAGTATCAGTCACTAGCCGACAGCCAGTAAGTACGCCACCTGAACACAATGCTTCCTTCTGTAGAACACGAAAAGAACTGGGACGTCGGGTGGGCTCGATCGATTAGTTTCTCGCTTCTCGCTCGGCTCTTGCATATGAGTTCAACAAAATGGGACTGCTAAGCAATCCAGGGAAATCAAATTATAGCACAATTGTACCGAGATGCTATGGCCATATTTAAGTACTACTCGCTACCTAATTTTATCAATAGTTCTGATGAATGGATGACAAGAAACTTCAGTCACAACTGTACGTGGACAATAATTCATCGTTTAGTCTGCAACATGTTTCGGTTTTATAATAAGCCATTATCAGGTACCGATAAAAATACGCGAATAAAGAACTTCTGCAGAAAACAAATTATTATTGAAAGTATCACAACGGGATATCTCACCCACACACATGATTTGGATAATTATGAGAACCACTTACGGCGTAATCTTAAAATTGACAAGTTATACAAGTAGAACCCTGCGTCTAAACGTATGAAAGGGGGTGAAGCAACATGTAGCTTAACAAACCCCGTTTAAAGCATTTATAATGTACTCCAATTTAAAAAAAAATAGATTTTTCAAGACAACGTTATTACCGCCGTCTGGGAAACGCCGATGTGCCCTTTGGCAGGTAGGTAAGGACCTGCTACCTTCATCTTCAAACCAAACTACAAGGCGTCCAATTCCATACAACAGCAATCCTCACATTTAGACAAAACGAATACAGGTCTACACATAAAACCTTTAAGAGTTACAATTCTGTCGCTATTCAGTCACTATGAAGCAAGGCATTCTTATTGTTACAGACAGGTACGCCGGATGACATTGACTGCCGAAAATAATCTGTCATAATTAAGATGACAGGTACCCAACCTGCCTCAGCATTGCATCCTCGATCTTTGCCTATAAAATGCTTATATAGACAGCAGCAACGTTTAGGCTACAAAGCCGTCTCTCAGGCACATTCAGTTCACGGCGTGCATGTCAGAGAAGCTGTGACCGCGTAGTGTAGCTCAAATACTGTAATTCTTAAAAAAGGGTCAATGGAAGGATGATCCGCGGACATCATAGACTGTAGTGTATGGGAGTGAAACACAGGCCATGGCTGAGATGGACATGAAAATACTGAGTACATGGCACAGGAAAATATTAAAAAGGATATACGGACCAGTAGAAGAGCGAGGATTATGGAGAATAAGAACTAATCAGGAATTGAGGAAGCTACATAAACATCTAGACATTGGAGCATACATTAAAAACAAAAGAATGGAATGGATTGGATATGTGGTAAAATGGATCAGGGAAGGACAGTTACGAAAATATCTGAGAGTAAACCGGACGCAAGTAGAAGACCTAGACTGAGATTGCTGGAAGGTGTGGAAAAGGATCTGCGGGAGATGACAGTTAACAGATGGCGACAAAAAGGCTGTCGATAGGGAAGAACGGGCGTCCGTAATTAGGGAGGCCAAGGCTCTCAGAGGGCCGCAAAGCCATGGAGTGAATATCAGACCTAAGGGATGGGAACTGTGAAATATTCTCTTCGAAATTTCAACAGGTTTTAGACGCTATTAGTACGTAAATTAAATTCATAATCGCGGCCCTGAAATTCACGTATCTCATTACATACTGTAGCAAGTACGACAGCTTGTTGGTGTGATTGGTATAACCGACGTCATCATTATTTTTGTTTTGCTATCGTCAGTGTCGTTGCCAGAAGACTTACGTGGACAGACTGGCATCGTTAGTCAACAAACTGCCACCACAGGCAAACTTGCGCTTCTTCAAACATAAGGCACGAAACACACATGGCATACTTTTACCTCAATTTTATGCATGAAAGAAGGAAGGACAATGCAAGTTGCTTATAAAAAATAACATAAAAATTTATACTCCACTTTCGAGTGTGGCGCACACATATTTTCCACATACCTTCTTTTCGCCTCTTTTAATTTATGTACAAGAATGCTAAATTACGTTGAAAACAGTACAGTATATATATATATATATATAGTCACTGAAACAGCTTTCCTTGTACGTAATATATTAAATACACGCTAATGACCTGGTGGTGCGACTGAATAAAACGGAGCCAATCATTAACTTCACTTTAACTCGGCACTGCGCAACATCGGCTATAAAGTCTAGTTAAGTATTACCAGATATGTACACATTTAAACGACGCTATGTCAAAATCGTGAGTTTCAAAGTAATCTTATCTAACTAATCGTTACAGTTACAGGATCCAGGTAATGTAACTTGTAAATGCCTACGGTTCGTTAAGACGCATTCTGGTTCTTCGTGGAGGTACAACAGAAATACCACACACAATATCACGTGTGAAAACCGAGTAAATTTGTTTTTAATTTGTTCGTTATATTTGAACTGTTCATACTAAAAAATGGGGAAGCCGAAATGCGATAAGAAATTGTACACTTTCAGTTGGAATTGTAAACTTTACTTGTAGACGAAATAACGCAATTATCAAGTCTCAAGTTTCAACTGTAATTTTTAAACATTAAATTTATGCTCCTCATTTTTCAGTTTTTCAACTTCGTACAGCTACACACTAATCTGGAATAAAGCACAAGGCAATTCCAACGCCTGCAAGAGTTAACGACTGTTACCTTACACCTCTTCTAGGCTGGTGCTTATGACACACCCGCCACATCAGTCGCTGTGCCATAGGACGAGCCAACTCGCCTTGAAGGCAGTAGGACGAGTGAAGATCGAGTCAGCAACGCCATTACGTATATTGATATGAAATGCCAATCAGTAGTCAGTGGTTTTAAATTAATGTGAGTCTAATTAAACACTTTATTATCCAACTAATGCACAATATACAATATGTAGATACAATTCAAATTATAAAAAATTTAAAAGTGCTCCAACATGCTTCGGATCACAGTGGATCCATCATCAGGAAGCCTTGTATAGTGCTTGGCCAAAAATTACAAGAATGATTCTATCGTGTCTGTTGACATGAACAACGTCGGTGTTATGGCAGCATATTCTGACCCGTTGTGCGTGTGTGTAGTTCACTGTATGTGAAGGCCTTCACATATGCTGCCATAACACCGACCTTGTCCATGTCAACGGACATGATAGAATCACTCTTGTAATTTTTAGCCAAGCACTGTACAGGGCTCCCTGATGATGGATCCTCTGTGATCCGAAACATGTTGGAGCACTTTTAAATATTTTATAATTTTAATTGTATCTACATATTTTATATTGTGCATTAGTTGGATAATAAAGTGTTTAATTATCATTGATGCACGGTGCAAACATGAAGATTAATGCGAGTCTCCCTGCATTAAAGCCAATAAAACCTGAGTAAGACGATCACCTTTTGTTCTATGAATATCTGCTACAATATTCCACACCAAAATCTTCTGCAAATAAACGTTATAGACCTACACCGTCACGTACCAGTTCTTTTGAAGCCGCCATTTTCACATAATCGGTCCAAGTTTGACTTCTTGTAAACCAAGAAACACGCGAACAAAAAAAACCTAGTTTCAATTCGTAAAGTCCAATTGACTTCCGCCTAAGTTATACTGGACTCGAAGTACTGGCACGTAGAGGCGAAAGAATGCAACTTCATTATGCGTTCATGTAACACAACCGACGGGGGGGGGAGTAAGACCCAAACCAACGGACTTTAATATTCCAACAACTTATCAGTACAAAATTTGTTTCCTCGCAAAAGCACTTTTTTTTTCTTTTTGCGCTGACTGGTTTCATTCAAGTTAGCCACTCTCTTGACCGACTTTCTGACGATCTTTGCAACGTTACTGTCTGCTTAAATGTGCCACATTCAGCATTTCTCGTTCGAACTGACACCATACATTCAGTGTAAGACCCAACCGTTCATATTCCATGCCGAACTACCAATAGGCAAAAAGCTCACATTACCCCTATTTGTCACTCAGACTAGATTCATTTTATATTTGAGTTCGATACTCATGTGTCAACAGCACACTCACGTTACATTAAAGTAGAATGAATACAACTTTTTCGTTTTGACACTCCGTAGCAAGACACATATTTTACCTAACAGAAGAGCAAGCGACACACTGTACGCAGTGATGTCTGAGGAATTAATGGTTAATACTGTAAATTTCTGATTAAAAATAAGCAGCTCGCGGGCCATGAAAGCAGAAACTTCGCATCAACGCGAAATAAACGCTGCATGGTTTCAATTCGTGCAGTGAATCCATCCAGGAAGCAATCTGATAAACTCTTCCAAATTAACTACAGGCGTACAGTTACGCGTCTTACAGCACCGCCACATAGTACTGCTGCGTTGTATGGTTTTGGTTGCCTGTGACGGCGGATTTCTGCATCCAGCAGAACGGCGTCCCCACAAGCTGCAACTTCACAACATGATTTAGAACCAAGAGTTGTGAAACAGCGTAGCTCGGCCCCGCCTCCCACTCATTACTGGTGAAATTTTAAGGGGCGTTGGGGAAGTCGGATAATTCATATGCAACCCGGGGAATGGTGTCATGCAAATCATCTTACACACAGCAGTCAAAAAAGAGGCGTGTCAGACACGAATACGTGACAGGACAATTAGGTAGTTCTATTAAAAAAAAGATGACAATACCTGAGACAGTAAACAAACATCTACAAGTTCTGTTACCGTTTCCATCCTTACCCTGTATTTGTTTAAGGTTCATTTCAATATTAACATATAATGTATAGGGCTACCTATCTCTAAGAAGTTGAAGTTTTGTTTCATCTTCTATAACAAAAATTTTAGCGCATATGTCGTGCCAGTTGGTGCATGTGTTTTATACAACTCATTACTTCACTGAATCAGTTGTTAGTCATTATGCCACACAGTTGTACATGGAAGGTGAAGTTTCTGAAGTTCCCAATTTATATATATATATATATATA
>Ga0136643_10018418_pt1 | contig 10530 bp, 9 predicted proteins | sample TergutLab28metaG_FD_96883 | JGI IMG/M metagenome (GOLD analysis project Ga0136643, IMG submission 96883) | Labiotermes labralis P1 segment gut microbial communities from Petit-Saut dam, French Guiana - Lab288 P1 (version 3) (version 3) | ecosystem: Host-associated > Arthropoda: Insects >... | reverse complement strand
CACATGCCCACACATACATACACACACCCAAACATAACATACACACCCATACATACATACACACATCTATCCACACACACACACACACACACCCACACATACATACACACACCCACACGAGAAACATTCCCTCGTCAAAACGCGTTCCTGCCCTGAACATGACAAAAAAACCCCGAAAATTGACGCTGCCCCTAACAACAAAATCACGAACCTTGAGATCGATAGCTCCCTTGCTTCTTCATTCGACTGTGTGCCCATATTCTGGATGTAAAGCATATTGGAGAGTAGCGTTATTAATGAATAAGAAGGAGACACAGACTGCCAGGTGGCCGAATGTTGATGAGGGAGTTGAAATTGAGGAGGTTTCTGTACATAGGGACAGGGGGGTCACAACAGAGACAGCGGACTGTCATGATGGCCGTTAGCGGGGAAGCTGACCGGGGTCGGACAGAGCCGGGACGTAGAAAGGGACGCGAAGAGAAAGTAAAAATGTGAGATTCGAAGTTTAAACGGCGTTGAAAGTGAGGATTCAGGTCTTCTGGGCTCTTACACGGAGTAGCAGGGTTACTGATTGCAGACGTTTCGAAGGGACTGCGGGCAGTGGAACAGAACCGGACAGTGCACAAAAAAAAAAAGAAAGATAAAAGGTGAAGGTAAAGATAAAGTACACCCCAGAATAGACCACGAAGACCCAGAGAGGGAGTACAGGTATAACTCTACTCTTTCTTTAGCCTGGGCGCTAGATGGGGTGGGTGGTCAACGCCACGTTCCGGCCGCTTTACCCCCGGGAAAGACCCGGTATTCATTATACAGGAGGTTGGGTGCGCCACAGGGCCGGTCTGGACAGGTGCCGAAAATCTCGCCCCCACCGGTATTCGATCCCCAGACCGTTCAGCCCGTAGCAAGTCGCTATACCGACTGAACTATTCCGGCCCCCAAAGAGAAAGATAGGTAAGCATAAACATTTGAAGATGTTGCAGAAGAATTCGACATATAGTTTAATTATAAGATGTTCACAAATGTTGTAACTCTTTAACATGTTAGTTTAATCATATGATAGGATCATAAGATTAATACCTATGCATTCACATGATGAAGTACGCATCAACAGTTTAGTAAAGTTTACTAATCCCACGATTTATGATGTAAGACGTGATCTCGTCCTCCTTCCAAAATTACCACACATGCTGTGTAGCCACTTAATAAGTTCTTTGGACAACCTGATGAAGGCCTATATACAGGGCCGAAACATGTAGTTGTATATTATATATTGCTACTAATTGTAATATTGTTGTGTTCATGACTGTATATATATATATATACACACACACACTGCAGCTTTGTATTATTGACCTAATACAACGGGGATGACACACCTTAAAATTAAGGGTTAAAGATTACGCAGTCACGTTAAATAAAACCGTGACAATATGGGAGACAAATTGAGGTTTGAGATGCTCCTATTATCTTTAATGAAGGCTGAAGCCTTGTGGGATATAGAAATTTGCTGACGACTCAATAGTTACAGACGTTTCGGTGACACGTGCTACCTCCTTCTTCATGGTCTGTCAGTCCAAGAGACGGTGTAAGGTATCCAAGAGGACTTGGATGTGGGTAAGATGCTGGACTCAGTGCGTACAATGGCAGAAGAAATGCAACAATGTGGCGAAATGAACTGAAAGAAAGAGGCACTAAAGCGAATGGACGGCGAATTTTGAACGCTGGCTGCAACATTCAGCACCGTCAGCAAGTATGGGAAATGCAGTAGCCTTTGAGACCAAGACGTCCAGAACGGGAGATTCTGTCATAACAAAGGAGCAGTTGACACACGTGGGACGTGGACAGTGACAGCGGAAGGATGCTGATTGGAGACAAAACGAGGAACGAACGCACGCAGCTGATATTTGCTGCCAGAGTTTCAGAAGGCAAGTTACAAAAGTCACAAGATGGGGGGAAGACGTTGGGTAATGTCAGTGTAGGCAAATTACTTACTTACTTACTTGCTTACTCCATGGAGCACATTCTTTCTTGAGATGCTGACCGGTTTTCAGCTAGTCAAGAAATTCCCCGAATTTCTTGACTAGCTCGTTTACCGCATTCACAAACGCCCGCCACCTGTCCTTATCCAGAGCCAGCTCAAACCACTCCCTACCCCCACATCCCACTTTCTGAAGACCCATCTTAATATTATCCCCCTATATATATATATATATATATATATATATATATCGGGTGTTCTCTCAAGTAGTCCCTTTCCCTCAGGTTTCCCAACTAAAACCCTGTATACGCCTCCCTTCTTCCCATACGCGCTACATGTCCCGCCCATCTAATTCTTCTTGATTTTATCACCCGAAAAATATTGGGTGAGGTACACATATCATTAAGCTCCCCATTATGTATTTTCTATATTCCCCTGTTACCTCTTAGGCCCAAATATTCTCCTCAACACCGTATTCTCAAACACCCTCAGCCTACGTTCCTCCCTCAATATAAGCGACCAAGTTTCACACCCATACAAAACAGTAGGCAAAATTATAATTCTGTGTATCTTAATCTTTAAATATTTGGATAGCAAACTGGAAGACAAAAGATTCTGCACCGAAAAATAATCGTTCCCTGACTTCATTCTGCTCTTAATTTCTTAGTGTAGGCTACCACTGTGTAAATATTACTTCTCAATTGTACACTCTCACTGCGAATCATGTCGAAGTGACTGAACGTCTGTCATTTTGCAAGTGTGGCGGCTCCGCTAGGATGCACAGGCCTTGTTCTGTGTTCTGTTATTGATGTGTGCTTAAAGAAACCGGCTGAAGGGAAGGCACAGGTGACAAGCGAGCCTCGTGTTGACAAAATAGCAAGGAAAGTGGCGGTGCTCTCACCATTTGTTCGCTTAGAGTTGCAGTAAAGGGCAGGAGGTGATCTCGAAACGGCGGTGAGTAAACGCGGGTTGAGTCACTAATATCGCGGTCGTTTGAATATGGCGGAGTGACAGTTAAATAATTACATTAAACGCATGTGCAAAACTTAAGCAGTGAGTGTTCTGTGTTATGATTGGTCGTTTGAATTAAGCAGGAGAATGAACGACTGGATATTTTAGCTGTTACTTTGTGTAGTGCATTTTGGTTATATTTTGATATCTGAATGGTCTGTACCTACAGTCTACTCACGTACTTTCAGAACGTTCTAGGACTTAATCAATAAATAAATCAGAATACACACCAGATACATTTTATTCAACATTATTCCCTTTGCCAAATATTTTCCTCTGCATGAATGCAAAGATCCCACTGACGATTAAGTCTTTCCAGCATTCCATATAGAAAATGGGTTCTTTCCCGCCTAAAACGGGCCAGGGCGTAAATTTGACCCCTCACGCCTGCTAACCGCCGAGGTTAATAACGAGTGGTGCTAAACATCTTCTCCCTGTATATATCGTCATGGTGTGGTACTGTTTTCAAAGAAATCACTTTTGTTGCCCTAACGATTTCTCTTGTACATTCTGTACTGCTTCAATTGGACGTCCTTTTAGGCTAAATCTAAATTCAAGCAAAACCAAAATGTCTTCTGGTAAGAGATCAGGGCGTTAGGGTGGCTGTCTATTTGTCGACAGAAATGTACGAAGAGAGCGCCGTGTGTGCGCCGCTTTGGTGGGTTAAGAAACGGCTGATTTTCCGAATCTTCGGCCGTTTCATTTTCACTGCTTCTGTTACAAAGGGTGACAGTCTGGATTCGCTGTCTGACATCTAGGAACGAAGCTGCAGGCTACTTAACTTCGGCGGTTGAACACAACAGTGACAACGGTTCTCATTGCCACATTCGATGTGCCCTGACGTGCATCGTTTGCCTTACACTTTAAAGACTGCCGCTTCGTGTCCACTTCATACCCATAGACTCTTTCCTCACCTGCCGCTTCATGTCCACTTCGTATCCATCGGCTCAGTCTCCTCACCTGCCGCTTTATGTCCGCTTCGTACCCATAGACTCAGTCTCCTCACCTGCCGTTTCATGTCCAATTCCTACCCATAGACTGTCTCCTCACCTGCCGCTTCATGTCCGCTTCGTACCCATAGACTCAGTCTCCTCACCTGCCGCTTCATATCTATTTCGTACTAATAGACTGTCTCATCACCTGCCGCTTCATATCCGCTTCGTACCCATAGACTCAGTCTCCTCAATTGCCACTTCATGTCCACTTCGTACCCATGGCCTGTCTCCTCACCTGCCGCTTCATGTCCACTTCGTACCCATGGACTCAGTCTCCTCACCCGCCGCTTCATGTTCACTTCGTACCCATAGACTCAGTCTCCTCACTTGCCACTTCGTGTCCAATTCGTACCCATGGACAGTCTCCTCACCTGCCACTTCGTGTCCACTTCCTACCCATGGAATGTCTCCTCATTGCCACATTCGATGTGCCCTGACGTGCATCGTTTGCCTTACACTTTCAAGACTGCCGCTTCGTGTCCACTTCTTAACCATAGACTCTTTCCTCACCTGCCGCTTCATGTCCACTTCGTATCCATCGGCTCAGTCTCCTCACCTGCCGCTTCATGTCCACTTTCTACCCATAGACTGTCTCCTCACCTGCCGCTTCATGTCCGCTTCGTACCCATAGACTCAGTCTCCTCACCTGCCGCTTCATAACCATTTCGTACTAATAGACTGTCTCTCACCTGCCGCTTCATATCCGCTTCGTACCCATAGACTCAGTTTCCTCACTTGCCACTTAATGTCCACTTCGTACCCATGGACTCAGTCTCCTCACCCGCCGCTTCATGTTCACTTCGTACCCATAGACTCAGAACCCTCACTTGCCACTTCGTGTCCACTTCGTACCTATGGACTGTCTCCTCACCTGACGCTTCGTGTCCACTTCCTACCCATGGACTCACCTGTCGCTTCGTGTCCACTTCCTACCCATGGACTGTCTCCTCACCTGCCGCTTCATGTCCACTTCCTACCCATGGACTGTCTCCTCAGCTGCCGCTTCATGTCCACTTCGTACCCATAGACTCTCTCCTCACCTACCCCTTCGTGTCCGCTTCGTAAACCTAGACTTAATGTCGTCGCCTATCATAATAATTTCCTGAACTTCTCCCCTTCAGATTTTTGCTGGTCGATGCAAATTCTCCGTCTGCTTCTGTTTTTTCGAAAGCGAGAAGCTGCGCAGTGAGTTTTGTAAAGAATTCGCGTGCATGAATTTTTAGTCAAACCCTTGATCGAATCCTGCAGATTCTCAAGCGTTTTGCCAATTTTTTAAAATGTTGTTCGTGGATCTGTAAGTACCAAAGCCTTGACTACATTCATTTTACATTCATTTTTCCATCAGTTATTAGCCTTGTCTGGCGGCAGGCATGTCTGGAGTTCCGTTAACATTTTAAAGAAACCACCCATACAACTTTTTGGCCCAATTTTTCTCACTTTACAAGAAACAAATCAGGTCAGAAGGGAAAGAGCCTGTAGCAGCCATTCTAAGAAACTGCATCTGTGTTTGAGCATGCGTCTTACACACACACACACACACACACACACACACACACACACCATTCTGTTTTCATGTCAACAATGCTGTGTCCAATAAATTTTTACTTGTGCTGAGCCATCAACAATGAAATATTTCAAACACAACAAAGAGAATTATTGCTGGCTTTACCTTGTTTCAGGCATGCGTGACCAATGTGATATTTTATAAATTATTACGATTAGGAATTGCGTTTAGATCGGTATATGTAAAGATTTGGCAAAGGTATAATTTTTAAAGTGTATATTTCTAGTCGGTTCCAAGAACCCCATGGATTTTCGTTGTAAATCCTTAGGCTGTTGGTAGGTTTCTGTAGGTGTGCTAATTCATCATTAAACTCTGTTCTGTCTAATAAGTTCAGGTGTCATCTAGGTATCACTAAATATGCTACTAGATTCGTGTCTTTTCTAGGTATCATAAGCACATCACTAGATTAATGCATTATCTAGGTATCATTAAATACGTTTGTAGGTTCATATCATATAAAGGTGTCTTTGAATGCGTTACTAGGTTCATGTCTTGTTTAGACGTCATAAAATACTTTACTAGGTTTATTCCTTCTTTATTTTGCCATATTTTCCCAGCGTCGTTTTCTTCACAGCCCTTAAAATTTGGATGTAGCTATATTCGGGTTGTGTCTATCTAATTTAATATAAGGATGTTCTTCCGAAATATGTCAGGTTACTGCTGAAACACCCTGTATTTCTCCACGTGGCTTGTTATGAGTCAAAGGAAATTACTCACGCTGTCAAGGTCAAAGGCGTTCCCGTTTGTCGAGCACAGTACCTATCTCTGAACTGCTCGCCTCAGATAGCCATCGCCAAACCTGACATCCTACAACAAGTGTGAGAAAACGTTGCCTATCACCAGAAGGCACTCACACCCGTCCAGTCGCAAATGATATAACAAATCCTGCTTCTTTTATGCATTGTGTCAAAGTACCAACCACATTAAAGTTTGAGACTCTGTCACTATGCGGTGACAGATCTGCTCTTTTTGGAATTTATTAAAATCCTTGGTGCATCGTGATTATATTTTAATGAGTCATCATTAGGCACAGTTCATGTGATCTATGACCTTTGAAAATGAATTAACTTCTTCTAAATATCACACAGTTATGGTAACAAAGAGGGATTATGGGTCTTTCACAGTGGCCACTCACATGTGTATACCGTGCAAGGTGAACGTTTAAACAGTACGTATAGTCGTTAAGACTGTGTTGCAGATTTTTATGTCACTAAGAACGGAAAGTTAGAATGCAGGCAGCTTTATACTGCGATATCTTAGGGTCATACGGAATATTTGCTCTAATACAGTAATGCGTTGCTTAGCGACGGGGATACGTTATGAGAAATGCGTCGTTAAGCGATTTCGTCGTTTTGCGAACGTCATAAATTCTACTTACACAAACCTATATAGTATAGCCTACTAAACACCTAGTCTATCTAGTACAGCATATTTCTCCTATGCTACAAACCTGTACAACATGTTACTCTACAGAATAGCGTAGGCAATTCTAACACAATAGCAAGTTTTATAATATTATAATATTATGGGACCACCGTCGTCTATGTAGTCCGTTGTTGACCGAAACGTCGTTATGCGACGCATGACTGCATAGATGTTAATGTTAAAGGAGTTACGTCACATGACAATGTACATTCACTTCTGCAGACGAAGAAAGGTTCACATTCTTTTTACTGTCATCCTGTTTCAGTGATGTCCATGTGACACATGACATTGTCATACATTGGACTTAGACGATAAGATTGTGTCAGGGTAGAGACTGCCACTTGCTGTGTTGTGTGTCTGTCGACCGAACTACACTTGTTACGCACCGGAAGGTCATTATTACAGCTTACCACACTGGGTACACTGTACGAAAGACATGAAATTTAATGTTACTGTTTATTATACAAGAAACAAATGATTTAACAAAGAAATTTGCCTTTATTGCCTCAAAGAGTTATCTCGGTGCAGATACATATGGAGCCAACGGACATACCAGGTCCAAAACGCCAGTTCTGTTCCACTCACCGCAGTTGACCAACCGTGGCCGTGCTTAGTACGTAGATCGGTGACCCAAACTCCTGGAACCCCCACGGCCTGCCTAGGCGTGTACAATGTGCTTAACCTTCTACAGGTACACAGAGAGGCAGATAAGTAATCGCATTTCTTATAATCACCTTGTGTTAATACAACACGTAAACTTAAGACCAAGTGTCTGTAGAAAATACTCAGTTCATATGATAATATTTTTGTTTACTGCAGTTGGGTTTCCACCCGGTGGCAGTGGTCGGTAAATTTGTATAAAAAGAGGAAAGAGGTGAAACGATACACAAAACAATACAAAAGCACAGAATACACAAAATATAAAACATACAAAACAAGAAGAGAAACATGAAAAGAATGTTGAAAAACGTAAGTAAGGTAATTAGAAAATAACATACAAAGATAAAGGTAATGTGATCCCGTTGCAGGCCCGGTGTGGCCCAGAAGGTGGGTAGAGGTATAGCTCTACTCTTCCATGACCGCGGCACTAGAAGGGGGTGAGTGGTCAGCAGCACGCCCCGGCCACACTTTACCCCCGGAAAGTCCCGGGACCCATTTTATAGGAGGCTGGGTGGGTCCCAGGGCTGGTCTGGACGGGCGGAAAATCTCATCCTCACCGGGATTCGATCCCGGACCGTACAGCCCTAGTCAGTCGCTATACCGACTGAGCTACACGGTCCACCACAAAATAACATATAGAAGCAAATTATAATGAGAAACCAATACTGCACAGAACCTACATAAGGTTACATAAAGCTACATATTACAGCAGTCAAGAAAGCTACATGTTTCGGCAGCACGAGACGGCCATAATCAGGCTTCACAGTTCAGAAATATAGAAAATGAATTACTATAGCTTAGCTATACATACAACAGTAAGAAATTTATTATAGAGAAGATAACTCAATTGAAAATATTCCCAAGCCTAAAGACCAAAATTTTAATAAATAGTTAGCTAATAGAGTCGATTAATTATCTTGTCCCGATTGTGGTGTATTAAAAAAGTATCTATTTGCATAACAGGGAAGACTGTTTAAAGATTGTTTATTTATAACGAAGCAACAACTGACAATCAACTTAACGACAAACGTACTATTTTTTCTAACAAATTAATTGAAATTATTACCAGCAAGAGAGGACATTGACACAACAGTCCCACCCTATGTCTGTACAATCCTCATTTCGTAACCCCCACATTCCCCACTCCATACCTGTCCTTACCTTCGACGTCCTAACAGACCGCTACATTAGGCCATATGGACTGGAAGTTGATGGGTTTACATTCTGAACACCACACAAGTTTTCATAATTCAGTAGTAGGAGCATGCTGTAGTCCACACTGAAGAACTTCCTTTAATGTAGGTGTGATCAAAATTGATTCACTTTGTACCTCGTATATTGTGAATATCGCATTATATTGTATTGTATATCAAGGGTGTTATACAGAGCGGCACATCAGTGTAGGTACAGTTCTCCGATACAACTTACTATTCCCACACACTGTATCTTTGTATGATCCGTCTTATTACATTATACTGATTCATTACAGATATTACTAACTTTGCTAAACATCCAACGGACGATTGGCTCACCACATTCTCAGTTTCTCACCACATACTCGTGCGTTTGGCCTACCAATCACCAATCTGGAAATTTTACTGTACATTTTTTCTAAGTTTAATATTTTTAAGCGCTAATCATTCTAATTGCCGGTCCCAGTGGTCGCGCGGTCGAAGGCGCTGGTCTGCGGCCACTCGCCTGCTGAGATTGTGGGTTGGAGTCTCACAGTGGGCATGGATGTTTGTCTGTTGTGTGTGTTGTTTGTTGATAGGTAGAGGTCTTTGCGACGAGCTGATTACTCGTCCAGAGGTGCGCGTCTTTGTGTCTGATCTAGAAACCTCGCGAATAAGGAGACTCTGGCCCACTGGCGGTTGTCGCGCCCAAAACCAACCCCCCCCCCAAACTGATCCGAATTAATAATGTTTTTATAATAATTTTACATGTTGTCAAAATATTCCCCAAACGTGAATTTCACAAAAATTTTATACAAGGTCGAGAACTCGACTGCTATCTGTACTTTTGTGCGTGCAACTGCAGTAATAAGAATCCAAATGTTATGTTTTTAAACGCGAAGCCTCATAATGACTGCCTTATGCAGCCGAAACAAGTAGACAGATTTTTGGATTACTATAATAAGGTGTGTGGTGTGGACGGATTGACTGACTGTTACGTAAAATTGCATGAGTAATTAAGTACAAATTTAAAGTCGTTACGTCGGCCTCGTGTATAGCTGACGGACTTTACAGGTTGGTAAATAGACACAAATGAACGCATAACCTAAAGTATTTGATACGACGACTATATTTTAAGACAGTTATACCAACAGAATATAAAACAGCAGAAATCATCCGTTACAAACTCGTTACAAGTAACCATAGAAAGTAACGACATGATTATATTTTGTCAGTTGAATACGCATATATTTTCAGATGCTAAAGTTTCATTTTCAGTGCTTAATATACTGACTAAATTTGGGTGTGTGTCAATAATGATCATTACTCATAATTTTCAATGCTATTTATTTGTCAGCTTTTCCATGCCTTCAACAACAGTCTTCCAACTGTTGAAAGCAACACAAAATTCATAAAATGCCATAATATTTCATTTTATTACAACACGAATACAAATCATTGAGAATTAGTTTTTAATGGAAATATTTCTACAATATCACTCTCCTCCCAATTTGTTCCGAGTATTACATTTCTGTGGTTTATGACATTTGCGGCATCGCCATTATCATATACTGCACCTGGTGTTTACTTTTTCACGATGATACAGTCATATACGCAACCGGGTTCCCACAACCAAGTACAAGCATTCAATTGGGTACAGAAATACATGTCGGGAGGACAGTCCATCAGTACAGGTTGTCCATTGCTACATTCATAATACGCATT
>Ga0136643_10018416_pt1 | contig 10530 bp, 6 predicted proteins | sample TergutLab28metaG_FD_96883 | JGI IMG/M metagenome (GOLD analysis project Ga0136643, IMG submission 96883) | Labiotermes labralis P1 segment gut microbial communities from Petit-Saut dam, French Guiana - Lab288 P1 (version 3) (version 3) | ecosystem: Host-associated > Arthropoda: Insects >... | reverse complement strand
ATATTAAAATGTAAGACAATTGTAAAGCTATTACCTATGACATGTTCTATATCCTAAGGGTTGACTTAACCCGGTACGGATCTACAGAATGAAAATAAATGAATGAATGAATGAATGAATGAATGAGTTCATATACTGGCTCAATTTTTATCTTATCAATGAATTTTCTCTCCTTGCTTTAGAAGAAATTAGTATTGAATAAATACATCCAATGGTTCATTGATTCATTTGTCCATTAATTTACTTATTCACACAGTCTGCAGCTTTGCATAAAACATTTTTGCTGAGAGGTACTTTCTACTAGCCTTAGTTAAAATTCTTAAACTCAGCAGCATTATTACTTATGCATCCACATATCATCTTTGAAAAACCTGCTTTCTGTCATCAAGGACAGAAACAAACAATGTAGACTTCCTTCTCTGCTCCAAAGAGAGCATGGAGTTGAAGGTGAAGGGATCTGCAAATGAAACCTACCGTTTAAGCTATGGTGAAGGCGTGTTATACCCAATGGAACTTACGTTTGCAAGAACCAGCTAGGCCAGAACCATAGTACCCAGCAGGACACAGGCAGGAGAAGTGTCCCGTATGAGTTCCACAGCTGCAAGAGGCCAAACTGTCACAACAGTTTGACTTGGCAGAGCAAAGTGAGTTACAGAATGATGAGTTGTCCAGGGGCTGGTAACTGCCAGCCTTCAGATCTATAAAAAAATTTGGTGGCTGTAACTATGCGGCCTCATTAACAGACAATATTAGACTATGATGTCTCCACTCATTCTGTGGAAAATGGTGTCTATTTCTGAAATACATCTTGTAAGTTTTTAACCATTTTTTATAACAAAATATTCGGTAGCTTTGGTAATTATAAGTAGAAATTTATACTAAATTTTCTGAATGTGGACCACCTATCCTTTTCCAAGAACATAGTGTTATATTGAACCAGATCTCTAAATACACATAGTCCAAGCAAAGGATTGAGCCACCTTTACAGATTTATGAAATTTCTTCCTATAGACAAGAAGTATGTACTTCAACCTTGTTCCTTTTCACGTAAGTATTTGAGCAATATGGAAAATAATGCCATATTTCTTTAACTTAATTAAGTAAAAAATATTTTTTAAGAAGTAATTCCTCTGTAATGCCCCTTCTGGCAAAGAACAGAAAACACAGACAAACAAAGCAGAGCAGACACAAATTTTGAGGAAGTACAGCCGTACAAACAAACATTTTAAGATTATATGTACTAATTACCCCTGAATTTATCTGATATTTACAAAATATCAAAGAGATAAGAAGTTTCTAAAAACTAAGAGTTTATCAATGAAACTAGTACCTTGATGTAATGCTCTCCTGACCAAAGCTTCAAACTCTCCAAAACTGTCTAGGATATATGAATATTCCTCCCCAGGTTGTGACGCCACTTCATACAGCTCCTTGGTGTTGCCATTACGTATCCCAAATGTAAATATGGTAACACCCTGCTCCTTAAGTTCACGTGCCACTGGCCGAGGATCACCACCATTTGAAAAGCCATCAGTAATGAGAAAAAGAGCAAGTTGTGAACCTGGACGACCATGCTGAAGCACGGCCTGTAATGAAGAAAAAAACACTCTGTTAATGAAGATAGGTTAATAGTAACAAAGGAATTATTATACTACACATTTAAAGAAAACATACAGGATATATAAGTATCAATACAGCAAAATGGGTAAAAGTAACAACATGTACTCAGGTCATTGCAGTACTTACAATCAGCTTGGTAACGTTCTAGCACCTCACAAAATCATAGGGCAACAAACTTCCTCTTTGTACTCAAGCCACAGTGTCACACACACATACATCAAATAGCAGTTTCATAAAACTACAACCAACAAGGACTGAACTAATGTAAACCTAACTAAAATGCTTTTCAGACAAGATTTAACCGGTGACATAAAAAAAAGTGGCCAGAAAAATTTGTTTTGTTTCTGAATTTATAAAAATGACTTCAGTACCATAACAGTACACTGTTCTCTGGACTCCCATCTTCCCAAACACTTTATTTTACCATATCCTCATACATTCAAGCATTTTCTGAAACCTAACTTAAAAGAATGGATGGTCAACAAGTCATGTTTTGCTGCTTGGGTAGAACACACCACGTAGTGACAACTCCACAGGTCAAATTTTCATGCTGACACTACATAACCTAGCAGTTCACACAATGTCATAAAATATCCACATAAAACACACACACATCTATGATTTGTCTTCATAATTTTCAGCTGTATTTACTGAGTCTCACCAAATTCTGCCCAACTACCACAAATAAGTTCATGCTGAATTATTTTTGTTCCCATTAGGCCTGAAATATCCACAGTCTTCTTCTGGCTAACAGTAATACTCAAGTTTTCTGCAACAAGAATACCCATCATGCTACACTCAATCAAAAAGATACAGATAGAAGCACAAACCCACCTGTGCTTCAAGTAATGCTCCTCTTGTGTATGTGCCCCCACCAGTGTATTTAATTCTTGGTAGTTCATTATGCAGGAGGCCACACTTATGTTTTGTATGAGATGGGGATGTAATATGATCAATGTGACGAACCTGTAGGGATATAAAATATACTTACAGCATTTTAAGTTACTGTACCTTATGAAGTTTCATGCAACAACAGCAGCAGTAGCAAAAACAAAGACAAAACAAAACAAAACAAACGTACAATAAAAAATAATAAATTATATACAATAACATAAATTGTACATAATAATGTATTATTATTATTATTATCCTCCACAATAGCTTAATATTTATAATACATTAATTCTCCAATATCAGTTTCATGTGACACTTTAAATATACAGATTCTACAGCGAACATAAATTAGGTACCTACATTAAATAATTATCATCAATTCAACAGCCATTAGTGCACAGATTTTTTATAACTAAATTTCATGTTATATTTGGTTTTCATGGAGAAGGGTCCAGTATGACATTTTGTCATGAACTTTGAAAATTGGAAAGTAACCTCACTTTCCTATACACACAAGTAAAGTACCAAATAACTACTTACATATATTCCTTCATACACACTTAATACACAGAAAATTAAGTACAAATCAATGTGTAGTTGATGAATTACAGTTATATGCTACATCATGTGAAATATCTTATATAATTAAATATGATACCCTGTAAACTGTTGCAGGAGGCCATATTGATACAATACCAAAGTCTACAAATTTCCCCCCTCCCCTCATGGGGGAAACAAAACATTAGAGATATTAAGAAGAACCTTACAATGTCATAAAATTAATTCATTCTAAGAAGTTTATAACATGTCTTCCTAGGATATGTTTAACTTTTATTACATAAATGTCACAAATTATTTAAATTGTCCAAACTTTGAGTATTTCACAAACATTACCACACTGTCCGGGGAGGAATACGCTATTACAGATACATGTGTAGCATTCTCGGAGACGGTAAAATCTGCAAGCAGCTTCCGAACAAACTTTAGCTCACTCTCAAAATTATCTGCACCCACACTGGCAGATGAATCCACAAGAAACACTAGCTCAACCTGAAGGAGAAAGTTTTATATTTATATTTAGACAGCAAAAATTATGGAAACAATGATCATAAAATCATACTTTCCTTTGCAACTGACTGGTGGAGTATGATTATTATTGAAATAAGGAGGCAACAGATTCTTTTAAAAGTTCATAACCACTTACATGACAACACAATGTCAGATAATAACAACCTAAAATTTTACTGCCATTACAGATAAAAATGTTGCACAATTCACCTGTTTGTTATGTGATGCCCTCAGATTATTTACATGCTTCTTCAGTACTTCTCCTAATGCTTCAATTTTTGATTTCAGAATAGAGTTCTCCAGTTTTGAACCCATGTCTTTGAGCTTCTTTTTGCTTGCTTGTCCAGCATTGTAAAATACCTTATTACCAACAGATTCCAGTTCATGAAAACCAATCGTTTTAGTCACATCTACTGACACAGAATACACAGGTAATAACCAGGTGTGCAGAATAAAAAGCAAGATACAAAATTGAAGAATGTAACTTGACATTTTGGTAGTCATAAACAACATAAACTGTATTAACTATACCCTGGAAAATGCACATTAAATACACATATACTCTATGGCCAGGGTCTTTTCATTTGTGGCAGTATATAATGGTACACAGTACTGTCACCTTTCTTTCTTTCTAGAATGGGATTAAAGTCATCAAATTTCTTTCAGGAGTACAGCCACCACTTTTTACAGAAAAACTCACTGTTGTGACTAGCTAAGAATATGTTATACACCATATTTAATGTGAGGAAATGAAATACAAGCCCACACATGTCAATTTGAGTCCACCTCACACCTACAATAACTGAAGATAAAGTTGCCTATAATTTTAGTTTTTGAAGATTATAAAACTATCTTCCACATATAACAGTAAAGTCACTATTCTTAACTGTTTTCTTCCAAGAGTTCAACGTAACATTTCTGCTTACTAATAATTACATTTTCACTAACAAAATAAATAAAATATCTTTATTTGTCGTCATGTCATTTCCTGGCTCCTATCTACTGCATTTTAAGATGTTATCAGCACCAAGGATGCACTCCAATACAACTGCGCTCATTTCCATTTATTTCTATGTGTTGGTCTTAAACACTGATTTGCATAAGATTCTGAAGTCATGTACTCAAATACTTTATTTAACAAGAGATGTACTGTCAGAGTTATATTGCACAGGTCAGATGCACTGTCAAAAGATTCATTATGTATTGTAACGCATTACAATTTAATAACATTCACACAGGAGCAGTGTGTCCTTTCCATATGTCCCCTGCAACAAGAAAATTAAAACCTTCAATTACATTTGAGTAATTTACATTCTGTCAGGAGCAATATTTTCTTCAGTACATATATGCAGTGTTTTTCTTTCTCTGGACTTCTTCCATCGTCTGACTTTTAACATAGTAGATGATGGTCAAAGTCCAAAGAAAAACATTCACTTGAGGTACTACACTCTAAGTTACATGGTGGAGAAAGTAAGAGAAAGATCACTTCAGGTACTACATTATAAATTACACAGTTCATTAAGTCTGAATGAAGAAGTTCACTTCAGATAGTACACTATAAACTCATGGTGGACAAAGTCCAAAGAAAGAAGATCACTTCTGGTACTGCACTATAAGTTACATAGTGGACAAAAAGTGAAGAAGGAAGGTCACTTCAGATATACTATACTACACTATAAGTTACATGGTAAACAAAGTCAGAGAAAGATTGCTTCAGGTACTACACTATAAATTACACAGTGGATAGAGTATGAAGAAGGAAGGTCATTTCACATACTGCACTGAAAATTACATGGTGGACAGAGTCCACAGATAGAATATCACTTCAGTAAGTCATATAACATCATAAGAGCCCTAAAGAGTTGAATATACCCATTACCTTCAAAAATACTTGTGTGCATGAAAAGTTTGTTCTCTTCACCTACTCATAAGGCATTTGAAGCAAAATTAGAAAATAAAAGAGAAGCTGCAGTTTATTCATGGATTAAAAAAGAGTCTATTACCTTTACTCAGGGAAAAACAAAGGTGTACCTTGCTCTCAAATAATGACAAAAACGCCAACACAAAAACAAATCCCAAGCAGTTACAGACTGTCGGCACAATGGGGCAACAAAACCATACACTGTTGGATTAACTAAGCTGAAAAGACTTTAAATGCCTGTAGGTTTTCCATGCACTTAAAGTCAGTTATTCTGACTTGGAGGCAGAAGTGACATTAACTTTTTGCCACACATGATACTACTAGATACTCTGCAAGATTCAATTTATTAAAACCGAAGTTGTTGATACTTCAGTGGCTGAGACTTTTATCACACAAAAAACTGAGTTTTATAAATACACATCCAAAGTAAAAACTTCCCTGTCCAACCAAAGAAGTGCTTAAAAATTAAAATGATACAAGTCCCACAAAGAGACTATATATTTATTTCTAGTTTATGTAACAATGCTCTCAGTAACTAAGACTGCTGAGTGTTTAATACTAAGATGGCAGTAAAAATGCACTGGAATGGATGAGAAAAAATGTTGAGGTCCTAAGGTCAGCAATCATTCCAGCATCTGAGGAAAGCCACGAAAACCACAGTCAAGATCCAAAACAGCACCTCCAAAATACAAGTCAGAAATGTTAGTGCTTAAGCCAACTTACTCAGTGGAAAATTGTGCAATTTTATTGTAATTACTATTTGCATACTCAGAAAATTATACTTACAAATTTTATTTTCCGTACAAGATCTAACAGCACGCTGTGTCACACAGTCAGCATGAACAAGTCATCATTTCCAACTGTTGCCTCAAGTTCACTGCCACCATCGACATAAATAACAGGTGACCAGAAAAGTGACATATGTACACCCAAGAGAGAAAGTGCCTGAAACGATAATTCATTTTGGAGTAAAATAAATCTAGATATTAGTTATGAGGCAGTTCACATTTTTGCAACATATACATCAGAATTACCAGCGTTCCTGACACGTCTTAGCAGTAAGATTATGAAGGTGTGAAAAATAATGTTTGTTCCTTTGCTGGTAAATGTTAGAAAAGAAGGGGGAACTGTAGGACCTAACTGGTACAACACCCTAATGACAAAGGAAATTCAGTATCCTGCAAGGTCAATGCAATGTAGGACTTAAAGAAGGATGACAGAGTTTCTAAATTAATCATTCTATTGGTTTCATACACTTACTGTGAATTACTGCCTTCTGTGCTGAATGTTGTTGTGAGATACATTAATTAGGGGAAAAGTGGTAGTGTTAGTTTGGTAGTAGTAGTAATAGTAGTGGTAGTGGTGGTGGTGATGGTGGTGATGGTGGTGGTGCTGGTGCTGGTGCCGGTGGTGGTAATAGGCAGTAGCAGTAACAGCAGAAGTAGTAATTACTCTTAATAAAAAAATAATAAGAACATACTACAGAAAGTGCTAATGTAAAAGTACAAAACATATTTCACAGGTGAAATAACATTACAGATAGCACAAATTGTAAAAACAGAACAGCTGCAACACTATATACCCTAGAAACATGGTTTGTTTCAGGAATTAAACTGTAAATACTCTTCATAAAGGTGATAACAAGGATGATGATGATAATGATAATGATACTAATAATAATAATAACAATAACATAGCAATTACAACATGTATAAATCATAGGTTTTTCCATAAAAAGTCCCTCATTTTCTGGTAAAACTAATACAAACAAGTGGTCACCAGCTCGTCTGCCCAAAAAGCTCGGCCCGGGTTATTTCACTTTGTTCACTGTCAGATGTCGTTAGATCACTCATGCACTCAGACCATCTTCAGACGACTGCAGGAAGCAGCTGTTGTCATAAATCACTGCAGCATTTCTACGCTTTACGTTTTGTATATAACAGGGGTTATAAAACACCCCATCCACTAGCCATGTCTTGCCACACATGGTAGTAACGCAGATGATTCTTAAACTTACAAATCCGTATCATATATTTTACATCCAACGATCGTCTTTTGGGTCCTTGCACCGTGTACGTGCTTCCGACGTTTCAAGGGGATGTGTTGCGCCCATCTCCAGGGTGAATGAACTTGGTTCAAGTGAAATTTAGTCAACTTGAAAATGGAGGCAGCAAGTTCCTTCCAAACGTCAAAACGAACTGTCCTACAAGACATAAAAGCCCACGACAATCACTGGAACAACATCCAACACATAAAACTGAAAACTTGCACAACTGGTACGTAGAACAGAACAGAGCAACCAGTATTTTAAACTCAAATAGTTTACAATTTACGCTTCGTGAGGTTTTCGCGGCTGTGTGAATGGCAGATCCGTTTTTAGGCGGGTTCGCAAAACTGCAAAAAGCTGCTATTAGCTTCGTCATGTCTGTCAGTCTGCCTGGACGGATTTTCGTTAAAATTTACATTTGAGTTTTTTTTCTCTCGATAATCTCTCGAGAAAATCCAAGTTTTATTAAAATCGGACAATAATAACGGGCGCTTTACATGAAGACCTATGTACTGCCACCGGGTGACAACCCAATTGCAGTTAATAAATATTATTATTATTATTACATTTTTTTAAAATCATTTCTCGCTCATTTCAGAAGTACGGTTACAAAACGACGTTTACTCCTAATTTGTAGATAAAGTTTGAGATCCTTTACTCCTTCCATGTACGTACTTCATTGCACTGCTACCCGAGGTGGTCTTGATTTTTGACTGCCTTATTTATATTGAAAGATGATAATGTTGTGCTTGTAGGAGCGGGTGTGTATATTATGATTATTACTGCAGCCGGCTGAACGGTTTGTGGACGAGGGGAATGAAAGGGCTTGCTTCACAATCTAACGGCTGGCTTCAGTAATGCTGTAACCCATTTCAGCTATACATTTTTTACAATTTTAATACATTCCATATACTTACTCCATGAAGTAGAGTCCTTCTTGAGAAGGTGACCGGTTTTCAGCTAGTCAAGAAATTCCCCAACACTTTATGGAACCCGAAGTTTCATTACCGCATTTACAAGTGCCCGAGGCAGCTCAATCCAGTCCATACCCCCACATCCTACTTCCTGAAGATCCATCGTAATATTGTCATCCCATCTACGCCTGGGTCCCCCAGGTGGTATCTTTCCCTCAGGTTTACCCACCAAAACCCTGCATACGCCTCTCCTCTCTCCCATACGCGCTCCATGCCTCTCACATCTCATTTTTTTTCGAATTTATCATCAGAAAACTATTGGGCGAGGAGTACAGATCATTAAGCTCCTCCTTATGTAGTTTCCTCCACTCAATACATTCCATATTACGTGCATTAATTTGTATAATGTGCATCAAGAACCAAGAGAACACACGTAACTCCACTGCTGTATTTCTATTGTGATATTTTCACCTACAAGTACCACAATGTATTCTTGTAACAGAAATGTCACCATGAAGACGGTCGGATTACCGGCCGAAACATGTACGTGAAAATATCATAATAAAAATACATCAGTTGAATTAACCCTTTAAACGCCGAATTAAATCCCATCTACCATTTGCTGGCAGGATAAGGGTTAAATGCATTTGTTAGGTCCTTGATACATATTATTCTTTTTACAATATTTTACGTGATCTTTCAGAACCTCTCAAAGCCCAGCATTACCATATTCATAGCGTCAGGTTTAACACTAAAAATTCTACACGCTGCCCACAGAGTACGTTTATGCGTTTTTAGATGCGCACGCAAAATTGTTTGGCTGCTTCCAGTGCTGTCCCGGTAGGAATGGGCCACTCATTTACAAAGAAACAGTGTGACTGCCACGGCATCAAACGGTCGAGATATAAGTTAACAGACGTTTCTGCAGAGTGCCAAGGAAACACTGTGTTAAAACAACACAAAGAAAGCCAGTGCAATGTAGCGGGCTCCCCTTCCCCGCGAGTCGACAATTGGAGCCCTCCTACTGGCATTAGCGAAGTTATGCATGACTTCAGGCTGCCGTCACAGTGCAAATGGGATTTTCACTCTTCTTAGCTTTCACACAGCGTACATTAGTAATTTGTTGCCGACGTTTCGGGACAATGTATAGGTCCTATCTTCGAGGTTCAAGTAGTCCAGACTGAATGAACCTCAAAGATGGGACCGATAGGTTGTCCCGAAACGTCGGAAGCAAAGTGTCAATATAAGCTGCGTAAAATCCCGGAAGAGCGAAGATCTCCTTCGCAAAGTCATTCCCAGACCTCATGACAGGGATCCAGACTGCTGCCTTCAGCTTGAAGAAGGGAACCCGGTCCGGAAAACCCCACACATTTATTCAGTACCTGTCTTGCATGAAATGTCTCTTCGCGAAATATTCGTGGCTGTGGGAGGAAAAATTGCGACGGCGATTTGTTACGGCCCGTGTCTAGCTGTGGCACGTCTCGTATCGTCTTCGGCAGGAACAGACCAAGTCACTGGGTCATAACTAAGACACGATTTATCGACTTTCGATGGACTAAATAACTCAACTTTCGGCCTGTGGAAACTGCTGCCTCTTTCACTTGCGTGCTCTACGACGCGCGTTGAGCCACGTGTCTTTTCTGTTGCCACAGAACCTTCTTTACAGCCCCGTTCTGCCCCTTAGTTTCGTCCTTTATCTTGTTTCTGTTTACATTTTTCGTGAATCCCAATTTATACCTTCCTAATCTCACTGTGTAACCAACACTCAGGGCTGGCTCTAGGCACCAGCAAAGCAAGCACATGTCTGGGGCGTCATTTAGTCATCGGTTGTTGGCAAAAATCCAACGACAATATCTTATTTCACCAGCCCAAGTTTTCTCAGTTTTATTTTTATACATTTTGAGCTGAGCTTGGTGTAAAGTTCAGAAATGTGTGCGTAAAAACTCACACACACACGGGGGGGGGGGGGGGGGGCAAAAACCTTCCTTTTTCGGGGGGGGAAAAAACAACAAGGCGCCACCCACAAAGTTGTTGGTATGGTGAACAAAAAAACTTTGTTTTTTTTT
>Ga0136643_10018414_pt1 | contig 10531 bp, 5 predicted proteins | sample TergutLab28metaG_FD_96883 | JGI IMG/M metagenome (GOLD analysis project Ga0136643, IMG submission 96883) | Labiotermes labralis P1 segment gut microbial communities from Petit-Saut dam, French Guiana - Lab288 P1 (version 3) (version 3) | ecosystem: Host-associated > Arthropoda: Insects >... | reverse complement strand
TTTGTCAGCCATTTGTTCGACGCTTCTATGTCTACATATTGTTGGCTGAGGTCATACGGATGGCGGCCATGCAAGGCTTTTTGGGACCATTGTCTCTTGACTTTGTTATTATATTCTTCATCTGTGGGGAGTTCATTTGCATTTGCGTGGACTAAGTCCAGTGGTGTGCAACTGTCATCTGCCTTTACTACTGCAGCATGAAGAGATGACGTGACGTGTTTGTTTAAGAAGTATGTCTGAAGGAGTTTTACCCGTTTATCATGTCGAGTTATATCAATCAATAATCTGCCACCCATTTGCCGTGGTAGAGTAAGTCTTTCCTTTGCAGCACGGGGGTGGTGAAATCTATATCTCGTGAGTAACTTTTTTATTTTGGTTTGGAGGTTCTCTAAGTCTGTAGGTGTCCATTTCACTGTTCCGAAGCTAAACGTTAGTACTGGGGTCGCATAAGTATTGATAGCTTTTATCATATTTTTTTCCATTCAACTTTTTCGTTAATATGCTTTTTGTGCGATTTAATTGTTCTTCGCCTAGCTTCTGTTTCATTCGGGCATGCTTAATTTGTTTAGCTTGCATGTGGCCCAGGTATCTATACATGTCATCCTCGTTAATGGCTTCCATTGTGCCATCATCCTCCGTTGTGAAGTTTCTCATCTCTAGTTTCCCCTTTGCAACACATAATGTTTTGCACTTTTCAATCCCAAATACCATTTTAATGTCTCTTCAAAAAGTCTGAGTGAGCCGTAGAAGTTATTGTAGTTGATTGTTTGTAGCTGCATATAGTTTAATATCATCCATGTATAAAAGATGGTTCAATCGTTGCATTTCTTGGTTACCAGAGTGTATACCAAAACCATAGTTTGTTCTGTTGAGCAGATAAGAAAGGGGGTTTAGTGCAAGGCAAAACCATAACGGGCTTGGTATATTCCTCGCTGTATACGGATCGGGTCACTCATAATCCGATGATTTTTCACTTTGACTTGGAGGGTAATTGTACATTTATTCATCAGCTGTTGTAATGAGTTAATTATCTGTGGGTCTATTTTGTGTATTTGCAGTACGTGTATAAGCCAGCTGTGTGGCACTGAGTCAAAAGCCTTACGATAATCGCTGTATGCTATGTACAAGTTTCGGATATCTGTATGCGCCTGTTCCATTACTACCGAATCTATCATTACTTGTTCTTTACAGCCCTGGGAGTTTTTGATAAATCCTTTCTGTCCTTCTGCTAAGAGTTTGTTTGTGTCTAGATGCTTGTAAATCTTTTCAGCTATGCATGCTGTGTATATCTTGTAGATTGTGCAGATGCAAGTTATTGGCCTATATTTGGACGGATCCTGACAGTCTTGGCTTTTCGGTAGTAGGTATGTGATTCCTTGAACTAGAAAATCTGGAATGTTTCCGGCATCCTTCATGAATTGATTATAGTGATGTACTAAGTATGAATGAGTTGCAGTAAACCGCTTAATCCAGAAGTTGTTTATTCCATCTGGTCCCGGTGCCTTACAGTTAAGTGTTTTAGCAATCAGCCGAGATACTTGTTCTGTGGTTATTGGGCTATGTTCCATTGCTGTTTGCTCCTCTCTTATCCAGCTTGCTTTTAGATTATGTTTGACTGCGTTTCCCCAAGTGGACGCCCAGAAGGTTGTTAAAGCCTGTTTATCCGGCAGTGTGTCGTGGCAGTCGAGTCGTCTTTCACTTTTTAGGTTGCTATAGTAGGTTTTTACGTTGGTGGTAAAAAGCCTATTTTGTTGCTCTCTTCCATTTGCTTCTTTGTACCGCCTAAGCCGTTGTTATTTTATTATTATTATTATTATTATTATTAGCGAATAGAGGCTGTGGAAACTAGAGCAGAGTATGCAGAATATTTGTGTAACAGTTAAAGGCATTTTCAATACATCAGGCTACAGCACACAAAAACAAGACCATTACTGAACACTGAACCAAATGCGATGTAGAAGAAAGGAGTCGTGGCCTGATTAGAGATTAGAGGTTCGAACTTGTTTCCAGAGACTGGGTAATATCTGGAAGGGCCTCAGTCACGATATCAGGTCACCGGGTGGTGGAAAGAACCATTGCCCTCTCGAATACGAATGAAGACTGCTACACATTCGATAACAATATCCGGGATTCTCCGAACACTTTCACTACAAAACCCTGGTTTTTCAGTGTCTCGCCTTAACACACTAAAGAAATTGGTCTTTCGGTGTTCCGTCTTAACACTTATACTACAAACATTCCTGTTCAATGTCTTCTCGAAAAACTTCAATTAGAGAACACTGGTGTTTCTTTTTCTGCTCCAAACACTTTCCTAGAGGGCACTGGTTTATCAGTGTCTCCTCCTAACACAGTTTACGACACATGTGTTCCAGCTTCTTCTCTTAATACACTTCACGACGCTCGTGTCTCCTGTAAACACTTACACTAGAGGGCACTGTTGTATCAATGTCTCCTCCAAACACACACAGAGCACTGATGTCTCCTCAGAACACGCAGTATGTATTTTACTCATAATTAGTCTTCAATTAATTAATTACGTATCTAAGAATGTAGCTTCCTACAGTACGGTATAATTAAATCTCCTTCCTGCTTACTGTGGAGTTCTGAAGGGCCCCTCGGTTATGAATAGAAATCGGGTGAATACTTCTGGTTATTCCGTTACTACAGTTATGAAACATTTCTACGGGTCTTACAAAGCAAAAGCAATCTTTTGTAGGGCCTTTAGATTGAATATATTAAGTAGAAAAAGAGATGATAAAACATCTCGAAACAAAAGGAGCGCAGTATTTTATTGACTGTGTTGCTGGCACAAAGCCAACATCATTACATAACTATATCTTCCTTCTCTGCCAAGTGACCTTGCATTAGTGACGCTGTATCAGCTCACAGTCCCTTTCCACGACAAGCGAACGCATCATAATACTGGAAATCATAAGCAAAAATTAAGGGTATAAATCCCATTGCCGATCCCAGTGGTCACGTGTTCTAAGGCGTCGGTCTGTGGGCTCTCGCTTGCTGGAATTGCGGGTTCGAATCCCACCGGGACACTGATGTGCCTGTTGTGAATGCTGTGTGCTGTCAGATAGAGGTCTCTGGGACGGGTCGATTCCTCATCCAGAGTAATCCTACCGAGCGTGTGCGTGCACGTGTGTGTGTGTGTGTGTGTGTGTGTCAGTGACTTTGATCAAGCGCAACAATAACCCTGTGCACAGATAATGATAACCTATAAGATGTCATACTAAGAAAGAAAGAAAAAGAAATCTCATTACAATAAACACTACTAGTGTAATTGAATCGTCCAAAGCATCGTGGTAACGAAGTGCACCATCAGTCATAAAATTAATAGCTCTGAATTTTTTCCATGCAGGTCAATTATGTGTTTTACATGTATCCCAGTTTTAACTGAATGGAATCGGAAAAGTGAGATAAAACGACTTTCTCTTTTACTGCGAACGGTCAGGATATCAGCACGTGTAATCATAATGAGGCTTAGACTTTTATGTTGGTTAGCACTGCGCCTCTTTTTTGCGCAATCGGATCTTCACTTACCTGTGCCTGGGAACGACCGTCAGAATCATTCTCCCTGAAGATGTCAAATGTAACTCTCCCAGAATTTTGGTAAACATTGACTTTCTAAGCTGCCGTAAATGTCACAGAATTCCACATACACTGAATGCTACTTGCGGATTTCGAATGAGTGGAATATTTACGCTCCATAAATAAAGTAATACTTACTTTACGAGCATGTAAACTTGCACTAAAGTCTCTCTGATTTCGTTTCCACTCTTTCCAAGTTTAACAAGAAGTTTAATGTTCGTTCGCGGTTTTAATTCAAGCTCCGACATTCTCGCGGCGGCACACCAAAACACACTCAGACAAGCATAGATGCCACTCAGAAACAGACTGCCATAGATCAACAGCAACACAGCTGTGAAACGCTAATATGTCAACGTCATCAAACCATACTAAGGCTTTTGTCCAGTGCTGCCAAGGCAAGCACACGATGGCGAGTTCTCGAACTTAATTGTCCGACCACGTAGACTGCTCTGTTTTTAAAATCACTGCTTTCAGACTATCTTTAAAATAAGCTAGTGGGGTGAATCAGATTTGAAATATCTCTGTTCTCTTTAAAGCACACTGATTCCAAAAGAGAGCTTGTAACCCAGTTGTTCTACTCAAACTGTATCCCTTTGACAAATTGATCAAGTAAAACGCATGTTATTTTTCAGGAGTTATCAAGCTATCTAACGGAATGTGTGGGTGCGGCCAGTGTCTTGCAGAGTGTTTTGTATTCCCAAATATTTGAGACGAGAAATAGGAGTGAATGGAAAAATGGGTATAGAGGGCTGCATGTAGCCAGTGGTCTGTATCTATTTAAAATGGTCATCAGTGTAAGAAGAAAGCAGCAACAGCAATTGTCGTGCAGTGAGTGGAATGAAAACAACTTCTTCTCTTTTCTGGCCGGCCTACCCGCAACAAACAGGTCTACCAATCGGTTTTTATTCATGGATCCTAAACTACAAAGATAATATACCACTACCTCTTAATTTCGATAAGAAAAATTACATAAGTGGAGCTGTCTCGGGTACAAAAGTGAGTATTGTGAACGTGTTGAATTATGAGTTCCCAACAGCAATTTTATTAAAATATTCAGTGGTTTTCCTAGGGTCATAGGAATGCATTGATGGTAGCATCAGATAAAGTATTAATTCATTTTTAAAAACACATCATGTGGTGTCTAAATTGTTTTTTAAAAAGTCCATTATGTTTTCATCAATATGCCACGTAATAAAGCTCTTCTTTGTTACATTATTAGAGAACAGTAGAGCGTATTAGAGTGTAAGAGAGAGAGAGAGAGAGATAGAGATGTGCGATGGACGTGAAACAGACGTAAAAAGTTATGTTTTAAAACTTGAAGGAGTCGGACTACTTGAAAGAACTAAGCATTAGTGGAATGATAATATTAAACTGAATCTTAAAGACAAAGAATGTTCAAACGTTCTAACTTAACAGAGACCACTGGCGCACTCGTATATAGTACAAGGTCTTGTGCTGTAAATCTTTATTATTTCTTGACTTGCTAATCTTCTGCAATAGGACTCTTCCACGTGCGGTTAATAAAGACCAGTAACTAGTTACGTTTATGCACCCAGGTACTCTTTTATTTTCACTCGATGCGATTTTTTACATCAGAATTTTTTGCTTCATTTCCTGTTACTGATGTAAAAATTTTCATGCATAAATTCAACTTGTTGTCGCACAGTGCAGTAAAATTCTGTTTAAAAATGTCACAGAAATAATTTTAAACAATTCTTGACCATTCACTGATGATTCATTATGGTAATCAAACTAACAAGTGCATATGAAGGCGTGCATTTATTACACTACAGACTCCATAAACCTTCTACATGTTTCAGGCACATTTTTGGATATTTTCAGAGGAGTGTTTTTCGAAGGATATATTACAAGGGACATCTAAAGCAATGTACAAATATACAATGTAAAGTAGAGGGCTCAAAAGTCTATAGCGTAATAAATTCACATATCTCCTTATTGCTTTTATTCTCATAATGATTCTTCAGTGCTGTCGTGAAATATTTAAAATTGATAAATGCCCAACAGACAAAAGTTACACACGCCTGTTAAGAACACGAAGGAGAAATTACATAAAAGCACTGCCGCAAGGTACTTAATATTTTATATTTGTAAATTCGTTTTTATATTCTTTGTAATATATCATTCGAAAAACACCTCCCTGGAGAGGGCAGCCATAGGTGCTCGAAACATGGAGGCTTACGACGTCTATACGGTAACAAATTCACATATTTTCATAAGCACTTTTTGGTTTTATTCTCATAATACCGTAAAACTAATTCTGACAAAAAATACTTTTTTCTTTTTATGCTAGCTTCACAGATCTTATTTAAGATCACTGTCAGGGATGATGGTAGGAGAGTACCGAAAGGATCTACTGCAGCTCCATTTCTTAAAGAATCTCCAACATCTAGATGCTGGAGATTCTTAGAGATGGGTCTAGCCACGCATTTGTATAGATACTTGATAACTTCTAAACAGGGATCCTTCCATTTCCCTTTACCTATTAGTGAAGTACGATCCTTTTAGCGAAGCTACTAGCTCCTTACGTAATGCTGAAACCCTTTCCCAGTTTCTCGAAACCTAAAATTCCCTTACCCTCTCGGTATGTGCTCGCCATTTGCCCGAATTGTGATCTTGACAGACCAGTTAACGCTCTATGCGCATATTTCTTTAAAATTCTTTTTAATATTATCTCACTATCTACGTCAAAATATCAAGTGGTTTCTTACCCTCTGGTTTCCCCACGAAAATTCTGTATGCAATTCTCATCTCCTCCATAAGCGCCACATATCCCACCCACTCATTATTCTTGATTTCGCAGCCCGAATAATGCAGCAGGTGGCAGTTTTCATTCATAACGTTCATTTTTATGTAACTTAAGCAGCCTCAGAAAGAGCAAGAAACTGCGGGTGCTATTGTGTTCAGTCGGTGACGCCATTTACTAGGAACATGGATCTGCAGTTAGCTGTCCTCTGTGCGCTTTCCATAGTCATTAAACAAATGTCATTAATGACAACATTTTTTGGACAACCCATTCGTGCCAATATTTTGGCTAATGATTTCTTTTTGGTGGGGCTTTATAAAAAGCAGGGGATTTCAAACACATTCAGCAGACTTACGCAACCCCAAACTGAGGATTTATGAAGAAAACGATGTCAGATCACCTGTGATGTCCTCATCAAGGTAAACGTTACAAGCCAAGTCCATCAGTGCATCAATTTGCTGGACATTTCATATGTTTAAAAATTGACGTTGTTGTAATGTTCTTCAGTAATGGCAAACTTTTGTCCTTGACAATTCACATTTCTTTTAATAAATTTTAACAAATTATGATCGACCAGCTTATCTTTAAAATGATGAATTGAAGCTGCTCCATCGTGTTTGGTGACCAGTATAAGTAATGAAGTTAACTGCGCAGAATTTTCCAGTCCCTTGACAATTCTTCCCTTTCAGTTCCAAATATCTTCATAAGTAACACATTCTCGCAACCTCAACCTATGTTCTTTTGTGAATGTGAGAGAAAACACTTCACAGACATCTAAAAAAACAGACAAAATAATAGAACAAGATATTTAAATATTTGCTTTATCAATTCAAATTATATTCGCATATTACTCGTACGTACCTCGGAAAGCCTAGTTATAAATACGTACTTTCATACATTGTAATAACAGACATCTCATCTTGGCAGAGAATATATGCAACTGAGTGTACAATGTCTTGTGTTCCACTCTAAAGCACCTCGCAGAAATAATATTCGTCTTCTGAAGAATTTAAAATTTAATCAAGTTTAGGAAATGTATGAAAAGTGTAAGCAGTCTTGAGTGTTCTCTTCCTTATTGGCTGTCAATTTTCATTTCGTAAAGACAAACGCTTCATGCTTTCTTATGAATGATATTGAAAAGTTGGAGTGAAAGAAAAAAGAAGTCACTATCCTTCTGACTGGTGACACTTAATACACAACACGATAAGAAAAATTATGATATATAAAACTCTTGCCTCTTGTGCACATGTTACACACTTTTCTAGAAGCACGTGTCATTTCAATAAATAATTAAGAAGTGACATTTAATATGCTCAGGGTGGTACAGGTAGGCATTCATGCAAAGTGAACTTTCTTCTGCCTATTTTAATAACACTGAAGTTCGCTCCTTTGGCTCCAAACGATGCAAACGCTGCGACACAGCATGCTGGGTTCAATTTCCGAATGACGCAGTAAAGTATCGAAAAGTTTTGACCATTCTTGAACATCCTCTTAGAGTTTTCTTTCCGTTTGCTTTTACGTTTTGTAAGATTTTGGGTGAACAAATTAAATTCTGTATTTTGAATGCGGGGTTTGGAGATAGAACAGGAAATTTAATTCCATTGCCAAGTTTTAACAAAAAATTTAATAACTACCCTTATCAAATTATGATTATGTTCAGCAACGCTTCTTTTATTCAATACAGCCATAGAAATCTGGAAAAGTGTAGGAAAATTTTGCAACCTTTTTTAAAGAACGTGCCAAAAACCAGGCCTTAATTCATAGATTATGCAATAACCTTATTTCTTGCAGAGGACAAAACTTTATTTTCAGTTTGTACAAAAAGTTAATATTTAAGTAAGGCCGAGAATGAAGGCTGTTTCATGGATTCGTGTAATTGCTAGGTACTAAGTATACTCCAGTAGAGTAGAATCTCTCAGTATTTAATTAACCAATACCTGAACTGTGAAGAAGCAGGGTATCCGGAACTATAGCTCCACACAGCTTTTATCTTGACATCATAGGAACTGAGTGGTTATCTTCACTGGAGTACTGTTTTTGTTCAATAGAATGTTGTGTGAATTCCAAGGGCGGTACCGGCATTTTGGAAAAAAGAAAAGTTAACAGCTTGCCGCGAACTGAACCCGGAATTTTTGGTCGTCCATTCCACAACCTACTCAACGTAATAACTGAAATACTCCAATTCCTACATAGAACTTACTTTTTCGTACTTGCAGTAATCCCCCTAGATATTAGGATTACGAACACGCTTAAGATAATTCGGTTTCATGAGAAAGGCGTATGTTACTGATAAAGTGCATTCTCATACTCTACATAGTATCTAGTTATTTCATATATTCAGGATACATTTAGTTCCTGTGTGAAATAAGGGGGAAAACAAATGCTTTCGTTAAGAAATATTTTTGCAACAACCTGTCGTTACATACAGTAACGAACCGGCTCCCTGTAAAACTTTGAATGACGGACTTAATAGTCTAAGTAGTCTAACTAGTCTAAATAGTCTAACTAGTCTAAATATTCTAACTAGTCTAACTAGTTATGTCATCGAACAAAGATCCAGCTCCCATTACAGTACAGACCAAGGACCCGTTCTAAATTTTAACTATACAAAATTGCCCCGAATGGAACGGAATAAGGAACCATGGTCACTTTGGGTATTGCGTACAATGACGGTCCATCCAGTTTAAGAATGTAATTAGAGATCATTCAGCACTTAGCTAGTTATTTTGCAGGTACTTCTTTTCAATTATAGAATGGATCTGGCATCAGTTAGTGCTTACAATGAGGAACGGAGTCTACACTTTAAATGGTTATTTAATAGAAAAATGAGTCGATTACAGTTACAGTATAGAATGAGCGTCCGTTCCTGTGATGAAGTAAATTTGCTGACACTGCAAAAACCTCCAACTTTTAGTCTTATAACTTTACATAAACTAATATAATTTGTTAGTTTTTGAAAGACAGATATTAGGGAAGATATTTTGACCAGTTCAGTCTAAGAAAGGATGGAGAATAATATATTATAACGAACTGTAGAAGTTGTTAAAGGAGAAGATATTGTTGCCTATGTAATAGCACGAAGAATAAAAGGGTGGGGACAGTCTTAAAAGGATGGAAGATATAAAACTGCTTCAGAAGATTACTTGTTGCAGCCCTGCATGAGTAAGAATCGAAGGACGGCCGAAGAACAGATGGAAAGATGAAGTGATAAATTATTTAAAGAAATTAAACTGAGAAATTGGAGACAAATCGTCAGAAATAAAGATCCTGGAATGATCTGACGAAGACAAAATCACATGTAGGGTTGCAGTGTAACAAGAAGAAAAGGAAGAAGAAGAAGAAGAAGAAGAAGGCCCCTATCACAGTTACAGCATAGAATTAGCAGCTATCTGGAAGTAAATTTGTTCACATTATAACGGCCCGACCACATTAGACCTACATCCTAACATTCACTGGCATAAAGTAAACGAAGATGACATAACCTAACCTCACCGGACACAACCAGTAATTTGGGGCACGTTATTTTCAGTCGCTTTGTGTTAGGTTAGTTTGAGATAGGTCACCTTCGAAAACGTTACTTTAGATATATGGCTGGGTCCTTGGTGTATGAAATGCGTTACAAATACGTTGGGGTCGTCCTTCGGGTGAAATAAGTGCTTCAAGGTAGGAATGCTGCTCATTCTATGTTTAACTGTGTTTGGAACTGCGTGAAATAACTCCTTTATGAAGTAACTATGTGAAGTTTGGGGTTTTTACTCATTCTATCTTTTAACTCCTGCTGCATTATTCTGTACTTTAAATGAACCCGGGAAATTATTCTGTGAAGTAACATGTTAATCAGATATTTATGTCACAGAACACAGTTTACGCACCAACATAATGCAGCTCAACTGGGCTACTGTTTCGGCTTAATGTAAGCCATCACAAGGCCTTTTGTTTTTTAAGAACTGTATTAGACCAAACATTAAGTACAGTACGAATGAAAATTCATCTTTTACTGTAGACGTCACGAAATTGGCAAAGTGGTATTGAAATATAAAACATGTTTGTACAAAGTATAAACAAATATTACTGATACATAAGTATGAAATTTAAATAAAAATTCCGGAACAATACCCAGGCGAACTAATCCCGCTATATCAAACGGCCATTCACACCCCCCCCCCCACA
>Ga0136643_10018412_pt1 | contig 10532 bp, 4 predicted proteins | sample TergutLab28metaG_FD_96883 | JGI IMG/M metagenome (GOLD analysis project Ga0136643, IMG submission 96883) | Labiotermes labralis P1 segment gut microbial communities from Petit-Saut dam, French Guiana - Lab288 P1 (version 3) (version 3) | ecosystem: Host-associated > Arthropoda: Insects >... | reverse complement strand
TTCTCCCCCTTTACTTTGTGTGCCAAAAATTATTCTTAGGTAGAAAAAAAATTGATGGGTTTTTTTAATCCACTTCCCCAACCCCCCCCCCCCCAGGTTACCCCCTTTGAATATAGCCGTGTGCAAATCATAGACACTTATGCGCTTTGGACAATTTCCAGTGGTGCATTAATTTTGTTTTGGTGGTGCTACAATTAAAATGTAAGGGTGTCTTTCTCAAATTCTTTGTTGGGTCAGGCACAAATCATTTTGGATCTACTTAGTGCTTTGTGGCTGGCCAGTATAGAGCCAACATTTAATCCTCATTTTCAAATCTGTAAGGAGGAATCTAAATTTTCGGAAGGCCGTGGATTTAATCGGTGCTGGGTGTAGAAATATGCACTCGTTCTTTAAAGGACTACACCAAGGTATTTTACATGTTTATGATTATGATGAATACACATCACAAAAACACACAATAATAAAGAGTATTTCGCCCAGACTCGGTAAACGGGTGAAATAATGCTTTGACAGGAGGCATGCAGTTGTGTTATACGGTATTCACAAAGTGATTTATGAACTAATGCTAGTTCCGAGCAAGTTGGAATCGACGCCTGTAGACAAGAGGTTTTCCTGAGGCCCAGCGACTTACTTACTTGAACTCCGAAGGAGGGTGTCCGTCTTGTTTCGAAACATTGGCAACGCATCTCATTTTTCACACCGAGTACAGTGCCCCAGATGTGATCAACACTAACAATGAAGCATTGTGAAATCTTACAATCGGTACGGTAGAGCGAATCTCTTTACAATATACCCATCATGTCTTTAACATCTGCTCTTTTCGAGCGTCGTCTGTTGTGTAGGAGAACTTTATACTTTAATTTGCTCCTTACCTTTATCGCATACAGTTATGATTTTCAAATAGGTCGTGTCATTACTTACATTTGTGGTTGATGACTCCTACTACTATGAACAGAATTAGTGACAAAACTGCCAGAACTATCGACAGCACTATCAGCTTCTTCTCCAAAGGCGTTCTATGAATGCAATAGCTGAAACTGAAACCAAAATTTAAATTAGGGTCGTTCTACTTAACCTTCACTGCTAGACAAAAAGCTTGCAGTCACGTTGAATATTTCTGTGCGTTTCACTTAAAATGGAAGGTTTCTAACCCCCTTACAATACACAAATCTGTATATCTTGTCTGCATATTCAGGACTGGATACTAGCTTGTGCATTTAAACAAATCTATGCGTAGTGGTGAATTTATGTTGCAATGTATAAAGGTTATAAACTCTGACAGAGATTCGGAATCATGGGCGCAACATTTCAAGGTACTGGCATTTATAAATTACTGCATCTTTCAATTTGGGAGGAAAGTAATCGTGGAATTTCCAATAAAGGAACTAAAACAGAACTTATGAATCTGGAGCTCCTAAACGTTTGCAATAAAATAGCGGAATGTTATACAAGCAGACTGTAGTGCTATCCTTCTTGAAAAACAGATCCCACCTAATCATGAAACTTCCATCCTTTTATGTAATCAGACTTTGGATTCATTATTGCTTTCATAACACTTCAACCGTGAATCGTATATCGACAGTTCTGAATTTAGTTCACAGCTTATTGATCCTGTTTGAGATACATTTATTTCCTTCTTTTTATAGTCTCCGCATTAGTTTCATGAAACAGTTGTTGCTTACATTTCTCAACTCCCTCATTCGTGCTACATATACATCTTATCCTCATTAATACATTCTCTATCCTGTACCTTATCCCTTGGCGTCTATTATTTTTCTAATCACCGTCTTATCGGTCACGCTAAATAAATATTCTTTGCCGAGGACATGATACCAAGTTTCACAATTACGCAAACACATAAATCCATAAGCTCTGTATGTTTTTGATCCTCGGGGTTTAGATAGTAGGCAGTTATCTTGTAGGTACGCTGTCGGTTAATAAGTGTGCAGTACTCTTATCATAAGGAAACAGGAACGTCATACAGTTTCACATTGGATTTAGGCTTGAATGCAGATATCGCATAATTTAAGCAAAGAAAAAATATAATCCATCAAGTTAAAAAGAAATACCCACCAGGACAGCTCAGCCGTAGGCTACGAGCTGGAGAACAGAGGAATCGTGTTTAGATTCCAGGGAAAGAGAAGAGATTTCTTTTCCCCAAACATCCAAGCCGCCTCCGAGGGACAATTGTACCCGCCTTCTAATTATATCCGATCCTCTTTCCCAAAGGCAGATTGGCCGGAGTCTGAAGCTGGTCATTTACGTTCAAAAAACCCCAAAGTTAAAGAATTAGTGGTCAACTCCACACCCCTAAGTCCACAAATTCTTAACGCTTTTATTATCTTGCATAGGAAAAAATTTCACGTTTATTGATCAGAGTGAAAAACGTATGTTAGTTTAAAAAGAGGATACTGTAGGGCCACTTCTATAGTGGACTGTGGGCCTCAGTGTCATTCTGAGCTATGAATGGTACAGCGTCTGTACCACCAGTATGGCACTGTTTCTTGGCAGGGTTTTAATGGCAAGTTCGAAGAACGCAATATCAAAAAACAAAGGATTTTACTAGAAAAATCATTGAAATGACAACTAAAAAATCTAGGCCTGGTTTGCATAAGGTATAAAACGGATCTTGAACAAATTCACTGCAACTATGTACTTCGCGGTAGTATATCGGAGCAACACGTTTTGAAAACATTTACTTTTTATAGAATTTGTTATTTCTATACTTTTTAGCTATGCTTTGAAACTAGACAGGATGGTTCAGGAGGAAAGATCACTGTTTCTGGAGACGAATAATAACGGTTATTTAGAGAATAAAAGGTTTTCATGAACATAAAATTCCGAATGGTTACCGAGATACAACTATTTGAATCTACAAATACAATAGCACTATGAATGGTTTTAAGAAATACAAATTACTTACTGTTACCTTAACATCGTATGCACCGTGCATGTTGGCAAATTCAACCCAAGTAACCAACTATTCATGCACTAAATTTCAATACAATCGACGCAATATTTCCTTCCTCCCAAAGCAGGATTCCTTGATAGCACTCAGGTAGTGCCGAAATGTGTAGGAGGGAAACAGCGTTTCGACTGTATTCAATTTTTAGTGCATGAATATTTGGTTAGTTACTGTTAAATTTCAATTTAATATTTATATTCTTGATTATGTAGCCCCCATAAAGAAACGTGAATTTCAAATCAGACGCAAAAATACACGATCTTCACACACGAGTTGACGGTGGGATTTTAGAACGCTTATTGTAAACTGTAACAATTTTTTTTATTCTGTGCAACGAATCTCTCTTTGCAACAATAAGTTTAAAATAAAATTATAATTAACAGTGACTAATTTCTCTTCCTTTTTTAACATTTGCATAAAATTTTCAATTGTATATTAAAACAGCTGTGTCTCTCTAAACACTCAGAATTAGACACATTTTCGTATGAACTTTCTCACAAAGATGGTTACTTTCACCTCCCAAAATATTGACCTTTTCTCAGTAATCACCCTGTATATAGAATTGATATGAGTGTGCTGTTTGTGCAGCAAGTGACTCATCTGAACAACATGTGTCGATTGGTTGTGCCGAGATAGCTCTATCATCGAGAGCTAAGAAGTTAGATAAGAATGCGACCAAACAAGTCACATAACGAACACAGACTACATCAGTAAAATTTGAATGTCATCCGTTACTTTACATCTGAGGTACCGAATTCAAAATTGGGGCACCCTAGTTAGATATTTGGTGCATTACGAACAGAATTACCAAATATTTTGTCTGTAATCGACTCTGTCTCTGTCGAACTAAGAGATGTTGACACAAATGATACAGTTAAACAAATTTATTTTTTATTTCAATTATAGAAATTTTGGGGTTATGTGAATGAAAACTAGCGGTCTGTATGCTACATGGATTTACTTAGAGAAATTACCATAACTCCTCTTTAAAAAGTTTGATGTTTTTCTGACCGTACATCTCAGTATAATCTTAGTATCTACCCAACTTATTATAAAACAAGAATTTGTGCATTAAGTTGGTTAATTACTAAGATCCTCTTTAGAACTTCCTTTATAAAGATTTTTCTCTGTAATGAGAACTAATTTTACTTACATTTTTGAAGCTACTGAAGGTGAAGCCGGTTAGGAGAAAAAGTACAGGATACAAAGGACATTATGACACTGCCTTGGAAGACAATATACACAACTGCTCGGAAGAAGATCCTAAGTTAATAATAAATGTCTTCTTGTACTGAGAGACCCTGAAGAGTACGGCACTACGCCTTCTTGAGGCGTCCCCAACTCCTTGCCAGTCGACGTGGCTTAATATTTTAGAAGAATTGAATCTGAATTAGAAAGCTGAAAGAACCTCGGCTAATGCAACACCACTATAAATTACAAACTGGATAGAGTGTGGAAAAAAGTTAATATTCAGCTCTGGCATTATAGGTTTCCAAATTAGAAACGACTTTCCACTGAAACGATGACACTTATCAGAGTTTACAGGGATATAACACAGACCGTCACAGCCATGGAGACCTCATATCTAATGTTGGGGAACTGCGTTGTAAAAAGGGGCGCTAACCAGAAATTCTTCACTTATGAGAAAGAATCTCCAGGACAAGATACAGAAGCGGACCTACGATATTATAACCAATAAACTTTTTGCTACTGCCTATGTCAGTTTTATCGCCTCTTAATATTTCGAAACAGTTGGTAGGTTTTCAGGAATAAAAGCGCAGAGGTCACCTGTCGGGTACATTCAAGGATACCAAGCGAATGGGGCGAGCATTTTGTGAAATATGATATTTGTATTTTGTTTGGAGGATAAGTTAGGAAAATATAAATTTTGTTGGTATAAGGTCTGTAACAACGCCATTACGTTTTGGCGACTGGAGATTTGGGATTTATATTACCCTGAAACCTATAAGAGTGTCTGATTACAGTTTACTTTAGGGAACTTAGGCATCATTATTGTAAAAGCCATCTCTACAGCAGACTACTTAATTTGCTCAGTGCATAAAAACCGTACTGTGCATTTCTGTGAAAGAAATGAAACGCCTTGTTTACATTCTGGTCATCTGATTAAATATGATCCTATAGATGGATCCGGCAAGTTGGAAACCACACACCAGACAGCAGGGTATGACAGTCCGCAAGGCCACGATCCGAAATATTCACAGCCATGAGAATCTAAACTCTTGTGCCAATCAAATAATAATCGTTCATAAATTTTGTTACGGTGAACATGCATACGCATCTACCTATCTTATTCACAGTGCCTCCTGCTCTCTCCTCGTGTCACACTCACAGTCACAGAGGATACTTACTGCCCTTCTTCAGAATCACCCAGCAGTGGGGTGTACTTGTGTCCGACATCATCCATGACGTCACTTTTGCTTTATCACTGCGAATAGAAAACAAGGTACGAATTTAGAAAGGGCCCTTAATTAAGAGAACAAACAATGTGCAGCTTTTTATGAACATATGGACAAGATTGTAGCTAAAGAACTATTACAACTTGACAACCGGTATGTTGGCTACGCTACTGGATAGACACCAAGGAATCATGATTCTGCTGCCGGCAGGTACCAGAGGATGTTCTCTGCTGTACAGCCCAAAACGTGCCTGGAGCTCACCAAGCCACCTGTATAATTGGTAATGGCATATTTCTCCTCTGACGTAAAGCGACCGGAGTGTTGACTTCAACACTGTCACCCAATCCACTGCCGAAGTGAAGAAAGAGGGGTTTATTCTCCACACCTTCATACGACTTCGTAGCTTGCACAAGGACAACTTTACTTTAATTCTCTGATATAAAATTATATTTTTAGTCAAATTACAAAGCAGCAACGCTTGTCGCACTGAAGGTGAAGGCAACAAGTAAGTCACCGAAACTTCAGAAGCAACTATTATCCTAAAAGGTGTAATAGCACAAATCTATTACTTCAGCAACATCCACTTTAAAAGCAAGGTAAACTGCGAAGTTTTCGCTGTTCACGCCATGAAGATACACAGAAGGAGTACAGTTATAGCTACATTCATTCTTAACTCCGGCACTAAACGGAAGTAAATGGTTGGCTTCACGTTCCAGCCGCTTTACTCCCAGGAAAAACGCTGTCGCACATAAAACAGGAGGCTGGATGTGATCAAAGAGCCTGCCTGGACGTTTGAAGTAGTGAAAAATATTTGAAAATATAAAGAAAAAAATGGATTTCACCGCTGCACTGACCATTTCTCTACTGATTGAAGATATTCCCTAAATAATCGTTGGTTACTACGACTTGACACTAAAATCTTCTCTGTCTTTCTATTTTCTTCTGTGCAAAGCACAAATTATTTAAGCTCAGCTCCCCTGGTTTAATTTTTATGGCTGTACTATGTGAACGGCACATCACGTGAAGCTGCAGTGATTTGTCTCCGTTCCCTGTTAATGTGTTTTATATTCATAGATTCTCCTGTGACACAGAATTAATGTAACATTGAAGAGCAGGTCAAGTATGCGTAATGATAAATGACACATGAGTTACAGTCGAGTAACACTCGATAACAATCGATAGTTGAGGAATTTGCGCCTCAGAAATGTTGAAAAGCTGTTATCATTTCATTTAATAAGCAACCGTGGATGTTTTCGCACAAAATGGTAATGTAAACGCAATTACCAATATCATTTACAATCATAACATTGTAACAACTATCAAAATAGGTGTGTATTTTCCCGCGGTTTTACTTATGTGTAAATACATTAGTAGTGTGGGAAATAAACAGTATTTACTTGACTTGAATTTGTATTTTATTTAATGAAGTGATAACACAGTATTCATTTCGGAATGGTGACGTAACCATATTAAAAGAAACCTGTAGAAAAATACTGTTGGTATATGTTAGTAATTCCTTTCGCTAGTGGTTGGTTATTATCAAAGACAGCAAGAAGATTCAGAGTTTAGATATCGATCTACGCGGTACCGCAGTTGGTTGAGGCACTGGGCTTCAAGTCGGAAGGCCGCAGGTTCGATACCCGACGGGGTCATTGTGATTTTTCATTGACTTAATCATTTCTGCTGCACCATGGCCCTGACGTCGACTCAGGCTGTAAAATGTATAAGTAGTCAGGTTATTCCCTGGGGAGTGAAAGCGGCCGGTTTGTAGGGCTGACAAATTTGCCATCTTTAATATGCTGTCTAGAAATTTTGGGGCCCTCAACCTCCTGGAACCCTAACGGCCTGTCCAGGACTGTATGGGGATATCTTTACCAAGATGATGGTCTACATGTTGTACAGATTCATACACTTTTTATTTTTTCTAACATTAAATGCATTGCAACTATTTTACCTCCCTTACAACTACGGACCGAATATTCTACCTTAGGGCTGTTTGTGGTTGATTTGCAATGAGTACCTTGCAATAACCACTGCAGCCCATGCTATCTGGAATCATTACACACAATTATGCAGAGTTAATTATAGACGAAAGATAAGGTAAGGAAAAGTTCACCGTACAGTTGAACATGAAAGTTTAGAGGGTTAGTAGAGGTATAGTTCTACTCTTTCTTTAATCTTGGAGCTAGATGATGATATATGTCAAAGACACGTTCTGGCTGTTTTACACCTGGGGAAGATTCCCGATAACCATTATACTGGAGGCGAAGTGGGTCCCAAGGACGGCCTGGACGGGTGCTAACAACCTCACCTCTACCTGGATTCGATCCCGGAACCGCCAAGTTCGTAGACTGACTACACTATCCTTCTCATCCAAGCAGAAAGTAAAATTTTTAATGTGTGAGCCATAGAGGCTTGCTGGGGGGTAGGGACATAGTTCTAGGCTTTCCATAATCTCGGCACTTGATGGAGGATTTGGCAGATTCACGACGGTACAGCTTTTACCACAGGAAATGTCTTCGGTACCCACCATACAGGAGGCTGTGTGGGCCCCAGAGACGGTTTTGATGCTTTGTAGAAGAGAGAAAACTATTGCCCCTTCGTGGATGGAATCGTAATTCCTCGAACCCTGACCCATAGCCTAGTTACTGTGCCGAAACCAAGAGATTGTAGATTATAGATTACAGAGTGCGTATAGAGGTGTCCGGCCTTCCAGCTAACAGCGCATCCGGAAAAATTTTGACAGACGATTGGCAGAAAAGTGAATTCTCTGTTCTCCAAAACAAATTTACGATATTCTACGCAAAATAAACGCGGGCTGATTCATGGTCACATAACTATACTTTTCTTTCTAAACTTTATACCAGCGAAACAAATTTTCGTTCGTGTTTTTCACGGGAATTTAAATATAGGTGTTAATTCCGCTAGCCCACTCCAGATTCCATTATAAACTCTAACACAGCGTGTATGTTCAAATACAGGGCGTTTTTAATTAGTTATACAAAAATCTGGTACCATAACTTCTGAACTTGAAGTAAGAGTTTGTTCAGGTACGTTTCAAAAGTTATGCCTAGTTCTCAAGATTTCATTCAAACCGCAAGATGGCATTCCAATCGTACAGAGCTGTTTAGAAATCCAGCCATTCATCACAGAGTCATATACCAGTGTGGAGTGTGCACACTGTTGTTTGGGGTGTCATGAATCAAAATCGCCTACTTCTGTTCAGAGAAAATTCTGGACCAAGTATCACAAAAACATCACCCTAAAGAATGACTGTTTTAGCGTGGTGCAATCGGTTCGTTGAAACTGCTTGTTTATCTCACATGGAGCCAGGCCAGGGTCGACGTTGTGTTGCAGAAGAGACGATAGAAAATGTGCGGCAGACCTTCATTGTTTGCAGTCCACGAAAATCATCAAAGTAACGCGTCAGTTTGGAGCGGAACTTTGCCATAACTACAGTGTGGAAGATTTTGAAGAAACGGTTGTTATGACACTTTAGTTTTGTGTAAGTTATTTAGGAACACCCTATATATATATATATATATATATATATATATATATATACACATGATTTCCAAATTATAATGCTACGAACGTGTTTGTAAAAGCAAGCAGGCCTATACTAGTTCAGTGTTACGGCCGTGCCTGTAAAACATCATGCAAAGAACACCTCGTATATCGGGATTTCCCAGTTTCCTTCGGTCCTTCGTCTCTAATCCTGTTACTAGGTGACAATTCAGTGCTTAACACAGCAACACGCGACCTATGCCCATTGGTGTGTCATTGCTTTTTTGTAGTGTTACACGGTAACAACAGAAGTCTCAGGGACAACGAAGAAGACGCTCGAAGGTTCACAGTCTGTGTTTACTCTTCTGTGCCTCTCTAGCTATACTAGGCTTGTAAACCAGCTCAGAGCTTTCGCCCATGTGGGTGTTGTAACGCGATTACTACTAGTAGTACTACTGAAATATAATTAATAAACGACTAACGCATACGTTGGAGATCAGTGGAGAAAACTGAGAAGTTTGGTTGTATGAGGAATAGCAGTTCTCTTGCCGTGACCTTGTCTGACCTTGTTACAGACAGTGTAAGATAGGCCATGATTCGTCATTCACCCGCCCCCCTTGCCATCAACCGTGACACTGATAACAGGCAGTAAATTATTTAGACTTGTTATCTTTACTGTTTGTTCTCAATTAGGCAACATGACGGTCATGTTGGCAATGTGATGTGAGGAGCAGGGCTGTAATTATGACGCTTACAATGCTTTCTGTGCAGCGCGGATTAGTTGTGCAGCTACAGAAACAGAGGCATAAATGTAGTAAATATTCATACTTACATACACTCATTCATACATACATACATAAATACATACATACATACATAAATACATACATACATACTCACTTTATTATACATGTGTCCCAAAACCTATGTCACAAGCTTCTCCTGGTTATTGCCCACCCCTAATTAAGCAAAAACGTTCCTATCAACATGGGTCCAAAAGTGAACAGGTTCCGAGATATCCACTGCTGTGTAGAAATCCGAGAAATGCTGTGATCAACAAGAAACACGTTACTATGAGTAATGCTTAGCGTACGGAAGAGTATGCAATAACTCGTATCCACTGAGTAGTGCGTAAGCAGTGTCACGTGAACAGACATCGGCACCATAAAGGCCGACGCTAGATATACTCAACTAGGAACAGTTAAAGTGGGTACTTCTGTTTGATTCATGATGGAGGCCAAAGACTACACGTTTGCTGAGATGGCAGACATTCACTTCTTCTACGGTCGTGCCAACGGCAGTGCACATGAGGCAAGGCGTCTGTGTCAAGAAACATTTCAGAATCGTCGACTTCCATGTAGCCGGACATTTTCGCGCATAGCGCAACGTCTGCGGGAAAGAGGCAAATTCATTCCCACAATTGAAGGAGGAAGACCTCGGACTGCCAGAGCTGTACAGCAGGAGCAACGAATTCTTGACCATGTAGCAGCTAACCCTGGAACTAGTACCCGTACGATATCTGCAGCGGATGGTGTTCACCGCAATACTGTCTGGAGGATACTACACGAAGATCGGCTGTATCCATATCATCTGCAACGTTTACAGGGTCTTAAGCTGGAGGATTTGCCTCGATGTGTAAGATT
>Ga0136643_10018411_pt1 | contig 10532 bp, 7 predicted proteins | sample TergutLab28metaG_FD_96883 | JGI IMG/M metagenome (GOLD analysis project Ga0136643, IMG submission 96883) | Labiotermes labralis P1 segment gut microbial communities from Petit-Saut dam, French Guiana - Lab288 P1 (version 3) (version 3) | ecosystem: Host-associated > Arthropoda: Insects >... | reverse complement strand
GCTAAAACCAGAGTGGTGGTTCAGCATACCCTCGGAGACCACATCACCAACAGACACACCCGCGACATAACATCAGCACGCCTCAATTCAGCCGACACAACACAACAAGTACTCGCTAGCTCCTGAAGATGGACGTATTAACGTCTGAAACATGTTGAGCAATATATAATAAGGCAAGTGGCATCTAGTTGGTCAACCTTTATTCAAATATCAAGATGATGCACGGTCCAATACGCATAAAAAAAAAGGAAAATGTAGGCTTAAGCTCAACCTGCTGCCTCTATCTGTATGTGCGTCGTTGTGCGCTTTGTTTAGGCTTGTGAATTTCTGGTCCGATTTCACGGAACTGTGTGAGTATTACGCCACTAGAGCATATCCCAGAGCAATACTGTCTGATTTCCTCTAATTAGTATCAATAAATTGGCTGGTGTCCGAATTTTTGACATGATTACGAGACTAACGCCTCTTCCCTTTGGATCCTGTGAAAATACGCAACTTTGTTAAGGTGTAATTTTTGTGAGAGGACGCAGCGCCGCGAGAATACTATTAAGCAAATGGTTTGTTGATGATTAACAAACTACTGGAGCTAGACATGTGAAATTTGGTAGTCGATAGATCACGAACGTACCGGCACATTTTGTATGAAATGTGGGTCCTGCGTCAAGAGTAACGAATATGGTAACGTATGAAACTTTTGGGTTGTGTATGATATCTTTAACATAAACAATGTTTGGTACTTAAATAATAAATTTTCCACAAAAATGTATAGTAATAATATGTGCTGATAGTACCTTAATCAGAATATCCCCTGTATTTTATGAAGCCCGAAAATTGATCACGCAGAATCACCTGTATAGATTCTATCTATTCATTAAATAATACATTCATACGAACTGGAATATATAATATGTTCCATCACATGTGAAATTTGTATTTGTTTTCCCTTGTTAAGTTCGTTTTTATTGCAAAACATGCATATAAATGAGGCTGAAAATGTGCGAAATATCAGACGTTTATTCTTTTGAACTGTATATGGACGATGTCCCATACTTTGGCATATGCCTGTATTCATGACGTTAGCACAATATTTCTGTTTCTGCTGATTACAGGCAAGTCTGCCGCTGACGTGAAATATTGACCTAAATAATTTACTGTGTTTTGATTAACTTGGTGAATATATTTCGTGTATATGTATTTTTAGACTGGCCTCTGTTAATGGATACTATTCAGCCTCTGTTAATGGATACTATTCACAATCAACACAACTAATTGTTTTATTATATTATGTTATGTTATTTTGTGTTATGTTGTGTTACGCTACGTTACGTTATATTATATTATGTAACTGTGTGGCTATATGTTTCGACCAATTATATTTATGCTGATGGTGAATGGTAATCAAAATTTATAGAGCGCAGTGGGGTGTCTAAGATAAAAAATAAATTTGGCTCTTGTCCCATAAATGTTTTATGCATAAAACAAATTTATAATGCACTCTTATTTAATTGAACCTTACGCATGACATTACATGCCACCATTATGTAAACTTACTTCAGTCGAAAGATGAACACGTTATCTGTTACCCAGCAATTGAAACCTTATAGTTTGTTTGCTAACTGCTATTTGCTTCCTGTTATATTGAGGGCCTACAGTATGTGCAGCGTGGAAATAAAACGGATGTTTCATTGCTTGATTCTTTAAAGTCGTGGCATTCTATAGTCTGTCCGAAGTAGGTGAACTGTCTGTCCCGCACAGACCGTTGTCAGTAAGTTACACATTGAAGTAAATGATATTTTTATCACTAAATTATTACTCTTTCGGTTATGTAAACACAGCATTGCATTAGCTTACATCCATGTGCACGCTGTAGGATAGACAGAACTCCATTCTAACGCCGCTCTCCTGGGTCTGTTGACAGGATAACAAATGATTTAATACAAGTACCCTCATTACATCATGTAAAATACCCCTCGTGTGCCACATGTTGTTTGCGTCATACTAATGTGTTGGTATTGTACGTGGGTTGAATGAAAAGTAACGCCTCTATCTCGATTACTTTTGTTGTAATAAGGATATTTTAGTAATTGAAACACGAAAATTATTCTTGAAATGAGCCCTTTTATTACCTGTATTAACGTCTCCACACACTTCTGCCAAAGCCGTCACGACAGAACTCCCCACTTTGTTTCTTCAGTAAGGTCTTGACGGTCCTTTCCACCTCTTCATTTGAGTCAGTCACACAGATGTCCACGAAGGCCTTCCTTCATGTCTAGAAAGAGGTATAAGTCGCACATCGCCAAGTCTGGACTGTGTGGCGTATGTAGTAAGATGGCGAGATCCAACTTCTCTGTTGCCTCCATGGTGTTTCACAAGGTGTGAGGCCTAGCATTATCATATTTCTGTGAAATGCCCAGTTTGACAGCAGCTTCCCTTTGAGTGGTCTGTCGATTGTCCTTAAATGAGCTCATAAACTTGTACTATGTATATGTTACTGAACAACTTGGTCAGTTGATAAGATTATGTGGCCTCAATGATAACACGGACGCGAAATTACGGAATATTGGTGGAATGATACCCGTGGTGAGAGGCCGGCGGCTGACTAAGCTGTTGCACAGCGTTTTTATACCAATTTCAGTCTCTCTGGGTCTACTATACCGATATTCGAGCAAGGCTGTCGAGGATAATAGAAAGCTTAGGCCTATAAATATATGTATTTTACCGTCTAAAACACAACATATGTATATCAAGGCATTGATGAAATATCAATTACATCAGGGCTACATATTTCGACCGTAAAACAGCCATCATCAGGTCAATACAGAACATATATAAGGTACAATAAAAGCGTGCACTGTATATTGTATCTTGTATATGTTCTGTATTGGCCTGATTATGGCAGTTTTGCGGTCGAAACATGTAGCCCTGATGTAATTGATATTTCATCAATGCCTTGATATACATATGTTGTGTTTTAGACGGTAAAATACATTTTATATACATGGGACCGTGCATCGTGAATCGAATTTAATAATTTTCCAACAAGATGTGACTTATTCAGTTTATTATATTTCTGTAGGCAGCTCTACATGTTTCGGGTGTTGACACCCAACTCAACAATGAGAGCGGATGGTAGTAGATCCGGTTAATCAATACCAGAAGCTGTATTTACAGTTGTACGAGCTCCCGATGATGGATGTCAACACCCGAAACATGTAGAGCTGCCTACACATATGTAATAAACTCAGTAAGTCGCATCTTGTTGGAAAATTATTAAATTCGGTAAAATACATATATTTGTTATACACAACGGGATGACCCCTATGAAAAACAGTATAAATATGTTCGCAGTCTTCTTGGTCACGTTCCATCGGAATTGTAATATAACTTGCAAAGAATTAATTGTAAGGTCAAGAATTTTTTTTATTTACGGCAAATAGTTACGAGTATTTTATCCAAAGGAAAATAATAATTACAGTTCTGTCGCAACAAATCGAATATGTATTATATTGCGTTAAATACTGCTTCTTTATGATATGAGTTCTTAATAACATTAACATTGAGAGGTCTGTAATTTTAATAGCGGCGTTGCTGAACATTCAGAGTGTTTTGGTTAGTTACGGCCTTTTGATTGGTAAATACAGAGGTCTCGAATGTTTATACCGCAAAAAAATACAGAATATTTGAATCTTCAAATTTAACACTATTTTAAGTAGGCCCTTTAAACACTACACTAACAACTCTGACTGTTAGACGTTTCTTTTAAATTTCAGTAAATTTTAAGTTCTTTGTATTTTACAACCATTTGCTCGTATATCTACATGTATAATTCGTAAAGTCTTTTGGTCCTTGCTTCAGGCTCTGTATATCGGAAACTAGCAACGATGGAAGAAAACTGTTAATAAAGCATGTTCAAGTGTAGAACTTTTGCACTAGCGGGTTTGAACCTTTAGAGTGTATTATCATAGAGTGTTTTATGTATGTATGTATATATATATACATCTATATATATATATATATTTGTTTAGTTTAAAATTCCGTCACGAAAAACGCCGTACTAAAGACTCGACTCTCTGAAGATAAAGGATGATCATTGGAGATTATCCGCCCACTTTAGCTAAGAGCAAGGGTGCGATGCTCATACAATCCATGTACCTATTAATATAATACCATTTTATGACACCCTGTCCTGACACACACACACACACACACGCACACACGCACGCACATTCTAAAATCGATGTAGTTACAGAAGCGTATTTAAATCCATCATAGATGACAATCTTCCACAGAAATTAATAGTCACTCAGAAAGTGAACAAAATCCTAGAAACCAAAGTTTCATTACCGTATTGACAAGAGCCCGTCTATAGTTCCTATTCTGAGCCAGTTGAATAAAGTCCACACTCTCACGCCGTATTTCTATGTAATCTGTCTTAATAGTTGTTACATCTATACCTAGATCTGCCAAGTAGTCTTGTCTTTCACGCTTTTCGCCTAAAATTTTTATGCATTTTTAATCTCTTCCACGCGTACTGTATTCCACGCCTCATAACATATTCATACAGTAATGGAATATGAAGATCATGAGTGAATTAATCCTACTGAAACGGGGTTCGGTGCTGGGCTTCGTTTACGAGATTGTGGTAATGAGATTTGAAGTTCTGTAGATGGCAGATTTTTTCTGGACTGAGTGATTCTTAGGCTCTTAAGAATTACTATGCCGTATGGAGTTGTTCCATTGTGCAGTTAATTAAACTGACTCCATCCTTATAGACGCACATGCCATTTTTGAACCCTAACGACATGACAGGATTAATCAGCTACTCCTTTTGGTGTACAGCTCTGTTACAGTTATGCGACCTGGATCTGATGGACTTGGTTGTAATGTATTCGCATTTGTTTGTTTAAGAGCAATTTTAAGAGCAATATACCAATAAAGTTCATTTAATCCTGGGGGGGATGGATTTAAATTTATTTGAACTATCTGTGGAATTATATCACATTGTAAACACTCGTAGCCCTACGTATCTGTAAGTTTAATTGTATATTTTAATGGAATATTAAAGCCCGAGTTCCACATTACCGTTGTGAATATACAATCAGTTTATTTTTTACTTGCCGGTGGGTTTTAAAATGTTATTGATCTCTGCCAGACACAGAATGGTTGTGTTGTTCTCAGTATGCCAGGCAACACAATCTCATTCCTGAAGGTCATCAAACAATTCAGAAATGATTATGATGATGATGATGATGATGACGATGATGATTTAAGCTACCTGTCTCTCTCTTTCTCACACACACATATACACGTCCATGCGCATAGGTCTACGTAATGGACTATGTGGAGTCGAGGGTTTCTTTTTAAGCTCATAGTTACTATACTAGTCAAGAAATCTGCTTTTCGGAATCCGACGGCTCTTTGGCATATTTATAGTCTGCTATCAGAGCATATCCTGAACAAGATAAAGCCACTGCACACTCTGTTTTTAGTATCAGCTTTAATATTATCTTCTCGTTCCTACGTGTCTTACGCGAGCTTCTTCCATTCAGGTTTAGAATAAAATACCCAATAGACTTCCTCCTTCCTCTGCCTGGAAAGTTTTGACATGTGGTGCTGGAGAAGATCAGTTGAACCGATCGTGTTAGAAATGAAGTATTGCGAAGAGTCAATGAGGACAGGAATATCCTAAATACAATAAAAATTAGGAAGGCTAACTGGATTGGTCGCACCTTTCGTAGGAACTGCCTTCTAAAACACGTTATCGAAGGAAAGATAGGGGAAGGGTAGAAGTGATGGGAAGACGAAGAAGAAGACGTAAGTAGTTACTGGGATGACCTTACGGAAACGGGAAGATTGAAAGAGGCAGCAGTATATCGTACTGTGTGGAGAACTCTCTTTGGAAGACGCTATGGACCTGTCGTAAGACACTACAGAATGAATGAATATCCCCCCACCCCACCCCTTGTCCCTCTATCATACGCCACGTATTTCAATTCCTTGATTTTTATCGCCCTAATACTACATAAGTACGAATTGTACATAGCCTATTTTTAACAATTTTCTTCATCCTTATGTTACTTCTATATCTGCTGTATTGTAGAGTACATTACAGTCCTATGCTGAATAACGGACCGATCTGTAAGGCGTTTCTGTCAGACAGGTTTGTCAGTCTGTACAAATGGTAGTCAGAGACAATAAGTGTGTATTCAGTGACGACAGATACGTGGGCTCCGTAAGAGAAAGCGCAGTGTCAGAACATTATGTGCTAATTTGTATAAACTGACACTGAATGTAACCGAACATCAACCATCATATTTAATCATCCCTGGAAGTCGGAAGAGACATATATTGTAACACTAGCCATGAAGGGGACATGCAGCTTTTATGGCCAGAAGATGGGACTGACTAAGTTTCACTCCTTCAGTCTTTCAACAGAGCAAGCTTGGCGTATATTTAGGTTAGGAATTTTGAGCTTGCAGTCTCATCTCCCTCGTAATTGAGGATTTTGAGACAATGCAATTCCAGCTTAACCCTCTAAATTGATGCCCTAACTCAACGATTCCGCTTTCGCTAGTAAGCAAGCCTAAAGACTCGTCTCTAAGTATCGATCATGTGGTACCCGTGCCTACTTCTAAGGAAACATTCAGTACTTCTGAATGTGGATAATTCATTGCAAGATGTCTTTACACTGTAAATTTCATTTTGAGGTACAGAGTAATGTCCAGTAAACCTGGGCGTTTGTATCTCGCCAAATTGTGATCTTATCATTACGTTAAGCTCGCATGTATCAGATTATATTTAAAACTGTATTATTTAGTGACATCATTACAAACAGGTGAAAGGATAACGTAAGCTGAATTTAACAATAAAGCCTGTGTGGGTGTAACGTAATATTGAGCGGCGTTCGCGTATCCATTGTTGCCGTGGAAAATAAGTACTACATATTCTGAATATATGTCTGTACCCTTAGTTATACAGCATGTAAAGCTCATGCGCCTTATTGTATTGTAATCTGTGGCCTGTCTGACTGTACCATATATTTTCATATTAACTTACAAACGGCAACATTTTCGGAAAGAAGTCGTTGACCATAAAATGTGGTTTGATTCTTTCTACAAAGTCCGTCTGAAAAATTTATCGTAATAAGAATAATTCAGCGAGATATTATCGTAAGTGCTCATTGGTCTTAAAGTGAAGTACCTGTCAATCTTGTCAGATTTTAATCAAACATGCCTTCCTAATCTTAACAATTGACCAACTTAATGCACAAATTCTTGTTTTTTTAATTAGTTTATTATATTCCTCTACATGTTTCGATCACTGTTGTGCTCATCATCAGGAGGTCACCTGCGCACTTGCGCACCGGACGGCCACCTACAGAGTGTGACGATACCAGATGCTGTATAGTACCATTTGACCTCCTGATGATTATGACGAATATAATGAACTTATTTAAAAAACAATAATTTGTGCATTAAGTTGGTCTATTGCTAAGATTATACTCAGATGCACGGTCAGCAAAACATAAAAAATGTCTTTCTAGACAGATTTTGAAAAAGTACTTAAATATCACATTGCCTGAATATGCGTCCAATGGGAGCCGAGTTTTTCCATGCGGACACAGACAGGCAGACATGACGAAACTAAGAGTCGCTTTTCGAAATATTGCGAACGCGCCTAAAAATGGGTTGTCTGTCTCTGTCAATTTTTTAATCTCGGCTCGTAGCCCTGGACATAAAAGAGTCATTACTTCTAATCTTTTAAAATTAGCACAAGCTCATACAGCGCATTTGCGGAGAACACAGCAATTTTCTGACGTTGTGAGCACATTTTGTGCACTCGCCCTTCACATCAGAGGAACCAAATCATGTGCTCAACCAACAAATGTCCAAGAAAGATGCACAGTGTGTACTTCTGCCTCAGTCGCGCTTTTTCCATCCTACTTTTTTGTTGTTGCCTGGCTGTTTGCTCTTTGTATGTTTTGCTGTTTTCAGACATGGGTTGGTTGTTTCATCTCCACTTGATTGTTGTACGGACTAGAGGTAATAATTTCACTTTTAGCATAACCTCCTTTTCTTGTGGGTAGTCTATGCTTCCCACCATCCGGAAATGACGATATTTTCTTCACGACTTCTGCCTTGTGATTGTCACTGCTTTTCTGACAGGGCGTGAATGCCAGTTATTTCATCTTCAGCAATTTCGACCCCTGCAGGCTGAGAAAATGTTCCCCTGTTGAGAAGGCAGCTGCTCTCGATAGACTTATGAGTTCCGCATTTTACACTCGTAACTAAGTGTGTATGCTCATGGACTGATGATAGAACTGTTTTAGAGCCGACGTCTTTTCATTATTAAGTGTAGGAAGGTTATGATTATTTTCGGCCAAGTCATATGCCAATTTGAAGAACTCCTTACTTGATAGAATCATTAAACAGCCGTATGGCTGTTTTGCATGACTGATCTGTTGTGCTTCCATCTCTTCCAGAAAATGTTTTCACATCTGCCCAAATGTTATGCAGTTGTGTATCATTTCCCTTTGTCTGTCTTGTCATTCTACCAAAAAGCGAACTTCTCGGCACTTGGAAAAACTGAGTGTTTTCTCGCACGGCGATTTCCTCTGATCTTAATTTCTGTAAAACTCGTATTATATCTTCCTCCCTCGACCTACCGCTTTCAGTCGAATTTTGGCAGTCTGAAAATGTACCGTTAATCTGGAATATCATAGCAAATCATGAAAACTCTGCGAGGCCACAAGCATTATGACTGTCTGGTGTGATCGGACTGAAAAACCACATGAAACTGCTATGTGCTTGGAACAGGGGCATTTGAAACACGTGGAGAGAGATTACACAGTTACTTCAACAGATATCCTACTCAGAAAGTAAATAAAGATTCACGATGCTTGCATATTTCGAATTTAGAGAGTTCTGAAACTTCACGCACGTGTCGTCCCAACACAAGTGAAAATCTTGTCTACAGTAGCTTCACTAATGTGTACTGAATAAGTATGCCTGCTTCGCAGTTTCTCATACACCACGCTGTGCCTGGTGTCGTAGCACGTGTTGCTCGGTCTAGCGAGGATACATGAATTTCAGAACTGTCCGGGTCTACTGGCTGTCCATAGCTACCGGATTTTCCCAAATTATCATCGTCGTCTCCGTTGTCATTGTCATAATCATGCCTGTTATTAATATGTATTCGTGCATGTAGTTCTAATATTTGAATGGCTGTCTGCCTATCTGTGTGTGTGGTGTATCTATGAGTGCACATATGTACGTACCTTCTATTCTTTGTATGTATGTAAGCCTACTCTTTTTCAGTTGTTCTAGAAATGTTAAAATAAAGCAGGAGACGAGTAATGGGGCATATAGTCAGTATGCGAGAAGTGAGAAATGCAGTAGTTTTGGTCGGAAAACATGAGGAGAAAGGCTTATTGAAGGATCTAGGTATAGATGAAAGAATATCAAAATAATTATTTGGCGAACAGGTTGGGAAGTATGTGGACTGGATATATTTCACTCGAGGTACAGATCAGTGGCAGCTTATTGTAAACACGGCAATGGAATTCTTTCTCTGAGTGAGGCAGAATTTGTGGAGGATCTGGGCAAGTACTGGCTTGCAGAGTCACTGCCGCTTAAAGTTGTGTATTTGTATACATATCTTCATTACTCTGCAGACAGAAGTGGCTGTAAGTTGTTGCTTACTGATCGTACTTTGTGTATGTGTGCGTGTAATTGCGAGGCGACGCAAAACGATAGATACAATATTATTAAATCTAATTATGACACGGTGTTCAAAATTGTGGTTGATTTTCTCAAGGCCCTAAAGATAATGTTTAGAGGGTGTCGTGAAAGAAATAGTGCATGGGTTTGCACGGGACACAAAATATACCTTTCGAAAATTTTTCGCAGAATGTGTTATGCCCAACACCTCTTGGAATAAAGGAGACATAAGTGCTCAGAAGTGACGTGTAATGTGGAATACTGTTTTCTGGGAAGTGGTGCCGTGCTGTTTGGTATAAATTTGCCGATATTTCTCAGGAACATGCTTCTTACGTCTTCAACGTGTAAGAGGGACCGTGAAAATGGAGGCAGCACAACATTCTGCAACGTCTTTAATTTTTTTTTCGAAACAACACATTGTCACATCCCACAAGGCAGCATTTTTCATTATGAAGTCTGACATCGTGATTTTTATTTAGAGTACTGAAACTATCAATACGGCGGCGTCGTTCCATATTTAACCAACAAATTAAACAAATTAAAATACAATAAAACATTTGAATAAAGGTTGACCAACTAGATGACACTTGCTTTATTATATATTGCTCAACATGTTTCGGACGTTAATACGTCCATCTTCAGGAGCTAGCGAGGATACCACATCACCAACAGACAATCCCGCTACATAATACCAGCACGCCTCAAGTCAGCCTACACAACACAACAAGTACTCGCTAGCTCCTGAAGATGGACGTATTAACGTCCGAAACATGTTGAGCAATATATAATAAAGCAAGTGTCATCTAGTTGGTC
>Ga0136643_10018409_pt1 | contig 10533 bp, 6 predicted proteins | sample TergutLab28metaG_FD_96883 | JGI IMG/M metagenome (GOLD analysis project Ga0136643, IMG submission 96883) | Labiotermes labralis P1 segment gut microbial communities from Petit-Saut dam, French Guiana - Lab288 P1 (version 3) (version 3) | ecosystem: Host-associated > Arthropoda: Insects >... | reverse complement strand
TGCAACTGCACAGTGCGACTACAGTCAATGTGCGTAACAGAGTGTTGGTGCAACTGCACAGTGCGACTACAGTCAATGTGCGTAACAGAGTGTTGGTGCAACTGCACAGTGCGACTACAGTCACGGTCATAATGCGTAACAGAGTGTTGGTGCAACTGCACAGTACGACTACAGTCAATGTGCGTAACAGAGTGTTGGTGCAACTGCACAGTGCGACTACAGTCACAGTGCGTAACAGAGTGTTTGTGTAACTGCACAGTGCGACTACAGTCAGTCACAGTCACAGTCACCAACAGATTCCGAACCCCTAAGTAACGTTCAGTGACGTCGTGTAATAAGTCAGCTGACTTAAACACGGTTCGATTTTATTCCTTAGCAATTTCCGCTTCCAGTGTCTATGATCTCCCTTGACGGGGGCCGCATACAGGGGGGGAAGGGGGGCAGTAAGTTGATAGCAGACCGCAGTTTGTGTGTGTGTAATGCTGACAACTATGTCCCTCTGTTTCTATTCCAAACACAAACCCGGCCGGCAGAAAGCCGCTGTCAACGATCCCTGGCTCGACGGGTCACCAGCAACAAACTTTGAGGGCGCTAAAATCACGGCTTAGTTAAGAAACTGAAGTTCGCTGATGTTATTAAAAATAAACAGGAACTGGAATGAGAATTCGAAACGCGCCGAATAAATGTGATACATCATGCGCACTTGACTGGGACAGCCAACCAGCCACCGTACGCACTGGCAGAGAACAGAGAACATTTCGTGTCTTCAGGTGTTCCAAGCCCGGATAGCTCCGTTGGTATAGCGAATCGCTACAGGCTGGACGATCCGGGGATCGAATCCCGGTGAGGCGAGATTTACCGCAACCGTCCAAACCGGCCCTGGGGTTCACCCAACCTCCTATACAATGGGTACCGGGTCTTTCCCGGTGCACGGCTTTGACCACCCACCCCCTGTACAGCCGAGGTTGAAGGAAGAGTAGAGCTATACATCTACTCCCCCTCTGGGCCTTCGTGGCCTGTTCTAGGGTGAACTTTACCTTTACCTTATTTTGTAAGACGGATATCAGCTTTAAATGGGGTGATTGATTACCGGTATGTTGTAGCGTACCGAGTGACAGACAGACTGTCCTGCAGCGTTGTAGGTGTCACCAAGCAACGTTCGCAACTGCGTTGACAATAACAGTCTGCCACAACAATGCACGCTGCAGGACCAATAAGAGGTCTGTACAATGCTACCTTCTGTTTGTGTGTTCATTATGACTACAACAGTAAACAGCTGCACTGCCTCAAACAGCATCAACTATAACAGTCGGCCTGTGGTGTCCGTAACTTAGAAAATAAGTTTTTTGTATATTTTAGAGATGTGTTGCAGGCTTCAGAAATTAATTGTGGCTGTACTGCCAGCATGGACCAGCGGGGCAGATGGCGGCACAAGAACATAATGAATAAAAAGCTGGCGTGAGGCCCAGGCCTGCTTCCTCCACGCCACCTGACCAGCAGTAGACAGGCTCCGCTATCAGACTCGTGCCAGTTCTCTGCGGGCTCGCGCGAGCTGACCCGAACATCTGCGCAGCGGAGGGCGAGTGATTACGTCTTGACTTGATGGAGGTGGTGTTCGAATGTGACCACTTGCACAGCAGAGGGTTTACAGGTTTGTTAAACTGTTTGTATTATTGGCACTATGAGTAGCCCGTGTTGTATGAGGGGCAATGGTAGATGGTTACTGAACATTGGACTGGAAGGGGTGTAGAAGGAAGCGGCCATGGAATACCTACGGCTTGATATTTATATTTCGATCAATGTTCATCCCAATATGGCGACTGTACAAGCTTACAAGTTAGAGACAAAATGACGCCATGAAATATCATTTCTGATATTGTTTTGAAACTTATTCAAGAAATTTAGTTAATTCATTATTTATTTATTTATTTATATCAGCCGACTATTTGATTAACGACACTTGGAACATGCAGCATGCAATGCTAGGATGGTTATTAAATGATGAATTGCAGGTGATGATGAAGAAGGTGTACAGACGTCAAAGTTAGCTGCCATAATCCCATTGTTATCATCAAATCAATATCGATCGTAGTGTCCGAATTACACAACACTGTGAATATTATATGTTCAATATATATTGCTACAGCACGCTTCGGCCGCCTTGTGCATGCTGTAGCAAAATGTAATGCCTGTGTGTGTATATATATATATATATATATATTCACAGTGTTTGAATTATACGGACCCTTCGTCTTCTTCTTCGTCTTCTTTTTCTTCTCCATCTTCTTCTCCTTCTTCTGCTGCTGCTGCTTCTCCTGGCGCTACATCTCTTCCTGAGTGTTTACCAGCTCTCCACTTCCCTTCCATGCTTCTCTATTCCCAGCCACCTTACTCCAATTCTTAATCACAATTTTCCCACATCCCCTCTGACGTCGCCCTCTGTCCACCAGTCCTCATTACCGCAGTCGGTCTCCACTTTGCTATTCCTTACCCATTCTCACAAATGCCCACTCCATCTTACTCTCTGTACTCTCTTATGCCTTCCGGTTGTTACTCTGCCCGCACGATCGACACTGCACAGACGTCACTCGCCCCTCCGTCCGGAATTAAAACAAGAACAGTCTTCAGTCACATCCGCCTGAGTGTGACACAGAGTTGACCCAGGACATTCCCAGTACAGAGCAAATATAACAGGCGTCGTTTTGTTGCGTCGCACCGCACCGGCAGAGCAGTGTCAACTACAACTGGTAATGACGCCCTTCAGCTGGAGGGAGAAGCGACGCTGAGTTGCCTATCTCACACTTTATTCCACAGCGTGTCTCTTTTATTGTGTCCCTGATCACAGCAAATGGCACGGGATGTGCCGGCGGATGCGATCAAACTGCCGCGTTCAGCGACGCCACAAACGTACCTTGTGCAGAGTGGCCGATAGCTGCACGGTCCGCCCTGCTGTCAGCACCGATGGCAGTGGGAAACATGCGTAGCACGATTTGCGACGAACGGAAACTGCATGCAGCTCTGTCTAAATGCACCCCACGGGCTGTACGGAACTCACAGTCCACATTTTATCTGACAACTATCGTTCGTCACTTCCCAGAGCTAATGCGCGGATGTGGGCGCTAGACTGAGTGGGCAACAACAGTATGATATAGAAAGTGGCAGAAGATAGTTGTCAGATATAATGGGGACTGTAGATATAGCCACCTGAGGGGAAGCCGGATAAATGAAAAGGCGCTATTGTGCACATGCAGCACAAGCAAATGTGACTATATGACGTGTTTAGTTCTTTAACCAACAAAGGCGCTCAATAAAATAGAATAAAATACAAACCACAAAATACTATTCACGATATCAACTGCCACACGTTTCGGCCGCACCGCAGTGCCACCTTCAACGAACACCGGTCCAACACACCAGTCCAGGCACCGATCGGCTTCACCGTCACTATCAAACCATTAAAACATTAAACTGCCATAATATATAAAGTTGGCCAACAGAAGTCCACAGCGCACGGTCTGAGCAGCAGCAGATAACATAATACATAAAGTGTCCTTACGGGCGCGTTCCGGTAACAGAATTAGCTGTAACACTGCTGACCGTACTGCCATTGTGAGACAAGCCTGTAGCAGACCGGAATGAAGACGGACGGAGAGTGCGCGTTGCAGCAACAAACTTGGTCACTCAGCCGAGCAGTGACATTGGAACTGAGCCTGCAGTAGGGAGATAAGGCAGAGGACGAGATGAACTGCCGATGGCGAGGAGGGAGTGCTATCACCTGCCAACTCTTGCCGCGCTGCAGTGCAGACCCGCACGTTGTCGGGAGAACTGATTGTACAAGCAGTGGATTGTCTTCATCCCTTGGCAGTAGCAACCGTGCGACAGCACAGAAGTACGTTTCTACAGCAGCTGTCAACTGTGACAGTCACACGCATAGCTGCCAAATACTACGTTCATACATCGCTACCTCAACAACACGTGCAATGGCGCATTGTCCAACTCAGTCCACCAACCTGAACCTTTTTTTGAGAAGCTAATAGTTGCTCTGCACCAGGAAGACTGCAGTGTGTGGGTCATATGATGAGGCTGAAGGATGAAAGGACACACAGCAGGGAGAAGACCGGTTGGAAGACCAAGAAGGAGATGGAAAGATGCAGCGGACAGCGATGCTGAGAGTAAGAGTGCTGAAATGCAGGAACTGGAGAAGAATAGAGAGGTCTAAAGGGAGGGCTGAAGAGGCCGAGACCCAACTGGGCTGAAGAAGAAGAAGAAGTTGCTCTGAGCTTCAGAAATTGCTCGCAGTTCATTACAGTGAACACAACAGCCTGCCACTTATGTCTCTACTGAGTCTGATTAATCAACTTCGCGCCCTCATTAAGATCATTTCATATCATCTTCCCATCCATGCCCAGGTCTTTCAAGTGGTCTCTTTCGTTCCCCTTTCCTTACCAACCCCCTGCAGGCAATTTTGCCCCCCCCCCAGTGCTCCACGCCCCCCCCCCGCCCTTCTCGACCCCAATGAATTCATCGCCCAAACGTTTTGAGCGACTTCAGTCTTCCGCCGCTGCTTAAATGCGATCGGCCTTCTTGTGGGATTTTACGCAGCGCACAATGCCAGTTCCTTGCCGACGATTCGGGGCAACCTATAGGTACCAAATTCAAGGGTCTTGGACGGCTTGGCACTTGAATGGGACAGGTAGGTTGCCCCGAAATGTCGGCAATAAACCGCCATTCTACACTGCGTAAAATCCCCAAATGGCGCAGACCTAAACAAAACGTTGGTTTTATGCAGTTGCCATTGTCGAAACGTCGTCAGGCCTGCCGGTCCTAACAGACTGCCCGTGCTCATGCCTTATGAGCGTGTCAGCTGCTGCAGTTAGACTAATTATGAATCACTGCAAATCACCAGAATGCTCTGTGAAGAATATTAAGGGCTGTCATCATCATCATCACCACCACCACCGTAATCGCGGTTCGACTCCAGGGAGGGGCAAGACAGACTCTCTTTCCCAGAAAGTCAGAACGGCTCCGTCGACCGCCCATTCTTCCATTCGATGGGTGTCAGCGGGTAAATCGGCCGGGACGTAAAGCTGGCCACCTACCTGTCAGTAGTGCCGAGGTTAACAATAAAATCAGCTTTACGTTTGATTGGGCAACGAGCTGGACGGTCCGGGGATCGGATTCATGTAGGCGCAAGAGATCTTTATCTTCTCAGAAATCGGACCTCGGGCCAACGCAGCCTTCTGTTCAGTGGGTTCCTTCTCTGGGGGTAAAACGGCCGAGGCGTGAAGCAGACCATTCACCTCAATGTAATGTCGACGTTAAGAACTAGTGGAGAAATACCTTCACTCGCCCTTTATGTCTTCACGCCCTTTATATTTTACCCTCTACCGTCTTCCTTCACCACCACCGCTGTGCTGCTCCTGCTTCCTGTAGGGTTCAACATGCAGCAGGTTGATGAGGAAAATACGGCTGGCAGGAAATATGTCGTTACGTCGGCCGAGTTCCTGAAGAAGAGGTGTCTGTGCCAGCATTGTTGTTGTTGTTGTTGTTGTTGTTATATTCTGTGGTGCTGCTGCTGTTTGGGGAACCGCAGGAGCCTCGTGAGTCGCAGGCTGCTGATTGCGAAATGTTCTTAGGAGAATAAAATGGGTAGGGCATGCAGCACGCATCGCATCGATCTAAATTCGTGTAGGAAAGCATTATAGGAAAGGATACTTGGAATAAATAAGCGTAGATTGGATGATAATATTAAAACTGATTTTAAGAAACTGGTTGTGAGGGTGCGGAATACATTGGCTCAGAGCACAGTCCGACGGCTAGAAACTGCTTTGAGATCTTGAGCCAGTACTGGCTTCTCAGGGACACAGTTCGTGCTAACGAGGTCTGCAGTTATCCACAGAAAGCAGTGCAGCCACCTACGGAGGACCGTGGAGTGTATAAATATAGGCCTATATGTACGCATACATACATACATACGTAACTTCGTGGAGAATTTAGACTTACGTGGGGCGTGCCACATATCAGGAGGTTAGTCGCCGGAGGTCACCGTGCAGTCCAGGGTTCGATCCCAGGTCATTCCATGATGAATTTATGGCGCGCAAAATGGCACTGGGACAGGAATTTCAAAGAGTCCTTTCCGTTCTCCCCCGTCAGTATCGCTCCCCAGTGCCCCATAACATTACGCTGTTTGCACCCTCGTACGACAGCCCACGCCTGCACACTGTAATACCGGACAGTGGGCTGAAAGATCAAGCGGCGAGTGTGCATGTGTGTGTGTGTGTGTATGTGTGTGCATGTGTGTGTGTATGTGTGTGCGTGTGTGTGTGTGTATGTGTGTGAGCGCGCGTGCGTGTGTATGTGGGTGTGTGTACGTGTGTGTATGTGTGTGTGCGTGTGTATGCATGTGTGCGCGCGCGCGCGTGTGTGTATGTGGGTGTGTGTGCGTATGTGTGTGTTGGCCGCACTTGAACACGACACAGATAAACCTGTACAGTGTCTGTCGCTGCGTATCTGACCGCCACAGTTCCGCCTTCACCATCAGTAGCAGTCGCCGGTTTCTGCGAACACAAATCCTGCCGGTGTTTCGAATGATTCGCAGAACAACAGCGATTATTTCCGCAAACGGCAGCCGCTTGCTCCTTGTAAGGGACGCGGGCTGTGTTCTCTGTGAGGTGGTAGGCTGACTGGACAGTAACACACGAACAGATTTCTTAACGATCCGTAACACGGGCTAGCAGAGTGGCAGTGAGACGTCGACATGCGCATGCGCAAGGCTACGGTCTTAGGTTTTCGTTTGGTTGGTTACACGAATAAACTGATCTTCCCAAGCGTTTTCCTAGTTTTCCTGTCTTCTTCCGAATGTCGATACAGTTCCCACGCTTCTCATGCTGACTTCTCCATTTAAATTTACCCCCCCCCCCCAAAAAAAAGTCCGTCTTCTTACACAGACTGTACAATCACCTTTCTAGAAGGTGCAATGTGTCACATCCAGTAGCCTATATCAAAATTCCGCAATCCTTGTCTGAAGCCACTCAGCTCAGCATTGTAGCTTTTTTATTTTCATGCTACTTCCATCTGAAGGACGAGCGGGCGAAGTCTGGCGAACGTCTAACCAAGTTATATTATTTCTTCTTCATGTTTTCTTAGTCACTGTCTGTACAAAACCGTACGGTAACAAGTGGGTACAGCAGTCGGTTAGTGACTAGGCTGTGGACTGGAATATCGACCAATTGGGGTTCGAATCCCGGCACGATAAATGTATTTTTCTCTGTTCTACGACTCTCCGACCGATTCCGGACCCACACAGTCCACTGTCCAACAGTACCAGGGTCTCTTGCCCTGGGATAGGGGAAATGTCCGAGCCGTGAACATAAGTATTGACCTATAACTAAAGCAAAGGTTAAGAATGAGTGGAGCTATACCTTCACTCCCCACAGTCTTCACGGCGAGATGCATAATAAACACAAAAACAAATTGACTTTGTACCTTTATATTAATCCTCTAAAGTCCAGTGGCTACTATATATACCGCACAGTGGTCACTATACGTACAGCACAGTGGTCACTATATATACCGCACAGTGGTCACTATATATACCGCACAGTGGTCACTATACGTACCGCGCAGTGGTCACTATACGTACCACGCAGTGGTCACTATACGTATCGCACAGTGGTCACTATATGTACCGCACAGTGGTCACTATATGTACCGCCAGTTTAACATTCACAAATTCCACGTTCTGCCCACACAATGTATTTATGTGTTCTGTGTGGATCTGAGAACAAACAGCGATTATTTACCTATACAACATTAACTGACTGGTTTGTATAACCGAGACGAAGTGTTTACTGCGCGGTACGGACTGGGTCTTCAAATATAATCCAGGTTAATCTTAGAGTTCAGGCCGTGCCATAGATCAGAAGGCTAGTCGCCGGCCTTTCACCGCAGAAGCACGGGTTCAATCCCGCGTCAGTCCATTCAAGATTTGTGGTGCACAGTGGCACTGGGACAGGTTTTCTTCCCAGTACTACTTCGGTTTTCCCCTGTCAACATCATTCCGCCACTTCCTCACACCCGTCTCCCTCATAAATCAACCCTTGCCAGATGGACAAAGGAATGAACCCTGGAAATCTTGAAAAATATATGCTCTTTCGGAAATAGGGGTGGGGTAAATGGGCTAAGAGAAAGATCCATTGCGCTGTCACCTTCCGTCGCACTGACTCACACTGCGGTCGGTCGGTCTGAATGGTTAACACACCTTCACTCAGGTTCTTGCTCTTCCCTGCGAATTCCCTGCGCTGTACAACGAGCCCTTGTCTGCAGTCTGCAGGCCGTCTAACAGTGTTAATGGCACAGACAGGCCTGCTAATTGCTCGCATCTCCGGGGACACGTTCACACCCTTCGTTATCGGCTTGCTACGTCAAGAAAGATCGCTGAAATGCATGGGAACTGCCGGGAGGGAAAAACAGATGTGCTTAACCCTTTAAGGCTAAAAAAATGAAAGCACTTTCCCATCATGCATTCCCCGATGACCGGAGGATTACTGCTGTTCAGACGGTTCTCAGAGTTCGCCCGTCTGTCCTGGTAAGAGGAACAAAGATGAGTAAGAATCAATGCTGGAATGATACTTTGGCTTTAATCGTAGTAAAAGATTTAGTCCGTACCGCGCAGTAAACACACTCCGTCTCGGTTATACAAACCAGTCATTTAACGCGGTATAGGGAAATAATCGCTGTTTGTTCTAAGATCCACACAAGACATAAATACACTGTGTGGGTAGAACGTAGAATTGCTGAATGTTAAACTGGCGGTACATATAGTGACCACTGTGCGGTACATATAGTGACCACTGTGCTTTAAAGGGTTACGAAATCCTCAAGCAACGTGGACGCGCTGGTAGCAGCAGAACTTTGACACTTAATGGCGGTACATAGTCTGCTTCACATTCCGGTCACTTTTCCCCCACTAAAATATCTACCGTCGGCCGTTGTCTGGCAGGTAGTTGAGGCTCTCAAGCAAAAGAGAATCTCTTGCTCCAGCCGGGAATCGAAAACGAATTTCCAGACTTTGCAGCCCACAACACGGTTACTATAGTGGCTGAGGCTTTCCAGCTCCTGTGTATGGGAGGTCAAAATTGTGCTGCAAGGAAGTAGCAAACAGTTGTGTCTAAGAACAGAATACCTGTTTCGAGGCGCTTCTGAGCTATTACAGGCTACAGTCTGCATATAGCACCGCTGCACTGTTCTTAATTGCGTGCATACGGGTGGGTGCCTTGACCAGTGGCACTGTGTGGCCATTCTGAAATTTCAGAACGTCTCGACAAAGTCCATGTGCAACGTCGCGAAATCAGCCATTTGCAGTCTTACTATTAATATGGGTCTAATTTATACCGCACAGCGTTACCAATTATGGGAACTGCTTGACCCTGCGCCTTCGGTGGCCAGTTTATGTAAAAGGCGGCGAACATATCCACTGTTTAAAAAGCAGCGCTAAATATATACACAGACAGAGAGACAGACAGACAGGCAGACAGACAGACATACCGGTTACTTGAACTCTCAATAATTTAGTTTTTTGCACGCGGTCAATTTCCTGTCTCATGTAGTCTGAGAATGAACAGTCATTATTTCCGTAAAAATTAATAGGATGTTAGTCTTTGTAATGGAGACACAGTATGTTTTCTGTGAGATGGAAACTAAATTTGCACGTAGTTTGCCATTTAGACTGGCATAAAGCATCACAGTGTGGAACAACTGTTTAATGCATGCAGAGTAGTAAAAACACAAGAACACATGAACACACGAACACATGAACATAAGAACACATAAGCCACCACTCTTGGTAACACAGTCGGCTGCTGCCCTTTGCACCAGTCGGTGCAAACGAACTCCTTTATGCGCTTCTCACGAGTCATTTGTTTCCATTTTATTGCTACACGTCCTACCTATCACAGCACTAGATCCTCCACCGCTCTCCGCCACTGTACACACCGTGACCACGACACACCACTGAGCAGGTTAGTACAGCGGTAGCACCTTACAACTTTAACCTGTATTCTCGACAGAGCCGTTCAGTCCTGCTACCGAGTAGCACCTTTAAAGGTCACTAACCTCTCCTTCCAAACCCGTGTCTGATCACCTCACACAGTAATTACGTTTAATTACATCATACGTAGGAACAGCTTATTCAGTCGATACACTGCCGTCAAATAGGCCAACAACTATCAGCGTGACACTAACACCACAACCGTCTCGACCTCATTCGCCCATCTCTGTCTCGGCTCGATAAATAGAACATCTCTTGTCCCCTTCAGGTCAGACATTGGCAACGTACATACGTAGAGCGCTACACTGTGGCGCGTTCGCGTAACCACTGTCATGGCGGGAAAGCAACAATGTATTTTGTGTTGCTGCCATATTACGTCATAAGGTATGATTTTCGGGGGGGGGGGGGGATTCCCAAAAAAAAAAGGGGAGTGTTTTTAGGCTGGGGTCTCTCTCCGGCTGGGGGGGCCGCTCCGCCGGCCTGTT
>Ga0136643_10018406_pt1 | contig 10533 bp, 5 predicted proteins | sample TergutLab28metaG_FD_96883 | JGI IMG/M metagenome (GOLD analysis project Ga0136643, IMG submission 96883) | Labiotermes labralis P1 segment gut microbial communities from Petit-Saut dam, French Guiana - Lab288 P1 (version 3) (version 3) | ecosystem: Host-associated > Arthropoda: Insects >... | reverse complement strand
GTTCATTTAATAGGTTATGAACTGACACATTGTTTCCTAGATTTGACTGTGGGGTGTGAGTCATATTAGTTGTGCCATTAATTATAGTTGGAATATGGTTTGTTTCATCATCACTTTCTCCTCTTTCTTGAAGGCTATGTGTATTTGACAAGAAGGTCCCTGATGATCCACATTGATTTGTTGTTATCCTTTCCTCCTTTGGGGATCTTGTGATGTACTTACGGTTCTTGGTGGCCATAAATCTAGGTGGGTATTTGCCATTAGATGGTAATGTTCTCTCACAGGTTGGTTGTAGTTCTTGGCAATTTGAAAGTGTCGTGTATCAATTCGCAATCGGGACAGAATATTGGTATGTGGTCAGATTTCCACACGTTCCATAAGTTGAAGGCTCTCTGGCTGGTGGACGAACATTTTGTTGACGATACATTTTGTTTGAGCGTACTGTTGGCCATGGATTGTATATGTTAGAGGCCATTTGCGATGTTAGTTTCACTAGTTTGGTTTCTTCATTTAGGTTCTCAGTTGTTGTTTATTTCACTGGATTTATGTTGCCTACTAATTTCAACTGATTTTCAAGGTTTGAACAGTTATCACGTTGTGAGTAGATCACCGTGGGTTTTTTTACACGTTCACCATACGTCCTCAGATCGTGACTCACTGTGCGATCATATTTCACCTCTTCCCTGAGTATATTTATAATTTCTGTCATTGATTTTAGTTCATCCACTAAATAAAACACTTCATTTCTTAGATAAGAACAACATTGGCACTCAGAGTTTACAGATACATAATTATTTTCATTGAATTTTGAAGAGGTTCCCATTGTGTTATGACTAACTTATCACTTTACTTTATAAATCTACCCATCCCTCTTTTAAATAGAGCATTGCCCATGGACACACTAAATTAGCCAAAGATAGTTGGGGACACACCTTGCATTTAATGGACAAGTGTCTGTCCCATCCACACTGTCTGTAATCAAAGAGACCATAGAGGAATGTGTTGCAGCACAGACAGACAGGCAGAAACAACCAGTAATCAATGCATAATATAGAGCAGTGTTACCACATCTTTCTGAATGAAAAAAATTCTCCAGTCATTACAATATGTCTCAGCACTTCTAGAATCTCATGGCACACACTGATTTGTCAGACCATGTACACTGCAATATATTGAGGTAGTGACATGTTGTACACATAAAGACATTTCGTGATTATTCATGCTAGTGGAGAATAAACATATGTTTTTGCTACCAATGATGAAGTGTACAATGGCTTTATTTTTTGATATTTGGACATACTCTAGCAGTTAGTTGTACAATATGCACAATACATAAAGTATTTGATTAGTGCATGAAGTCCTTTTATAAAATGTTCAGTCTGTTATGCAGTAATACTATACTTGACAAATGTTCACAGGGTTTCATGTAAAGTTGTTATGCATATTTCACATGGACAGAAACTTAAGGTATTACCTGTTACAAGGGTTTCAAACATTACATTTCAAGGAAAGTGTTTTGAATTCTTTTATGTGTACAAATGCACAAACCAAAGAAAACTGACATTCCACACTATCATGAACATGCTTCAGTAGAGAGATGATCAAAGATATTATTTTTTAATAACTTTAATGACATTCTGCTAGCTTCTTTGCCTTCTGAAACAGAAAATTAAAGTTTTTTTCCCTACATAATATGTGTATAGTACCAGAAACGTTGTTGTTATAGTCGACAGCATAATTAAAAAAATTAATGAACACTTAACTGTATGAACATATGTCTGAATGTTAAGTAAAATGTAATTTTCCTCAAGAAACTAGTCCTTCAGCTTTGCTTGTTTAATAGTTACCAAACTTAAATTACTTCCCCTTCTTATACGAACACTCAAGATTTGGTAGTATGTTTGAAATTGTTAGAAAAGAAACATCACTGAGAATTTTATGAAGATTTATGAAAATCAATGAGATTATTCACCAGGAAATGTAAGACTCCTGCATGAGTAATTCCTTATACAAGAGGAAATGTAACTGAAACTTGAAATATTTCTTTGTATTCCCTTCAGGTAAATGCTGGGATATTACTTTAAAATGGGACGTGATTCTGTCATTTTTGTTTCAACATGTATCTCATCCCGACTTTATATAACATTAGACCAAAAAAACACACATAAATAAAAAAGAAGTTTACATACATTTGTTTATAGCAGCAAAGAAGTGTCAGTAAGCATGAAATAATTAAGATGTTTAAAAAAGACTGACTGAAACCTTGATCTTGCAGTGGACAACCACATGTATTCAATGAGGCTAAACTTCCTTTTGCCCATTAATATTTCTGTCATGGGAAAACTTGTAAAACAAAACCAGATAGAGGAACTTCTAGCACACCTGATGAAAAAGTCCCCATCAAGTGATTAGTACTTGGATCCTTGGCTTTGCTGACTGCTGTATTGTATTTGTGTGTTTCATATTTTGACTAAGTGTTACAATATAACCCCACATTATTTTCCAAAGAGTTGCTATTGTTTTGTTTCATGATTGAGAAGTCTGGTTTGCATATAAGTTATGTACACTGCTGTAAATCTGAAGACATACCTAGAAGGTAATGCGCATCAGCATGCATGAATCCTGATTACTTATGTTTTTGGATGTGCAGTACTGAATATCTGCAGAACACATTGGTCCTCCTTTCACACTAGTAGAGACAAAGTGAGACAACATTAATGTATCCAGGCAGCTTGATAACTTCCCAATAAGCCAACAGTTGCAGTCTAGGAAGTGCAAGTGTTAAACATGATATTCTCTAAAAATGGTTTGATCTGAAAATTTAACACAAACCATTGTACATATCACTTTTGTATAATACAGGTAAAATACTAATTTACTCTACCTAAAAAGTTTTAATTCCTTTCATGTAAAATTGGAATGTACTACTATATTGAAAGCTGCTTACTGTATATTTCAAGGAAAACATTCCATTATTGAAATGAAACATGTAATTAACAAAACATATGATGATGCTTGCCATTTATGATTTTATATAAAACCTGGCACTGGCCACCAGACATTTCGACCAGCACCGATTGTTTAAACTTATTTTCCAGTTTCATACTTCATATGATGCAACCATTAAACAAAGTGCGAATTAATATCATTAAAAACAATGCTGGAACTAATTCTATGCTTCATTTTAGTTGCATACATTGCTGATGTATCTCCAGTTATGCTCAAATAGAAATAAATTATTCATGCTCCTACACATAATGTATATTTTTAAAGCATGTACAAACATCAGATATGATAAGAATTATGACAGTCATGTGCTTTGTTTGTTGCAGCCAGAAACTGTTTTAATTTTGAAAGTGCTGCTAATTTGCCTAGTCAGTAGTTTTAAAATAAGTATCAGTTGTTTCATCACTATGTCTTTTCAACCTCGTAATATATGTGAGAGTGTGGTACGATAGTTTTAATGAAGAACAATTACTGAACATGACAGTATTGCAATGACTTTGTTCCATACAAATGATCTCAGACTTAGGGTAGTAATGATAATAGTTAGGATTGTAGTGTTTAATCTTAATAAAAGACAAATACATGAATTGTATATGTGTATTTATGATGATTTGTGATGAACTGTGCATACATTCAAGTTAAATATCAATGTATGCTGATAATGAATTTTAGTATGTTGTGAAATAAATGTGTGATTTAAGATTTTTTGCATCCCCTTAATAATGCCCAACCCTGGTATTGTGCAGTGGCATCTGTACGTACCTCATGCCTTAATGGTCAGAAACTTGAATTTGTGGGCTTCTTTACAAATTGTCCGAATAAACATTACTTGTTGATGATGGTTCTGTGGAATATTAAAAAAAAAAAAAAGTGAAATTCAAAGTCATGGTATCCAAGATCTGAATTTAAGAATAGTACAAGATAAATGGGTGAAATTGAGGGCAATGGCAGCAGGGGTTGGTGGTACAGACTTACATGAGGCCTGGATAACAGGATTTCTAGGCCAGCATAGAAATGAAATGGAAAATAAGCAACTGTTGGGGTCAAAAAGGATTAGGCAGAGAGATCACATATATGAACAAAATAGGAAATGAGTTCATGCAGATGGGAAATGAGCACCTCTTGGAAAGACAGAATGAACATTTTGTCATAAGACAATACACATGATGGAAATGCCAATAAACAATGAATATTTACAAAACACTGTAGATTAAATGCTCGCAACATTCAGAAACAGAATGTGCCAGGTATTCCTTACAAAAATGCGATGATGAAGATGATGATGATGCCCAAACTAGGGGACCTACAGATTATTGCCATCGCCAGTTATGACAGAGGTTTGATATTCTTCACACTGAAAAATGCTGACTATGGATGGAGAAAACTGCATAGTGAGGAGTTTCATGATGTGTGTTCTTCACCAAATATTATTTGCAGGACCAAATGAAGGATGATGAGATTGGCAGGGCATGTGGCATACATAGCAGAGAAGAGAAATGTCTATAGGGATTTGGTGGGGGAACCTGTAGGAAAAGTATCACATGGAAGACCTAAGCATAGATATGTGTATAACATTAAAATGTATCATAAAGAAAGGCTGTGGGAGGCCGTGGGTTGGATTAATACGGTTTAGGATAGGGCCGAACATGGCAATGAACCTTCAAGTTGCACAAAATGTGGGGAATTGCTTGACTAGCTGAGAAACAATTAGCCTCAAAATAAGGAATCTGCTCCATGGAGTAAATGAGCTTGACTCTGTCAAAGGTTTGAAGAAATTACACTGAAAAATTTACAGTGGATGTGGCCAGTCCTAAATCACATACATTTTGAGGCCTGTACATTAGATTCAGATTTGTTCTAAAAACATTCAGAAATAGGATGTGCCAGGTATTCTTTGCAACATTGTGATGAAGATGATGTTGATGGCCAAAAGAGGGGACCTACAGATTACTGCCATCCCCAGTTATGACAGGGGCCTGATATTCTTCATAGTGACAAATGCTGACTCTGGATGGAGAAAACTGTATAATGAGGAGCTTCATGATGTGCATTCCTACATCACCAAATATCGTACTGAAACAGACAACACTAAATTTGCAAGTAAAACTAAATATCCACAACTTGCACACAGAATAAAAGCAAAGCTAATGTCCAATAATAAATCACATATATATATTTCTGTCTGAAAATAAGGCAAGCTTATGCACACTTCAAATATAGGCAAGATAATATTCAGCAGTGAGAATACTGTACCATCACCCTGAATAAGATTATATCAGTGAATTCTGCTTCATAGTTTTGTTTCATTTACATACTTGTGAACTTATCTATAAACAGGTCTGGAAAAGATAATGTGGCACATTTGGGCAGTTCTTCACCCAGTTCCTTGAATATATACAAAAGTGACCAACAACAAATTTCACCTTTCATACACATCAACTGAATGTGAAGACATGTTAAACAAATGTGTGTCCAGTACACAATGCAACATCCCTTAGAATATCCAAGGTGAACTTTATGCATGTTTCAGTTTTAAGGAGACTAGAAAATTCATATTTTGTAGAATGAAATGTTCCCTCTGAACATAAGAATGGCAATGAACATATACCTGCAGGTCAGAAAACTTGATTTCTTATGTATGTAACTATAATCCATGAATGATCACAAGTACATGACAATTTTTCTCATTTAAAATAGACTAGCAGTAATTATCAACACAGCAACTGCACAGAGTGATTGAAATACCAAGTAGTTTCCAACTCAAAGATCCCACTTGCTCTCACACTGTATTAGTCTATATTACATTATATATGTGCGTTCTCTATATTTGAATTGTTTAACACTGCATACTCTTCTTATAGCATGTTCACAATGTACATGACTTATTCATATGCACTTTTGTTTCTATTTTTCATGCTGTTCCTGCGTGTCATACAGTAATATCTCATTTAACTACATGAGTAATTACCTGTAAATTACAGACAAATGCAACAAAGTACATTACCTGCATTACTTCTGGGTAAACTTAAAACTGCTTATATAAATGGCATGTACAATATTCTAATCACTCTATGTAACATTATGAGACACAGTATTGCATTTCCTGAAAACTTTTAACGCAACATTTTACGGTTTTATATTCTCATGTTTTAGGTTTTTATATCACAGATTAATCTACTATATTGTATGTTCTTATCAATATATTAAAAATTTAGCATTTTATACTTAGATACCTTATAAAAGCCTTTTATTGTAATTTCAGCATGAAAAACAGACAATACAAAAACTGCATGCACAAACTTCCTTTCTGATGATGAACCCATGAGGTTCAAAACACGTAGATGTCAAAAATCGAATTAAAGCATTAATTTCAAAAGTATGTATTTCGTTGGTTTATGTTACATAATTGTGTTGTTACTGTTCAGAAATTGAAAGGTGACCTTAAGCTCTTTTGATTTCAGCAATCACACAACCATATTACCTATAAAACAACTGTTAAAGGAGAGATGGAGACACAATTTCAGAACTGTAACAACATATCTAGTTACAAAATTTTACTGATATAAGATATAAGAAGAAAATGAAAGCATAACTCATAAGTGTATAGCTCATGGTATACATATAAGAGAATAATTTCAGTTACTTGTATTAAGGAAGACATATATATATATACACACACACACACATACATACATACATATATCCTGTTTTCTTTCACCTGTCCAATACAAGTACATATATGAATGCTTCTGAGTAGTCTTAATATACACCATATAAATAATATCTTTGGTTTCTTTGGACTGTTTAAGCCATAGTATTTCATAATAATATTCAAAGGCAAATAAAGTACAGTCAAACTCAGTTATAACATCATGAATGGACTGAATATTTTGTGCCATCATAAACAACTGTTGTTCTGACCGACGAGTATAATGTTATGGTTAACAGTGAGGAATTAATTGGTATCACAGAATATTTGACACTATAGACAAAGGTGTCGTATAAACTGATGTCATTATAACTAGGTTTGACTGTAGGTAAATCAGAAAACTAAGAATGGAAGAAACACACACCTAAGTGTGATTAAATTGAATAATGCACCCATCATGTGATCCATTCCCCAACATTTTTTGCTTTTATTTGTAATTTTGCAGAAGTTCAATTTTCAGTTTATGATCAAGTTAGTTATTCTCTTCTAACATAGAAGAATTATGAATTGTGGGAAAACATGAAAGTACATACACTAAATATTCAAAACAGCTCAGAACAGCAAAGAGCTTCATATTTTCAGTACAAATTCTAAAATAAAATGTTGTTAATAATAAAGAATCACTGCACATGATAGGTGAAAGATGACTAACAACTCTAATGAAATACTGTAGGACACAGAAAGCTGTAATTACATAAAACCACTTACACAATGATGAAACACTTCAAGTGTACCTACACATGTTCAATGCAAGTTCTCTTGGTTAAACTGAAGAGGTCCAAGTCTAATTCTGCCCACATTCACTGCAGCATTTCTTAATCAACTTCCCCTACCACCTATGTGATGCTGGAAAACTGTCTGATACCACAGCTATAGGATTAAAATGATAGTACCATCATTTTTCAATAAGCAGAACATCACCACAAATCCACACAAAGGTCTGTGCAGATCTAAACGCAGTCCTTCCTGGCAAATGGATTGAACCTGTGGAAACTATTCCATTGCTCCCATGTTCCCTAGATTTTAGCTTGTGGGGATATATGAAGGATGTAGTGTATGTTCCTCTAATGGCTACAGCCCTTTGTGAGTTGCAGTAGCACACCACAGACTAGTAAACACAGCATAACAAGATAGAGTGTTGCAAGTTTGGGAAGAAGTAGACTATTACTGGGACATATTGAGGCAACAAAGTGAGCTCACAGTGAACACCTGCAGATAAACATAAGTGTTTCTTCACATTGTTTAAATGATTCTACATCATTGCACTCTTGTTTTTTTGCAGTAATTCAATAAAGCTGTCAGGTAGGTTTTGACCCATTCTAAACAATGTTACAGGCATTTGCTAAAGGTTAAAAACCATGATAGAAACCAATGTTGATCATTGCATAATTATACAGTTATACAAAGACACATCAGATTTCAAGTAATGTATCTTAGTAGGCTAGAAAGAAACCACTTATATGCCAGGTTATAAATATGACACTTGGAAAAAACCATACATCAGCTATTTCCCCATTGCAGCTTTATGCCTATGAATGCCAAATGCATCTTTCTAAGGAATACGAGACTGCACTATGAACCTCAGCAATTAACCAAGGCTAAATGACTACAACAGTTACAGGTTAATTACTCAACTTTTTCGGTTTCATCCAAAATTATTGTCAATGCCCTTCAAGTCTCTATTTATGCTTGTTAGCATAAATACCAACAGTCATCAATAAACACAAAACCATGGGTTATGCAGATCAAAGGCATTAAATGTGTGATCGCTTTATTTGCAAAATATAATATAATGTGAGTGGATCATATGGTAGCATATTAACAGTAATTGACACACTGAAAGTAAATTACTTTATGACCTAACACAACCAGGTGATGACTCCTGCCATTAACATCCTCATGAAGCAAAATAAACAGGACTGTCATAAATAAATAGCATTTTAGTATATCCACTACCAACAACAGCAACTGCCACTTCAGTGAGTGCATTCACACAGTATCAAGAGCTCCCAACATTTTAGCTAGTTGTAGAATTTGTCTTTTCTACAACAGTGTTATTTGAGAACTCATGAACCTTCCTAGACCATAATAAAGGCTGTGAGAAACCACATGTGTGTCAACTTTCAACATACAAGCATTAATTTTTACAACTGAAGACACCCATTGGTCCATTTATGTCATGTTTTCCTGCTACACAGAATTCAACCAACTGGCAATTTAAATATCTGGCAATGAATGTGTTAACTGTTCAACTATGTAAGTACTTTCTCCATAAACATGACTTTCTGCATAAATATATACATTTTTTGCATAACACAAAGTTTATTACAGGATTAATGTAAGAATTAAGAGCCAGAATAATATTCAGTGACTGCATTGGCTTCCCTGTGAACAAACATGATTTCTTGTTGAAATGTATCCAGTCATTATAAGACATAAAATGTATTAAGGGATTAATCCAAGTCAGAAGACAGAATAATATTCAGTGACTGTGTGTGTGTGTGTGTGTGTGTGTCTGTGTGTACTGAGCTATTTAAACACAAAAAGAAAGCACTTGTAGTTATGGCTACAAGTTATTTTCCACTTTCTCAGTTGAAGGCATCTTTGAAAGGTATGGTTGTGTTCATGGTATCTATCAATTATCAAAATTACATACATAACTTCCTAGGCTCAACAATTTTGTTGCCTTTAATGTGCAAGACTTTTAACTACACTACAACCATAGGAAAATGAATTTTAAATTACAGAGATTGCACCCTACAGGAAATAATCCAGTACAATACGAATTTCTCTTAGGCTTCAAACTTCATTCATACTTCAATAAAATATAATTACACTTTCTCATAATGCACATATGTTCATGGTATCCAGCAGCCACCACAATGCTGGAACAAGGTCGAGACAAAACAAAACACAGGACCAATGTGACCCACAACATCCCTGAGTGTCAAAGTTGAACAACATGGACTGTGTTAACTGGCTACCTGATTATTCCCACTCTTCTGCCAGCAGTCTATGCTTGGTAAAGAGACACCAAGCTCCAAGAGCATACTCCAGGCAGTAATGCAACCTGCAACCATATCACTTAATAGATCAACATGATGATGAAAACTGAGGCATTCTCCACCCTCAGGTCATTGTTTGCCCAAAAAGTCATTAATATGTGCTGAAAACAGTATAAAAGTATAAAAATACAAATGCTCAAAAGAAACACAAATTTGAATCTTACAATCCATTTGTTGAAATATTTTAAATGTTAAATATCAAAATAATTATATATTTAATATATACATTTATTTAATCTGCTACATTTCTTATGATGTCCAGTTAACTTCAAATGCAACCTCTAAAAACTGCATTATATCTTTTAGTTTGGCAGTAACAGGCACATAAATTGATCCCTACTATGGAAACGCAATTTGCTGCAATTCAATTACATACTGGTAGGTGTGGTTCATTTGGGCCTTTCAGTAACATCCAAACCAGTAATAGAGAGCCATGCCATCAGTTAAGTGACATAAGATCTGGTGGCAGAGGTATGTGTAATCAGGTAACATCATCTCGTGGGTCTAAAAGATTCATGAAAGTTCCAGGAGGATGAAATAATTGCCAATTGTTTTAATAATTAAATGTAGGAGGTTAGGCTAGACGAGGAACAGACACTAAAATGCTTTAATAAGGCTCTGTTTAAATGCATTATACAGGGTGTCCCAGGAGGAATGTGCCAGACTTCGGGAGAGTGTTCCTTATGTTAAGGTATACCGATATAACCCAAAACACCTATATCCAAAGTTGAACGGTTACGGAGATAATGGCCT
>Ga0136643_10018403_pt1 | contig 10534 bp, 10 predicted proteins | sample TergutLab28metaG_FD_96883 | JGI IMG/M metagenome (GOLD analysis project Ga0136643, IMG submission 96883) | Labiotermes labralis P1 segment gut microbial communities from Petit-Saut dam, French Guiana - Lab288 P1 (version 3) (version 3) | ecosystem: Host-associated > Arthropoda: Insects >... | reverse complement strand
GCAAAAACCACACATAAATCGTAAAATTTTTTTTTAAAAAAAAAGTGGCACAAAAAAAAAGGGAAACGACCCCAATGAAGGGAGAAAAAGGGGGGGGGGGGGGACAAACAAACAAACTTCATATGAATTTACTGCAACATTAAAATAAACATATATCATATATGTGTGTGTGTCCCTTCCTATGTGAATGTGACATTCATTGATTTCTGCTACAGCCTACATTTTTTGGTGCCAACCATGTAATGTATGTACATACTATACACTGCTGCCACAACCTTGCCACACATAAACCAAGCGTCACTGCCGAACTCTAAACAAACTAAACTTTAAACTAATGCCGCTTGTGTCACAAATAAGCAATGCATCCATATTTCTGTGTTCACATATGTCTCAGTGAAAGGTGTATACAACAAGTAAGAAAACATGGTATTTCAAATGCTATGAAATAATGGCAGTGCTGGCAGGTGTGTATGTAATTAAATAATAATAATAATAATAATAATAATTTTAAAAATATATATTAAAAAAAAGTAAAATGGTAAAATATGTATGATGTCAATGTGTGCTGTTATTTTAATCAAATTTCAACTTATAATCAAGAGCAATCATACACCACTGGATCATACCACTTAGTTTTGGCACAGAATAACACATGAGAGACAGGGAATGTTGGAGCATTTTGTATGGGTTTTGACAGTATACCAATGTACAATTATACTCTCAAATACATAAGCTGACTTAAGACAAAATAATCTTCAGTGTGAAGTTGAGTACTTTCTACTTCATATTTTACATGCTCTCCCTGATGATGATCCAGTCTGGCTGAAATATGTATACGGAATATACAACTTACTCATTGACACAATCTCCTTTTCTGACTTGTCCATCATCTAAATACTTAAAAACATGATGTTTCAGAGACCAGCTCTGCATCGTCAGAGCCCTACAGTGTTGAATAATGCTTACTGTTGTTTTTCAGTTACATATTTTGTGTGCTATTATTGGTCTGTATTGAAGAATGGTGCAAAATACGTAGTGATTTGAGCAGAAATTTAACGTTACTTGACGGTACATCAACTTATAAGCAGAACACTGATCATTTAACAGGGAAGGTGGGGCGGGGGGGCATTTTTTTCCCATTATCTTTAAAACTGAAAACCTTTAGTATTAATCTCTATGCCCGAATATAATATACTGCTTCATCTATGTTGCAGCCCCCTCCTCCTAAAAAGCACCTTCCCTTCCTAACCACCACTTCCCTCCCCACAATTAACTCATACCCTCATACCTTATTACAGTAAACTTCCAGTGATCATACAGAGCACACCATAACAACTACAGTGCACAGCAGTCAGCAGCCTTTACCAAACACATCAAATCACACCATAATTCACACTAAATCACATATAATTGTAGCTCAATGATATACTGAGATACAGACGTGATCTATACACCTATTCTGGAAATTAACATATATCTACACATCAGTGGTAAAATATGTAAGTACCACAGTCTGAAGTTTTACAAAAAACCGTCCCCCTTCCCTTACAAATTCTGTAATAAAGAACATTTCATCTTCACAGACTATACCTAATAAAGTTCCATTACAGAACCTACAGTCGCAATGCTCAAACCAAACCGTCTTATGATCATCCACCTAACCCACGTCTCCATACCTATTCTTAGTGCATTATTGCTTTTAAAAATCTGTATAAACTATTTATAATCTATACAATTTTATATAATCCTTCTGCAAACTTCACATATTTTCATGCACTTGTATGTACTTTTGTACAATCGCACAATGAAGTAACACCAAGATCTTGTCCCCATAATTTTATTGTATTGTATTTTTGTAGTTCTCTTATGCAAGGTTCTACAACCAGCCTGATGATAGCTACTTATGTATTGCTGAAACGTGCCACTGTTTCTACATGTATGATAAAAGCTGTGTATAGACCATAATCCTACTTCTTTTCTTTATACAAACAACCAATTCAGTGGCCGAGAACAAGAATACAGGTAAGAAGAAATTTCATGGAACTGATCTGCTGACAAACAACTGCCGGATTTCTGGATTTCTGAAAGCAGCAAAACCTCAGGAGGTACGGATGAAAACTCAAGGGTACTGAACACTGCAGAACCAGTGGCATCATCAGTCATTGTGCAACAGTGACGTCACCTGCTCTACACCAAATGGGCAAGCAGTAAAATAATGCTCTGTATAATAAAGATGATCAATGTACATTTTATAGATGGGTATGTAGAGCCTATGGGCAGGTTCTGCATGTCACTTCACAATATAAACATTTGAGGACAGTATCTGAGACAAAAGAATCATACAATGTCACGCAGAAAGATGTGACTCTAATTGAAACCTAAGGCATTATACATATATTTTACTTGTCTAAAAAATAAGCTTAAAACATACATTAACCTCATAGATGTCATCACTGGCATCCACCTTGACCCACTCGGCATCAATGGCATCTGGAGTGGCAACTTTGTCTGGAGTGGAGTAACGGAGCGTTTCAGGGTACACCAATGGCAAGTGCTGTGCTAGCAATGCCAAACCCCCCTGCTGAGTAAACACCTGCAGAGGTGTGGGTAAACCAGGATATGACAGCAAGTGGTCACTTCCACTCTTTGATGTACCATCTGAAAGATGAAAATATTTTCTGTGTAATTCCACCAAAAAAACTGACAGTACACAATATGTTATGGAGAACAAACACAAGTTTAATATTCTTCCTACATGCTTTAGCCTGGCTGTGCCATCACCACTGACCAATATGTAATATACTAAGCAGAAATTGCATAACTATTACTTTTAAAGTTTTCTTCTATGTCAACTGACCTATACATTTTATAGAAGTAGATGCCTGAGATAACTGCAAGGCATTTCCACCTTCTACACTCATAACTAACTGAAGCAGCTAACATAAGACAACCTTTCTCTTCCCCCATGTAGACTTACAGTAATTTCTACCATGTATTTTAAATGTCTCTCCATGATAATGACCCAGCATGAATATTAAACTTATGGCTGCTTTCCATAGCATGCTGTATACTGTGTTGGTCATTACCGATATATTATATATGTTAAGCTCAAAGATCGAAAACGCTCATTGAGCGGAAAAAACGACCACAACACATTGTGGCATTAGAGAAACAGCTACAATGCGAAATTTCGTGTTGTGGTTGTTTTTAAACAACCAAAACACGTTGTGACATGTGAAGATATGCCATGATGCAAAAGTCGTGTTGTGGCTGTTAAAGGAAATGATCACAATGAGTTCGGACTTCATGAAAATACCACAAACCGCTGAGGAATTGGCCTATCAGCTAATGGACATCTTTAGTATGTTTGGTGCCCCATTCATACAGCAGAGCGACAATGGCCGTGAATTTTCGAACAAAATAATACAAAACTTGGCCGATAAGTGGCCAGGAATGAAGTTTGTGCATGGAAAGCCGAGACATTCTCAAAGTCAAGGATCAGTTGAAAGATCCAACCAAGATTTTCAAGACATGTTGATTGCTTGGATGTCAAAAACCTGGTCTGAAGGACTACGGTTTATCCAAAGCAAGAAAAGCCGAGCTTTGCATTCAGGCATCAAGACTAGCCCTTATGGGGCTATGTTTGGAACGGTGAAGAGGATCGGACTTGGGGATTCTCTGCTCACTGAAGACATGTACACTTCCATAGAAGCTGAAGAAGAACTGTAACAGCTCTTTAATGGAGGAATGAATAATGGTCGAGACAAGGAAGAGGCCAACCAACAGGATAAAAAAGATGAAGTTGAAAATCAAACCAATGACACTTCAGAAGAAAGAGTAGAGAAGAAAGACAACAAAAAAGTTTACTGTGTGATGTGTGAGAAGGAGTCAACAGGCACTCACAAGTGTTCAGTGTGTGACCAGTATGTTCATGCTATTTGTGGAAGTTACAGTGAAGACAGTGAGGGTTTCGGACTGAAAGTCACTTGCAACTTCTGTGTAAGGAAGAATCGAATCAACAATGAGTGAGAAGGTGCAAAGTCTGGTCAGGAACAACAAGCTCAAAAAATGGTTTCTCTCAACTCAAGACTTCCAGCAGCTGATATTGGGACAAACGGTGTGGTCAGGGTGCCTGACCTTGATCGAGGATGTCTAGCCCCCAGAAAAGTCCTAGCAGTTGTCATTGATGTCAACTCTTCGGGGCTTTATCTGTTGGGCACGAAGGAAGGCCTACTTGAGCAGCTGTACGCTCACAGTGAATTCACAACTGCTGACAACAACTTCATCGAGGCACATGATGTGCCCTCAAGTTCACTATCTCTTCAGTCAGCCTCAATGATAACATCTGGAAGTAACCAGGAATTTGTAAACTGCCATTGTAAGAGGAAATGCATCGATGTAAAGTGCAAATGTCCTTCGAAAAATATGAAGTGTAATTCTAAGTGTCATTCTAACAGTTCCTGCAAAAATAAATGAGCTTCGCCTTTATTCTTCATTAGGCCTACGTTACTTGTATTTTTTATCAGTAAATTACTGAACTTATAAACAGTTCATTTAAAAGACATTTCGTGTTGTGGCTGTTTCTCTCAGCCACAACGTGTTGTGGTTGTTTAAAAACAGCCACAACAAGCAATTTCGCGTTGTAGCTGTTTCTCTAATGCCACAACGCGTTGTGGTCATTTTTTCCACTCAATGAGTGTTTTCGATCTTTGGGCGTAACATACATACAGGCACACGGTGAATGACGCAAGAACCCAACATTTTCTGTAGACAAGGTGGTGAACAGAACCAGACAAGCATGCATGACTTGACATGTTTCTCTACAGCACACACTGTGTTACGTGAACATTCATCAACTGGGCAGTGCAGTCTGTGTACTGTGTACATTCACATACCTTTGGTGTCTTTACTGGACGAAGTTTTGGAATGCTGCGTAAGTGTGAGGGCAATACAAGGGGTGCTCAAGGACATGCCCTGTTCTTGTGCCAAAGTAAGAAGTTGTGCCAATGTCATCTGGCCCGGTAATGACACACCGGGACACAAAGGGTGCTGCAGTGTCTGGTGGGGCACTGCCACTCCTGACACAAATGATGCTGTGGGTGAAATCGAGTCTGCAAGCAAGAGAAACACAAGGCTAAACATGAAAATATACATATTTGTGGCTTGCAATGAAAGCTGTATTACTTGATCTGTTTATTCATTTACAATGTATTAAATGATGCTGTCAATAGCTTAGATTACACAGCATCATATATACAACAAATACATACCAATGAACTGGCAAGCATGTGGTTGCAAAGTCACATGGTCTGATATGAGAAACAGTACTGACAGTTGACTGCACAATGTAACACATTCACAATGCGACAGAAATTCATCAGACAACACCTCAGCCTACTTCTTCTGCAAAAGAGGCAGTCATATTTTAGAGTATGTGATGAAATATACAAATTTCCAGCAGGTTCTTCTACGTAACACACTGTTCTCAGCTTAGAGCAAAACTCTGACTTTGCACTCTCAGACTCAAGTGTTATTCCTGCTGTTATGCCCTTTTCATTCAGTCCTTGTCAAATGCCCATAAGAACTATGTTAAATCGTAACCAACATTAGGTTTTCTCAAATTCATGTGTTTCCACATTTTCCCCCAGTTTTTAGGTCCTATGATGAAAATTTAGATAGCAAGTCAAATGAAAACCTTATAAATGAGGACAAATAAAGGGTGAGGTGGAGTTTAACTACGTATGTACAAAGTCACTGGCACATGTCACAAGCATGTACTGTGTGCGGTAGATCTCAAATTGTGTCAAAAAATAACAAAGCTCTATCAACCTACCTGCACTAAAGTGGCCGGTAAATATTTTTTCAAGGTTTTCATTTGACACAGCAACATAAACACTCTGCTTCAGAAAATTCAATGAAACAACAGCAATGTGCCACTCAAGTTCAACTATTATTTGTACAACCACCGTATCTTACCTTCAAGATTCTGAACCTCTACCTTGCAAATGAGAGACACAATTTCACTTCATGTGAATCCGTATAAACATGGCAATTCAATTGTTACATCATTTTTATTCTAAACTGAAATATGTAGTATAACAAAACAAATAGGAAAATATTAACAATAAGTAATACAATCAGCACTGCAGCTGTCACACCTGTCTGCCCACCTGAACGGCACTTCTTAGCAAAAGATGATCTGGTGTCAGCAGCTGCAGCATTCTTCGCATCCTTCACTCGTTTATCCTTAGCTGTTACACCTGCTGCCATAGACAACTGATCAACCAGCCCCAGACCTATTTCCCACAACTCCTTACGTGATTCCTTGGTGCCACTAGGACCTGCCAAGTTCTCACTGACCTTCGTGTCTCCCAACAGAGGAAGCAAGTTTCCTGATGCTGTGAAGAACAGCCACAAATCAATACAATATAAAACCAAAAGTGCACACAACCAGTCATGTGTTCCTCAGTTGGCACATATACATAAAAAATATGGAGGTCTGAGAATACTGTAACACAATTTTATAAAGAGGGCCTCACTGAAGATCTCAGTCCCCTGGGATATGACAATGGGTCACTGGGTGAGTAGCTCAAAATGCCAGACACAACATGCCCACTGACACAGCGTCATGTCCACAACTGGCACCTTCAGCAACAGTGCTGTGAGAGTGTCAAATTTCACATATGACTTAATTGTATGTGTATGACACTAAAGCATTCAAGGCAAATAAATATAGTTGTTTTAAACATAATCACCTTGCTTACAATGGAACTAATTTCACAACTGCAGTATAAGTCCTGGCTCAGCCCCAAAAGCTAGCACACTTCATAATGAACACAAATGCTTGTGTTAAGTGCTTTCAGAGGAAGGTACAGCTTCAGAGGTCCAGACAAATGGAAGGTAGGGAGGGACAGATGTGAGCAGGAGGTTGGCCACATGGAGTAGTACTGACCAGATTATGTGATAGTTATGGCACCAGGATGAAGAGGCAACCTAGAATGAGGTGAAGCACTGCACATGCCTAGTTTTCTGTTCATTTAGCAGCTACAAATGTACCCCCAACAGTGTAATATTTCTGAAAGTGATATAATGTTGCCTGGTCATTCTGAGATGAGCCCAGCAGTGACCACTCTGTACCTACTGTAGCTATGCACAATGGTAGGGAACTCAGCTAGCATATTATCTGGTACAGCAGCATATGTCTGCAGTGATTCAAATGGTGCCCAATTTAAAACTACTAGCTGTGCAGATTGGAACATTTAATACTGTTCTGATCACTGATGTTGTAGCCTGAATGGCAAGATGAATGTATTTGAAACTTTCATGGAACCAAATTAAATAAAATTTTCTCAGGTTGACAACTGCATCAGGTGGTTCATACACACTCCTGTTTCTAAGACTGATTCTGTTTCCCACATCAGGATTTTGATACGACTTGAAACACATTCTGCTCTGTTTAGATGCACACCTCAAAAGACTGGCATCAAAATAAATTACGAGCCACAGACCCCAGTGAATTATGAACTACTACAAGACAAACTTTATGTGGGTATATACATGGGACAGACTGTGTGTTGAGCACAAGCAGAACCCCAGTGACAAAGAAGCAAGTTGGTCTTTGAAACAGTGGTGTGCATGACCGACCATCTGACAGAGCTGCCAGTCTGAAAAGATTTTAACACCTTGACAATGGAATTAATTTAGGGCGCAAACTGTACGACAAAGGCATTTATATTCAATAATTTAATTTTTTAGATGCATGCATACACAAACACACACACACACACTCGTGCACACAGAGCTAAAACCCAAGGAAAAACACCAACAGGGCCATATAAGAGTGGCCAAAATTGGCTGACACATATGCCACATCATATGGAAATTAAACAATTCACCCTGTGAGGCAGCACATGTGTTGTTTGATGCAAAAGGCTTAATGCACAGTAAAGCATCACTTACTGTCAGTAGATGATACTGTGGACTGAATAAGAAAATCAACTAAAAGATGCAAATTTTAAGACTCTTCATACATGATTACATGGGCCGGGATGGTGCTACGGGCTGGACGATTCTAGGATTGAATCCTGGTGGGGGTGAGATTTTCTCCACCTGTCCAGACTGGCCCTGGGACCCACCCAGCCTCCTAGAAAATGTGTACCAGGTCTTTCCCGGGGGTAGAGCGGTCAGGGTGCGGCATTGACCACCCACCCCCATCTAGCACTGAGGTCAAGAGTAGAGCTATATCTCTACTCCCCCTCTGGGCCTTTGTGACCTGTTCTAGGGTGAACTTTTTAATACATGATTCATAACAAGATGTGAATGTCTGCAGAGTGTAACATGTCTGGTGAGTTTGTGTATAAAGACGTGAATGTCTGCAGGGCATAACATGTCTGGTGTGTTTGTGTATAAAGATGTGAATGTCTGCAGAGTGGAAAATTTCTGACATATACACCCTGTTATTGGTCCTAGACCTTAAGAGCTCATACCTCATACAGAACACATCCTGTGCCAACTATACAAACTGTTTCTTCAGCCTCCGCATGTACCTCACAGAGAACACAGCCTGTCCTATCTATGCACACTGTTTCTTCAGCCTCCGCACGTACCTCACAGAAAACACAGTCTGTCCCAACTACACAAACTGTTTTTTCAGCCTCCGCACATACCTTACAGAGAACACAGCCTGTCCCACCTATGAAGATCAGCACTGGCAAGAGGTCATAAATTTATGTCAAGTCCTCCTGTAAAGTTTCTGTTATTTGTGTCTGCCAAAAGTCATATGTAGTAATGACTTTTACTACAAAATCTCAAATATGAAAGTTCACAAAAATCCATCTGGTGGAAGTTGCTCTGTTTCATGCAGATGGACATAAATGTTGAAGTTAAGTCACCATTGGTGACGTTCTGCAATTGCACCTACACAATATAACAATGTTTTACATAATAACAGACACAACACTGAAATCTTTATATGAAGAATGACTGTTGTTTGGAACCTGATAAATTGTGAAGCAGGCCATGGAGAATGTGGTTTAACTAACCTGATACATGTTTTAGTATATCAGCACAGGTTGTTTGTGTGCTCAGGTACAGCAGTTGATGCTGGTGACCAATACCATAACGAGGCTGGTACGGAGCATTACTTGTTACAGCCAGGCTACTCCGCTGGAGAGGGAAATTGGACTTCACAAACACAAAAAGTTTCTCATTCTCGAGAAGCAGCTGCAACACCAGGCGACGTGTAAAGCCAGAAATGCCATGCAGAAATGTAACATCTGAAATTACAGGGAGACATAATGTGTACGAACGGCCCAGAAGAGTCATGATACACCAAAACCAGTTTCTCAATGCAAACTTACATGGATACACAGGACAACATCAACATATGCACTGCAATGAATATTGCAATGCATATATTGATTGTGCAATTCCAAACATTACACAGCATTAGATATGGTATGAGTGGACAGTTGGTGAATGATGAATTGTATTGGACAAGTGAGAGGCAGACATTGCCAGAAGAATAACAACAATTTGGAATTGACTTCAATAATCTGGATGCAACAGCACTGCCTTTCTTTTATTGAAATTCTATAAGAATGAGTTTAATCGGAAATTTAACAGCGCAGTATTTTGAGGACTCAAGTCTCCGGGGATGTAAGGCTATGTCACTAGGTGAGTGATTCTTGGCATTTTTCAAGATCACAGTGCTCCATCTTCAGGGTCAAGCAGTCCAAGAAGAAAATCTGCATAACCTGTGATGACTAAGGCATAAGATTCCTTCAAAATGTCAGGACCATTCACCCAGCACCATGACATCACATCCCAGAGGACTAGAACAACCAGCAGTGCCACTGTCAGAAATTCAAACCTCAAAACACATCCTTACTTTGATGTACTGTTTTCTGCTGACTGATAACATCACAGAGAACCCTTGAGAGCAGCTTCTGATTTGATGGATGGCACCAACAGCAGCGAGACAGGAACTTGACTGTAGCAGATTCCAGACCAGAAAATGACTCACTTGACAGTTCACACCTATCATCAACAAAGACATGTACATATTTATTAACACATCTGTAACTGGGTCAGTTGCAAAACATGGGCAGGACTGGACTGGCTAACATTACTAGCAACATCGTGTCACATTTGTGAGTATCAGCTTATTTAACTGCAACTTTCTCCATCTGATGGCTCAAGGAAATAGTGCAATGTGCAGAGTATAAAAAAAAAGAGCTGCCCATCTCTGTATCAGTCTTTGAATACGTAACTGAAGGTTCTCAGAGCACTGAATTCAAATCACGGTCTACTGATTTTCAGGTGAGACATCCATGCTGTGTTCAAGTTAATAGAAGATACACATAAATATATAAATTCACAGTTTAACACAACTTTTTTATTAAGTAATTACAATTAAAAGATAATTAAATCAATTATAACAGCAACATGTTTAAGCTCCTCTTACAGAGCCATCTTAAGGCTCAGCCCTAAAAAGTTTCATATACAATTAACAATGCTTTATAGAGTAAGAGAT
>Ga0136643_10018402_pt1 | contig 10534 bp, 7 predicted proteins | sample TergutLab28metaG_FD_96883 | JGI IMG/M metagenome (GOLD analysis project Ga0136643, IMG submission 96883) | Labiotermes labralis P1 segment gut microbial communities from Petit-Saut dam, French Guiana - Lab288 P1 (version 3) (version 3) | ecosystem: Host-associated > Arthropoda: Insects >... | reverse complement strand
TTCTGAGTTTCAAACGGTCATAACTCCGTAACCGTCCAAAATCGGACACAAGTTTATATGAACTTTTTTGATCACAAAGACCTAGGAAATCACCTCCTGCAGTTATGCCCTAAAGTCGTGAAATACCCTGTATATATACACTAATGCCAGAGAGAATATCAGAAGGACACCTGCAAAACAGAAGGCGGGCTTCTTTTTCGTGGCCCATTCTGTAGTATTAACGAAAATTCTGAATACGCGGTTCGTTTCTTGTCCCCTAACACTGCCCGTCGTAACCACTACCTGAACAAGTGTGCTCTACTGCGTAAAATGATAAGGCCCGTTACTATGCAACAGGCTACCCACAAATACAAACTGCAACTTAAGGCGCAATGGTTTCGGCGAACATATCCCCCATGTACACACTGGACCATTCCTCTGCCATGCTGTTCGTCTGACGACCGAACTGGGTACAGGCCTATGACCTACTTCTGGGAAGAACCTTGTTGAGTTCTGCATTCAGTAGTGTCCACAGAAGTGTTTAACCTTTTGGCGCCGGAATTATGTTTTCAATTGTAGCACACTCTGTATATAAAATGTTAATAATACAAGAAACAAATAAGTTTGAATTATGAAACAAACTGCATTTTGAAGAGAAAAAAACGGAGAGTGTATACCGTCTTTAAAATATTAGTACCTATATTTGTTGAATAAATATATAAAATGCAACTTTAGAGGTTAGCGGTGCGGTACGACCAATATAGTTGAGGTTAGGCGTCAAAAGGTTAAATTTGCTGTAACATTTGACGCTTTTTGAAGTGTGAAGCAGTTTGCGGGACCGTATAGTACAAAATTTGTTTTCATTTTTTATTATAAAGGTGGCCGTTGTCGGGATGGCGTAGGCCGTATCATGATACGGCCACGGACTGGACGACCAAAAGATCTAGTTCTATTCCCGGCACAGGTAAGAGATATTTCTCTATTCTTAAGCGTCCAGACCGTCTGAGGTGCCCACACAGCCTCCAATTCAATGGGTACCACGGGGTCGTTCCGAGGGGTAAAGCGGCCGGGACGTCAACCTGACTACTCAGATCACTTTATGCCGAGTTTAACAATTAGTGAAGCTACACCTCACCTTCCCCATATGCCTTGATAGCTTGCAGAGAAAAGGGCCCCATACACTCCAAATTAAACTGTGCAGTTTAACTGTGGGAAAAAACTGCACGAAAAACTGAACTGAATGTTTTCGGGCACAGCACAGGTTTCCCATCAAGTCTGTCAATTTTTTTGTCAGTTCTGTGTGTCTTGTGCGTGTGACTATGGTGGATAAAAATAGGTAAACTGAGGAAACGGTGGGATTCCCTGAGTGAAATGCGCAGTTCTTTGTGTGAAAGACGACTGGAAATGACAGTTCTGAGACCTGCGCTATTGCCTGTCAAAACTGCGTAGTTTATTCAGTTTTTCCGTCAGGTATGACGTCACACAGTAAAATCGCTCAGTTTAACTGACAGTGCATAGCGCCTTTTAACAGCTTTACCCTTACGTTTCATTACCACGCGAGTTACCATCGACACACACGAGGTATTGTGGCAGCATATCATGTTGGGTAAGAATGTGTTGTGGAGCAGTGGCTAGGTGTGCGTCTTATGCCGAGTAATGAGAGACTCGGCATAAGACGCACACCTAGCCACTGCTCCACAACACATTCCTACACAACATGATTCGCTGCCACAACACCTCGTTTGCAAATACCAATTGAATTGTGAGTACTATAATATAACTTTAGCAAGGAACTAAGCTCCCTGATGATGATCTGACAAGATCGAAACATGTCGGAGTATTTTAAAGTGTTTGAAAAGTGTTTTATGTGAAATTATATGTGCATTCGTTTGTTGATAAATTTTAGTGGTTCTAAAAAAATGCACGGTGCTACAATAAGATTTACAAACAGCTACAGTTTCGTCCTTAAAAGGTTAAAGTAAGAATTTGCTTGGGACATTATCTAATGTCACTTTACACTACCAAATACAGTATTTACAGAATTAGTCATCAAGTTCCGTCCTTTCACTCCTTCGTATTGGGTGCTTTAGAGAGATGGTACGGTAGTCCTTACCAAAAGTAAACCTTGAAACACACTTTTTAAGAAATCACTTAAATCATTCCATCGAAAGGTCCGAAAGGACACGACTGCATGGAACACAGACTTGTAGAAGGGACAACATCAAAATGGCCCCCCAGAAACAGCATGGATGTGGACTGGGTACATCTGGCGTAGGATAACGGAACACTGGCGGTTACTGTAAGCATATTCATGCACTTCGCGATACCACATATGGCGGGGAATTTCGTGAGGCCGTGTTAAAAACTGCACACGAGAGGTGTATCGCTGAAAGTTACCATTAGGTTAAGTGTTACGGGAAACATAATACATTACGCGAAATTTGTAATTCACACAACCATGACTATGAGGGTTATTATACCGGGAATACTAGCTGATACTGGGGAAGGGGGAGGCAGTCCCTCTTCTATGCCTTGCGGTTTAACTTTGTAAACTAGTCTTCGGTTGATGACTTACAAATGGCCTCATATGGCGAAACATGTAGCCAACCATACAAATCCTGTTAATATCGTCTAAAATGAAACAGCTGTGTTAAAACGAGTTTTGAATCCACGCTGGTCCTCACACTGGTAAAACGCAGCGGTATATATAAAAGCTGAAGTATATACAGGACTACTTTGTTGTAATTTAACAGCTGTTTCTTAGAAAGTCCGTTTTCTAAGAAACAGCTGTTAAATTACAACAAAGTAGTCCTGTATATACTTCAACTTTTATATATATATATACCGCTGCGTTTTACCAGTGTGAGGACCAGCGTGGATTCAAAACTCGTTTTAACACAGCTTAACACAGCTTCAGACAGGTGCACGAATAGTGGATGGTCATCGGACTTTCGGTGTCCTCATACTGTCTGGTACATGGGATTGTCGTCCGACCACCCGCCTGGCCTTAACAGACAAGTACGAGGAGCAGCCGCACCGTCCTGATGAAACATGTAAAGGAACACGATCTGCTTCTGAAGGATGCCCGCCACTTCGTAACGTGGCCCACGGTTGAAACCTCTGACAAGTATGCTGCCGGACAGGTCTTGTTCCTTTTAACCCTGTCCCGAGCACCATAGAATGTCCCGGCGCATGCAGGATTTCTATGCGATAAAAATGCCGTGCTCGGTGGGGCGATACAAAATGCTGCAGGAATAGGATGTGTGCCACTATGGAAGACCGTTATACCTATTATGTGCGTCATCCCCGTTGTGTGATATACAATTAGTATGGCAATATATGTGCGTGGCACTTACCGTCAAACACAACTATTTTATTGGTTAAGTATTGGAAGGTTTACAACCTGTTTCGGCCCTATTCCTGGGCCATCATCAGGTTGTATCACGTTATACCTATTATGTTTCTCAAACGTTCATCCACTTCTAACAAACTCTATTGGCGGTTGCTGGGTGAAATTCGTGAATTTGCCGGGCACACGGACAACACCATCACAGGATAACAGAAGCAACTGTAAACTGATTAAGAAGTATTATATACCAAAAAATACACCTACAAGTACCGCGAAGAACTTTCGCTGCGGCCCAAAAGTGGGCCATGGCCTCCTCATTCTTGAGGTTTATAGATCACACACAAAGACCCATCACACTCGGTAGGACTCCTCTGGACGAGTGATCAGCTCGTCACACAGACCTCTACTTGAAAACATACAACATTCACAACAGACAGACATCCATGCCCCCGGTGGGATTCGAACCCACGATATCAGCAGGCGAGTGGCCGCAGACCTACGCCTTAGACCGCGCGGTCACGGGGACCGGCATAACCTTCGCCTACAGACGCAAAATATGAAAAATTAGACAAGGAAGCTAATAAACAAGAACGCATTTCAAACATTGATTTTAAAAAGAATTTATGATTGCCCACAGGTAAATCAGGCTAAATGGTACTTGAGTTAAAGCAAGGATTTTATCAACGTTTAGACCAACAGGAAGTAGTAAAAGGTAAAGCGATCCCGTTACAGGCCCAGTGTGGCCCAGAGGGTGGGTAGAGGTATAGCTCTACTCTTCCATGACCGCGGTACTAGAAGGGGGTGAGTGGTCAGCAGCACGCCCCGGTCGGACTTTACCCCAGGGGAAAGACCCGGTACCCATTTTACAGGAGGCTGGGTGGGCCCCAGGGCCGGTCTGGACGGGCGGAAAATCTCGTCCCCACCGAGATTAGATCCCGGGTCGTTCAGCCCGTAGTCAGTCGCCATACCGGCTGAGCTAACCGGCCCACAGCAGGGGAAGAAGTACAATAAAGAAATCACACACACACGCACACTATCTATCTATCTATCTAATCTATCCATCTAATCTATCCATATATTCATCCATATATATATATATAGAGAGAGAGAGAGAGAGAGAGTATTGCTACGTAAAGATTATGATGATTTGTACAATCTGTGACATCTAACAAATTTAAAACAAATATGTATAATATTTTGAGTTTTAAAATCACAAATTGATATGCCTAAGCATGGTCAGTACGACCGAAACATGTGGTGTGTATTGACAAGGCTGATAAAATTTGTTGTGGCTGACGGCAAAACGTGTGTCACAGTCTTTACTGCGTAATCCGAACTGAAATAAAATGAGTACTGGAGACGACGTCACCATGTCATTCAACGGATACACTGTTAGCACTCTTTTATGAGACTAGGCTGGGTTTCGTACGCGAGCAGTCTATTTGGAAAAAAAATTCTGCCTTCTTGCGAGTTCGTTGTAACCTAACTTACTGATGTACCGCACAACCCAATACAGTAGAACCGTTCTATACAATTCGCGTTTACGAGCCTATGAAATATTTCAGAGTGTCGAGTTCACGTATGATATACCGCATTTTTCTCAGCCTACGCTCTTCTGTAAGCAGTATCTGTTACTATCAGCTTGCGTGATAGAACAACAGCGACAGTGGCGTACCCAGGAATTTTGTTTGGGGTATTTCAACAAATTCAGCTGCGGACAGAGGACAAAGAGAACGGGGATCTGGGGGCGGTAGCCCCCTAATCAGGGGTTCTGGGAGCAGCTGTAATTTGGTACAAGAAATTTCGTTTCATATAGTAAAATTTTCTTAATTTTTGGTACTTTAAGACTATTTACGATGACAACCAATTTATTTGTCATTGCTAATGTAAAACAAATGTGAACCGGCGGTAGTTTTAGAATTTTACTGCCTTTTTTCCGAACATCTTGGAGTGTTGGCGTCCTAAATTCAGCAATTTTTAACAGTTTTGACAATCGGGTTAAGTTTTGAAGGGCCTTAGGAATTTCGGGGGGGTGGGGGGGGTTTAACACCCCACCCCCGGGTACGCCAATGAACAGCGATGCTAATGTTCTGTTCGACATCATGGCTACAATTCTGATGAAGCCATTATTGTGAATACTGTCCCTATTTTTAAAACTTCGTGAGCCGTACATCGTGATATATTTGCGAAATAATAACCAACAGGATGCACCATCTTACTCCCAATTTATTTCAATAATTAACCTCTACGTGTTTCGAGTAGGTTTCCCGCTCATCATCAGGGGGTACTTTTCTGTGTATACAGCAACTGGTATGCGGGCCGGGTAGCTCAGTCAGTATAGCGACTGACTACGGGCTGGACGGTCCGGGAAAGAATCCCGGTGGGGGAGAGATTTTCCGCCCGTCCAGACCGGCCCTGGGGCCCACCCAGCCTCCTGTAAAATGAGTACCGGGTCTTTCCCGGAGTAAAGTGCGGCCGGGGCGTGTTGCTGACCACTCACCCCCTTCTAGTGCCGAGGTCATGGAAGAGTAGAGCTATACCTCTACCCACCCTCTGGGCCACAGCGGGCCTATAACGGGATCACTTTACGTTTTTTTTACAGCAATTTGTATGTGCCATGCTAAAAACAGCGGAATTATGTAAAATGACTTACATATATGTACACTGTTAATTGAATATATTTTAAACTTTTAATGACAATACACATATATTTACGTAATGTTACACAATTCCATTATTTTCTACATGGCACATACAAATTGCTGTGTATACACAGTAGTACCTCCTGATGATGAACAGTAAGCCTGCTAGAAACATGTAGGGGTTAATTATTGAAATAAATTGAGAGTAAAATGGTGCATCCTGTTGGTTCTTATTTCGCACCCTTCCTGCTGCCGACGCAACCATGTCTGTGTGTCCTATATAAGCCAGTAAAAAGGTAAAGTTAAAGTTCCACCTATAACAGGCCACGAAGGCCCAGAGTGTGAGCAGAGGTATAGCTCTACTCTTTCTTTAACCTCAGCGCTATTTGGGGTGGGTGGTCAATGCCACGCTCCGGCCGCTTTACCCCCCGGGAAAAACCCCGATACCCATTTTATAGGAGGCTGGGTGGGCCCCAGGGCAGGTCTGGACGGGTGCGAAAAATCTTGCCCCCACCGGAATTCGATCCCCGGACCGTCCAGCCCGTAGCAAGTCGCTACACCGACTGAGCTATCCCGGCCCACATATATGCCAGCACTGCATAAATTTAAACACTTGTATAGGCTCACACTACATAATAACAAGTTTTCTCTTGAGCACCTTGTGTTAGACATCAGTTCTGCAATACCACGCAAACTGCGAATTTCATATACGTGAACCTAAGGTAATAATTCTATAAGGATATAGCAGTCGTAACACAACTACATTATCAGGTGTACATAACTTATCAACATCAACTACATGTTTCGGCCGTTGCTGCTGTGGCCATCTTCAGGTTGGATACAATTTTTATCAGAGAAGCTGTATAGATATGATATAATATAGAACAAATTATTAGTGTAGGTAAGGGGGAACGAGATAATGATTATTCATAGTGCATTTAAGATAGCTGATAAGATAGCAGTATTGTATGAGGGAAGCATCATCTCCCATGGAACTGTTCAAGAAATAAAAAATACTAAAAATGAATATGTAAGAAAATTTATTCGCTATGTACGCACGAAATAAAAAATTCTCTATTTTATTACTTGCTTTCGAGGCATGTAATTCTCATCATGTTTTGCAAACACTGTGTCTGCCAAAAAGACGCCACTGCCGAACATTTTACCTTGTTGTGCCTCGTTCCCCCTTACCTACACTAATAATTTGTTTTATATCATATCATATCTATACAGCTTCTCTGATAAAAATTGTGTCCAACCCGATGATGGCCACAGCAGCAATGGCCGAAACATGTAGTTGATGATAAGTTATGTACACCTGATAATATATTTGTGTTACCACTGCTATATCCTTATAGAATTATTACCTTAGCTTCTAACAAACACAACGGGAATGATGCACCTTGAAGTTCATATACGTGGAGATTCACATTTCTATCCAGTTTCGCGAAGCGAGGTATTTGGTTTCGTGTATCCGCCGTTTTCAATTTGTGTACACGCGGCGAATACTGATGACTTCCGCGCCAAGATGTCCACATTTATTCTAATGACGTCAGAAACCCGTTTGTACCCGCCAATTATTGCCGCGGTGTTTCTCTTGTGCACTTTTTGTGTATGTATTTTCACCTAACGTTCATACATTATGCGACAGTTGAAACTCTCACGGCCGTCTTAATGAACATTCAAGTCTTCTGGCGTGTTCCACCGTATTGAATGGAAAATAAATAGCTACCAATATCCCTCCATCTCTAGGGTCAAGAAGTCAAGGAATTTTCTTGGACCGCTTCACCTCAAAAAAAAAAAAACGGAGACACTACGCCAGGATAAAACAACCTTAACCAACTGTCGACAATATGTAACATCCCGGAAGATCAGGATCTCCGTTACTTTGTTACGCATTTTATACACACGGAGTACAGTTTCTCGTGACGAAGGTTTTGTTAGTATGTTAGTAGCTCTTATCAGTCTCAGCGTTATGGCTGTACCAACAGTGATAAGAAGGGGTTGCTTATGGTTTCTTCCGTAATATAAAAATTGCGTTCTCTGCAGCAGTCGAGTCAAACCGTGCGAAAAACCGGTCCAAAAACCCGATATCAGTCGAATGCACTGCATGCGACACATATAAGTTTTCTTCCATGGCTCGACAGCCCCCCAGTGGGCCAAGACCTCACTATCGAGGCTTCACGATCACACTCAGACACACCACACTCGGTAAGACTCATCTGGATGAGCGATCAGCCCGACGCAGAGACCTCTACCTGACAACACACAACACTCACATGAGAAAAACATCCATGCACCCGGCGGGATTCGAACCCGTAATCCCAGCAAGCGAGAGGCCACAGACCCATATCTTAGCCCGCGCTGCCGCTGGGATCGGGACATGACATGGAACGATTCGCTCGATGTAACGTTCGCAGCAAGTAAATGAGGCACGCGGGGGGGGGTTAGGGTCATTGTGACATTGTGTTGAATGCGTCACAATTAAATGGTAATGTGGGAGCACAAATTGTGCGCGGCAGATAATGAAGACAACTAAGACAAGTGTTTGGGAGCTTCTGCCAGAAAAGTTTAAGAAACGGAGCCAAGAACTTAATCGCGGTGAGTCAGTTTAAGTGTTCCCTATTCCACGGATAACGGCGACACACTTTCCGAGAATTTAATGGCATTCGTCGCTTCAGCTGCTTGTCACGTCACGCCGTAGATTAACAATTTAATGACGATTCTAAGCATTTGGGCACGAGCGTAGTGAAGAACATGGTTTACGCAAGGTCAAACCTCAAATGGCCTTATTACCTACAGCGATGTTTTAACTTTTTCCAGGAACAAGCGAACATCTCTTTTTTTGACCCCTGCTCTGGCTATTCACGAAGCGCTCTGTACTCAAGTCAGCATTATGTGCAGACTTAGTGTCGCTTACGGATTTTATCTATAATACGTCACACTTACATATGGTATCTATAATACATCGACATAGGTACATAACGTACGTACAATATGAGATCATAGCTTCATTTTACAAAGCGACTTGGAGGCCTGTGCCAGGACAGGTCGGAACTCTGGGTGGCCCAATCGTCATCCTGTAACACAAGGCTAAACATCGCTCTCGTATACGAGAGGCTTATCTGAACCTAATCCAAAAGCCCTTTAGAATTATAACAGATGATATCTTGCTGGGGTTGTTATGTTTATCAGTACTTAGCACAAACGTCACACAGCCCTTCGTCCTGCTCTCTAACCGACTCCTAACCATTCTACAATGTACACAGTAGTGCCCTGTAAAATACTTCTGCACCTGATACAACGCTGTACAAAACTCGAATAAACAAACAACCTCCGGTCACTTCCGCTCATCTCGACAGACAGAATCTTTTTCATACTTACTCATTCCATGGTGCAGAGTCCTTCTTGAGAAGCTAACTGGTTTACAGCTAGTCAAGAAATTCCCCGCATTTCATGGAACCCGAAGGTTCATTACCCCACTCACAAGCGTCCGCCACCTGTCTCTATCCTGGGCCAGCCTAATCCAGTCCATATACCCACATCCCACCTCCTGGAGATCCATCCTAATATTATCCACCCATCTACGTCTAGGTCTCCCCAGTGGTCTTCTTCCCTCCAGTTTCCCCACCAAGACCCTATACACCACCCTCTTCTCACCCATACGCGCCACATGCCCAGCCCATCTCATTCTTCTCGATTTTATCACCCGCACAATATTGGGTGAGGAGTACAAATCATTTAGCTCCTCGTTATGCAGTCTCCTCCATTCGAGCTATGAATACATCAATAAAATTACCCAGTTGCATCAAGTTGGCATTTCACTTTATTTCAGGAGGAAGATGCTCGGTCAAACAACCGTCAACTTTATTTTCGTATTTTCTTATGCACATCCAGAGGAAGGTTTATTGAAAGGCGAAACATTTGCCTGTTGCTGGGTTTTGTTCCACTAAAACATAAGTTATGTTCGAAGTATATAATAATTAGTTTTATCGTTGTAATGCTTACGTTGTTTTGTACCGACTGTCAAGCGTTCTTTTTAGGACACAATTATTCAAAATTAATTACAACAATTTCTAGGTTATTTACATTCCTTTAGAAAATAGAAAATTTATATTTACATATGCTTTCTAAAGTATAGCAATCTTATGGCAAGTAAGAGGATTAGTTTTTGAAAGAATCGCAGACGACAGGACCGAGTCCGTGTCTGAGTATATACACAGGGTTATCAAAAATTCTCTGTGCACGTGATGAGTACAATACAGAAGTCAGGAGCACAGAGAATTTTTGATTACCCTTTATGTATATAACGGGACTGCGCTTCCTTCGCTGCGTATAAACAGAATGTATCACCCTGTATTACAGGCAAATATGCAATTATTAAGGTCGGTCCGTGTGTGTGTGTGTATGTGTGCGTGGGTGGGTGTGTGGTTTGTGTGCGTGTGTGTGTGGTGTATGTGTGTGTGTGGGTGGGGGTGTGGGTGTGTGGGGTGTGGTGTGTGTGTGGGTGTGTGGGTGGGGGTGGGTGTGTGGGGTGGGTGTGGGGGTGGGGTGGGTGGGGGGG
>Ga0136643_10018397_pt1 | contig 10536 bp, 6 predicted proteins | sample TergutLab28metaG_FD_96883 | JGI IMG/M metagenome (GOLD analysis project Ga0136643, IMG submission 96883) | Labiotermes labralis P1 segment gut microbial communities from Petit-Saut dam, French Guiana - Lab288 P1 (version 3) (version 3) | ecosystem: Host-associated > Arthropoda: Insects >... | reverse complement strand
CCCCCCCCCCCGAAAATCTTCCTGTTTATGAGCTAATATGGGAAAATACTGTATAGCCGGACAGGCCACAGATGACAATATGGCGCACGCGCATTGTTCGTTGCATACCTAAGGCTACAAACACACTCTTAGAATATTTAATACTTATTTCTTTTCCACTGCAACAATGGTTGCACGAACGCGCCTCATTGTTACGTTACACTTCGCCTGTCTTGTTATGAATTACCAGGACCAGGACCAGGACCATACTATTCCCAGTGTTCGTTAAGGCCTAAACTCTCCTTTATCTAACAGTTCCCATTCATCAAGACAGAAGTAGAGACACAATTTCCTAATCGTGAGTTTTGAGGTTCTCACAGCGATGGTGCTAAAAAGTCGCCTGTTCTGTGATGTAGCGCTGTGCCGTTAGGTAAGTATTTCAAGATGTTTCGAAGGATCGTACTGCCTGCATCTTCAGTGCCAGGCAGCATGGCTATGCTTCTTTTAGTGCTTGACCAAGAAGAAGAATAAAGCACTATGATCTCTCGAAATGTCTGGAACTAAACACCCAATAACACAGCCTAAAATTTCAGAATTTATCTCTTCATTCTTAAAATCGTTGCCTGGGCCTCTCTTTCTACACAAACTCTCTACATTGTCAATTGAATATAATCTTACGGCGAAACTGTTGCTCTCAAAAACAGGAAAATGGGAGTTGAATTCTTCTGGTGCTGAGTTCAGCCAGTAAGTGTGCTGAACTTTGAGTGGGACAACTTTCACACGGCTATTATCACGCGGACGAGACTTTCATTTCTTCTGCCACGTGTCGGACGACGAGCTTCGGCTCGTTCCCGTACATTCGAGCTAACCGTTCTTACGCAAATTTTCCGGTTATACAACTAAGGCTCTGAGTCCCTTGCAAATCATGAAGGAACTGGATTAATTCCTATATAATGAACTTAACCTTACTTTTAGGCTAATTTCCTTTTATACACGCTAATATTCTCACTCTCTTATAAATCACGCAAGAACCTGTAGCTGTTTTATGAAACTCGGAGCAAGGTAATGAGATTGAAGGTCACCTCGATATTACGCTTATTGGTTTAGTGATTACGAGAAGGCAGCAGTGCGACCTGTTGATGTGGAAGAAGCAGTGCAGGTATTCAGCATATTTTGTGGTTAGTTAATTTGATACATGCCATCTTCTTATAAAATGTGTAACATTGCTGAAAATCGTTGTATTTAAATATGGAGATTATAACTAGGAGAAGGTATGTAGTCAAACACAACTTAATCACTGAGGTGTATTTAATGAATGTGATGGAAAACAACTACATGTTTCGGCCTGTGTTGGCTAGCTATATGCATGCGCCACGCGCGCATGCATATAGCTAGCCCTTAAGTTCCCTAGACAAACTGATGATGGCCAACACAGGCCGAAACATGTAGTTGTTTTCCATCACATTCATTAAATACACCTCAGTGATTAAGTTGTGTTTGACTACATACCTTCTCCTAGTTTGACACACACAACGGGGATGACACACTTCCTAGATGGAGATTATAAATTTGCACTTTCATTGAATATTTTCGGATTTGTGAATTTTTTTCTGGATTTGTGAAATATAGTAAAGGGAGATGGGGAAGTTTTTCCTTGCATATGTCTGAGATGTGTGTGCTATATGGTCAAAACACGAACTTTACTACGGCCCGAATATTCTGCGTTTTGTCTGGGAACCTGCAAGAAACACTTCTTTTTGCGTGATTTAAACGTATGCATGCATGTACTCGCGTGTGTGTGATTGTTTGTGTGTGTGTGTGTGTGTGTGTGTAGCGCGTTAGACGCGTGTACACATGTAAAGGGCGCATTGGCGCGTGGAGGATTGGAATTTTGGTTAGTAATCTAAAATCTTTTAAGGACTATGCACCAACTGTAAAATGGCATACATTCCAACTGCGTCAGCATTTCCCTCTAATGTTTTAAATATAACTTTAACCACGCTCTTCAAATAAATATGTATAAGAACATTATTTTGTCTGATAAGATTCCGTTTACGTCGGCTGCATTAACCTACAATGCTTCTAGTGCAATAATAAAGGCGTTTTGTTATATTGACGCTTGTCTTCAGTTTTTAAATATGGCGAGTGAAACCTTGTATTAACCGCAACAGACTGAACTACATGTTTCCACCTTCTTGAAATAGTGGAAGTAAAACCTAATATTAACCGAATACATTGAACTAAGGCTTCTCAGGGCTTTCTTGAAATATGACGTGTAAACCCTAACATTTACTGCCGTACATTGAACTGAATCATACGGACCCCGACTTACGGCAGTTTGGAATAAGTCTGAACGCTGCGCCTTTTTTGCCGTCACGCTTGACGTTCTGTGTGAATAGTGATGCGAACTGTCAGATGTATGCACGTACTACGTACGTATGTATGTTCTTATGGGTGTGCATGTATGTACGTTTGTAATGTGAACACGTTCATATTCACTAGACCCGGCTTCACTTGAAATGGTGGGACAGTCAGCACGGATAAGGGAAGAAATATCTTTCTCAAAATTTTTCTTGTGGAATGCTGAGTAAAGAGACCATAATGGAGACTGCTTACTTCTTGGTTTATTTAACTGCATAGGTATGTAATGCTTGATAGAAAGCGTATGAATACTAAACTGGAAATGATATGGCGTGACACGTTCGTGGCCTCTTACTGAGCGAGAATGGGGTGCTTAAGGAAAACATCTGTCATTGCAATTGAGATCAGGATTTATATTCGAACACAGGAAATCCCGAGTAGGGAACAGGGTTACTGATCATTATAATGGGAGATAGTTATCGTTTGATAATCTATTCCGGGCGGTAGGCGTGAGGAGAATTATGACTGCGTCAAGAAAGCGGAATCCGTAGACAACAGCGCCTTATAAAGGGTACATGCATACTGGAGCACCGAAGTCAAGCTCAACATTCGAATGTAAATTTGAGGACTTTGTTCTTCTGAGACATGACGCCGGCGTCACTGGTTAATAGGTATCCGACGTTTCGAACGAAAATGTTGCCTTTATTTTGAAGGGTTTAATTCCCCAGAAGAATGTAAATTTGCCGGAACGTGCACTGTAGGAAGCTGGTAAGTGCTGTCGTACTGGGTTTTATAAAATGACGATTCAGAAGGTGAAATTCAATCTTTTCTTTGTTTTCGCTGAGCTCGGCGCTTTGTTCTTGAGAAGCGACGGGGGTGGGGGCAAAATGGTTAGTAGATCTTATTAAAAATTTCCACTCATGCAATATCAAATTTAGAGTTTTGTGATGTGTTTCGATCGAAAAACTCATGAACACAACATTCAACGATGCTGTACTGGACCGATATGTCACTGGGAAACGCATTCCATGATTTGTGGCTTTATTTAACTGGCACGATTTGCTGCAACCATGAACATAATACACGAGTCCCTTCAATACCTACCCTGTGTTTTTAACTCAGTTCAATGCACATTCAGTTGAGACTGATCATGTACAGGGCAGAAGAAGATTCTAGACGTTGTAAGGCATCAGGAATTCAGGTGTGCTACATACATTTTCTGGAGACGCATCTTAGTGTCCTTAGAAAACACTGCGTGTTTTGATAGGGCATCACTAATATTGCATTGTGCTGTGTTTTGTTAACAATAATATTTGTCATTTGTTCCTTTGTTTTTTATCTATCTTTTTCCTATTTTTTTCTTTTTGCTTTTCTTGGCTCCACTTTCTTCATACTAAGTTCTTACTTAGAAATGCACGTGGCCAATGACTTGCATTGATGTCAGTTTACTGCATATTTTTAGCTGAGGGGTAGTTTCTGTACTCCGAAATTTTTGTCGTCTTGAAATACGTATATTTCTTTGTCCTTTTCTTACGTTCATATTGCACAGTGAAAATATATTACTTATGGTTTCTGTATGGAACACAAATTGTCTTACTTTTCGCTGTCATTGAATGTGCATAGCTGTAAATCGAACTAGTTCAGGAAAGAATGAATCAGTAATCATATGGGCATAACTTATAAAACTACCTAAGAAGATATTTATTTATTTATTTATTTATATATTATGAAGTAACGCTGTAGGTAGCTCACATTATGAGCTATCGGATAATATTTTAGGATTAAATAATAATGGGGAAGGAACCTACAAACAAAGCCTCGTGAACTAATCCGAATTTTTACATTTTCCTTTCCGTGCATTATGATACACTCAAACCTAAGGTGCTCCAGTTACTGTGCACAAATCCATCTTTGTAATTCGTACATTGATGAAGGTATGACAGTTCTACATACAGGAGATGACAAAAAGCTTTAACATTTGTTTTATACAACTGTGCAATCCCTGATGATTGGCCGTTGAGACCACAATCATGAAGGCGTTTACGTATTATTATTATTAGTAGTAGTAGTAGTAGTAGTAGTAGTATTGTGGTTATTATTATTATTATTATTGTTATAATATTAATGAAGTGTGCAGTTGTTGGTTTATATTGTAACAAATGAACTAATCTGGGTTACTATCCCGGTATTTGCCTAGAAGGACAAATAAAACCACGAATAAAAGTCGGTCAGCATAGCCGATAACCCGACAAAAAGAGAAACTGATGGAATGTGTCATGCTTAAGCGGCGGATGACGACAGCCGTATGGATCTGGTGACCAAGTCAAAGTAACAGAAAGGTCACGGACTCGACCTTGAACAGTTTGAGAATCTGGGAACAATAACATGACGAATACATATGACTGTATTCATAAGGTACACGGCTTGAATCTCAGAGCGAAAACCAGAAAACATTTTAGATATTTTTGTGGCTTTTAGGCACTGTTCTTAGTCGCGGAAAGTGCCTGTTATCTTTGGCAGGTACGTCTTTCTGTGCTTCTGTCTGTCTGTCCGCATGTATCAGGGCGGCTCCTACTGCGCACATTTCCTCAAAATTTCATATTACAGATTTTTTTATTAAAGTCTTTCGAGAAACTCCAAGTTTGTTTAACCTTTTAAACGCCAAGTTAAATCCCACCTGCCATCTGTTGGCATTATTAGGAGCTCACCATATTCTCCACATTAGCAGGATAAGGGTTAAAATAGGACGAAATTAACGGGCACTTTACAAGAAGACGCAACTACGTTTTATTTGATGCTGGCTACATAAATTCGCCATAAAAGTATTTTTTTTGTGAAGCGCTTCAGTATGTTTGTTACTCTTGGCAGTGACATGTAACTCAACAATATCTTACGCACGCAACGCACTTACGCGCCTCCATTATTGGTGTAGTGGTTGGTGAATCCCGCCACGATGTTACTTTATATCCATGCGTACATTGGCCTATCTTTTCCCCGGCTTTAGAACCTGGGGTGACTGAAAATACGTTGTTACTTCTTCAACATTTCCCATTTTCACTTTTTATACCTACTCTAACTTGGCTTATAAGACTAAGACAAGTTACAAAGGCTGAGTGAGTTCTAATGGCATAATTCCATGTTTCGTGAAAAAACAAGCATCTGGTTAATATGTTGTTAAGAATAATGTGATAACATTCTACTACGAGCCCTTGTTTCCTTATACAACGAGGAACTACGCAAAAAGTTTAAGTTCAAGGCTATGAAGAAATCTCAGAGCGTGTTCGTAAACCCCCTTCTTTTCAGACACCCGAAAGTTCTCTGCTGTGATCAAGAAGGTCCGTCGTTGTGTCTTAAACCAATCGAATTCAGTTCACAATTCCACATCCCGTTTCTCCAATATCCACTTCAAAATTATGCACCCCTCCGTACCCCTTCTACCTGTTTCGTCGTAGTTGCCATATGAAACAGAAGTACTGTTCCTATACGTTACTCATTTATCTGTATTCACTCCATTCATACTTTTTTTAAAAATGTAAATCACATAGGTAAACAGTACGTCTCATTCGCCTCTCTGAAACTTCTACACTTCATATTGCAGTTAAATAAATAAATTAATATTATACTATCGTTTTATTTCATCTCTTGCAACTTGTCGTTCATGATTATAATTCCCATATTTAAACCACAGCAGAATCACATGAAATATATTATTTTTGATTCTCCTGTATGTATGGCATGTGGGCTGTTCTGCAGTAGCATAGTACGATACGAACACAAGTGTGGGCCCACTTATCGTGTTTGCTGTTACTCCATATAGCCTTTTATCGTTTCCGGAGAATAAACCAGGTCATTCACGTAACAGGGGATCTTATCTCCTGAACTAACCGGTGACGGCTAATCGATGCTGTGTTGTAATTTCGGGAGAATTTATTCAGAAGTTTCTAAAGAATGTGCGCTAATATTAATTCAACTCTTTCGTAGTAACTATGAGCAATATTAATGGTACAATTGTATTATACAATTGTTAAAGTAAACGTATACTAAAGAACTTTGATTATAGTCCCATTTTTAATATATTTTATTTTATCGTGAATAACAACTCTTGTATTACGCTTTACTTGTCAATCCAGCTTGTTTGACGCGTAAATACCCTACACAAAGACAAGAGGTTAGAGGTCGCAGCCTTCAGTGTAATTTGATTCATCTAATAAATATTTTGTTTGATTTGACTTAATAAAAACAAAAGATCGATGGAGGGATTATCTGTGCAAACTGTAGACAGAGACGAGAAACATAATTATTAATAAACAGTATTTTAACTACTCCATGATTTATTGTGAAGGAAGAAATTTGTGATGAACGACGGCGTGGATGGGCGCGTAAATTTTACGTTAGCGTCGTCATGTTACTGGCCAATGTCTCTGTCCTAGTTAAATGTCTACTTAAGTAATGAACCGAATACTGTGTGTAGGCAGAATGTGTGTTGATAAGCGGCGAAACACAGAATGGAATGTGAAATCTACCGGCTGTAGCCTTAGAAGACAAGGCAGACCCTGGGAAGAGGAATGTGTGGTCGGCACAGAAGTTAAACGTGACAAATGCGAAAAAGCGAAAGGTTATGTTCCAGTACGGTTTTAGGCGTTTAATTTACGAGGTTACTGAACGCCTTTAGAAGTTTGAAGATATAAGTTTTTTGGCATGTTAACGCGTATCAACTGGTTAATTGTGAAACCTGAAATTTCTACAGAGTTGGGGTTGAGGAGCAAGTTTTCTGAGTTCTTTGGATGAGCAGCAAAATTATTTATTTCCGATGATGTGATAGAAATATCCACCTTCCTCGTCAAGAGTTGGGGAGGGATAGAAACATTCTAGCACCCGTCAACCAATGTAGAGAAGGCGGTACATTCTTTCGAAACGTTGGGAATATACAATCTTGTCACTCATTCTACTGGATCAGGTCTGAACCCTCAAATGGTAAAACGTTACTGAAGTTACAGAGAAGTTTAGGGCTTCCAGATACATGCTAATTGTTTGTCTGGATATATGGATGGATGGATGGTTGGTTGGTTGGTTAGTTAATTAGTTAGTTAGTTAGCTCTTTATTTGAGTGTAGCGTATACTTTAATGTGACAAAAATACAGAAAATGTATTTTAATTTTCTGTAATAAACCTGTAAGGGATGAACAAATGTAAACAACGTTTGTAGAAAACTATCATTATTCGTTCTGTAAGAGGAAGATGGAGATAATTACGTAAAATATTTCATGATTCATACATATGTAATTTGTGTCCTTTACCAAAACTTGTTAGAATGTAGAAATTAATTTCTTGGAAGATCTTGGCCAACGGGGATCATTTCGAAAAAAAACCTAAAGAAATATCGAGCTAGGATGTGGATTGGATTTTTTGGTTGAGGACAGTGGCCATTGAAGAACATTATTGACAACGGTAATGTACTTGGGCTTCCGTAAGACGCAACGAAAGTCATGCCTAGCTGAGCGACTGTCAACTTGTCAAAAGTGAGTCTGTTCCTTTTAGTTAGATATTTGTATATGGTATGTATGAGCCCTCCGTCTTCATTTGCTATTCTTGCTTCTTGTAATATCTCCCTGTGTGTACAAAGTCGCAAATGGCCTATCAGATAACTTTAATCCTTTGTTTCAACCGATACGTTTGTGCTGCAGTATTTGTTATCAAGTGACAACACTGGCGAACAATCTGCACCACCTTGCACTCACCTCGCTTACCCCTTATTGTTGAGTTGTTAGACTTCCTTCTTCCTATTTCGGATATACCGGGTTTAAAATTGGTCCATCGATCGCGTATACTGACAGGTTATTTTGTGGGTTTGCCCAGTCCACCTGGCGAATGTCGATGCACGCACCGACAATTTATGTCCCCCCTTCTCCCATTTCAAGGTTCCTCAGCACACCCCCGTCCTATTTGGATATAAATTTGCAGGTCATACAGCTTCCTTACATAACCTATGAACCGATCAAATCAACCACTTGGCCAAACTGACACTTTTTAAATCGTAATTCCTCAGAATATTTTCGGAATGGAGAGCCGGGTTTCATTTCCCAACAATGACGGTTTTGTGACATCCACAAATTTTGAAGACAAAAACAAAAATTCCGCAAGTACTTTTATATTGAATGCTCCCAGTTACCCGCACGTTCTCTGGCGTTGCCCATTTGTCTTTCATGCAAGCGTGATGTTCAGACGGGGTGCACAAGCAACTCAATATAGGGGCGTATGTAAACGTTGATGGATTGGCAAGTTTTGTGGTTCTCACAGCGGTGTTGAAGGAGATTCAAGCCTTCCAGAATGTGATGCCTTGTCGACTGACAAAGAGTTACCAATGTGGAAGGATTTCCTACCTCCGAATTTAGGATATAAACAAACCCCGTAGAATGTCACGACGCGGAATATGGACGCAGCAAAATCTTCCAAAAACGAGGTAGCTATTTACCATTCGCAGAGGTGTCGTCTCAGAGGAACTGAATCCTCATTAATGTTCCTAATATACCGCATGTGAAATTAACTCGCATACACAGTGCGAAATTAGACGAAGAGCGAAATTGTAGCAAATGCTTTTAATATTACAACGGTTGAAGTTTTATCAGATGCTTAGTATTCTATTTCTCGATCTTCAGAGAGGGAACTAATTTGCATGTTGGCTGGCGTCGCCTTCAGAATCTGTGTCAAATAGAAAGGTCGTTAAGTACACGTGGAGAACACTCAATTCCGAAATTTTCATTCATGCGCGGTTTGTCGGATAGCCTAAAGTTTGGCGAAAAGTGTCATATGGCCATCACACATGTCCTTATCGACAGCTCTATACTATTTCCCATTGTCATTTTATGTTAGGAGGCCTGTTACGCATAGACTTTAATTTCATATTAGGCCACGTGCATTTCGTTTTATAAACGTACTTCTCACCAAACCGTCATTGATTCCTAAAATCCTTCCGCCTCTGTGATGATAGTGGATTGATTCAAGAGTACAAAAGAATTGGGAAGGAAGTCAGTGCTGTTGATCGGAGATCGCCCGCCGTATTGCTTTTTGAGAGCTGTGAACAACCACTAATAATTGCAGTCGAGAAATTCGGCAAACTGCAAGGATTCTAACTGCTGCTGCTGCTGCTGAAAGAGAAATGACGATCGGCGCTGCAGAAAAAGAAAGAGCAGAGGGAGGTATCTTAGAGCACGTGAAGAGGAACAAGATTCTAAACAGAGCTGCAACATTCATATCGTTGTTCTGCACAAACTTGCCTTAAAATAACATTCGCACACAAAGTAATCCCCTCTAACTTTTTTCTTGCACCCAGGCTGCTTTAAGTTTCCGAACCACAGTTTCAGAACTGTTGGACCAGAAGAAGTTCAAACAAAGACAGAACGACAGTTTTCCGAGTTCCAAACAATTCCTGTTTATAATACTCGTCCCATATTCCCCTGTCTTCATTAACGTCGTACTGTTTATGTATATACGCCAGTAAATAAGCTCCACACATGTGTGTGTGTGGCTTAGTCCTGCATATGTAAATATGTTGTGGGGAGCTGGCTTTGTGAACAATTCCAAAATCGATATTTCAGTACGGGCACCACAAACTTTTAGCCATAACTAACACCACAGAATATTTTCAGAAAATTCTACCTACTTGGTGAGCTGGCGTTAAGAACGTCTCACTCACTATCTGATGTCTTAACACCGTGAAAACTTAAAAATTAAATAAAGCCTTATTTGTGTGTGTGAGTGTGTGTGTGCGTGTGTGAGTGTGCGCGTGGGTGAGTGTGTGTGTGTGTGTGAGTGTGTGTATGTGTGTGTGAGTGAGTGTGTGCGCGTGCGTGAGTGTGTGTGAGTGTGTGAATGTGTGTGTGTGTGTGGGTGCTTGTGTGTGTGTGTGTGTGTGTGTGTGTGTGCACTTATGAGAAGGGGGTGCTGAATGTGGTTCTAATTTCTGCATCTCAGAGAAACAAAGTAAGGGGGACTGAAAGAAGTTGCATCATGAAGGCACATTTTGTATTACTTCTGCGCGCACCATGCAGGAGTATGAGGAATGGAGATATAGGTCCATTCATTCTTAACCTCGGTCAGTGAGGTGAGTGGTCTGCTTCACGGGCCGGAGATTTTGCCCCGCCCCCCTTCGTCCCCAAAAATTTGTTACACCTCGAATAGTTGTCTGGTCGGGCTTTG
>Ga0136643_10018396_pt1 | contig 10536 bp, 6 predicted proteins | sample TergutLab28metaG_FD_96883 | JGI IMG/M metagenome (GOLD analysis project Ga0136643, IMG submission 96883) | Labiotermes labralis P1 segment gut microbial communities from Petit-Saut dam, French Guiana - Lab288 P1 (version 3) (version 3) | ecosystem: Host-associated > Arthropoda: Insects >... | reverse complement strand
ATAATATGGAAAGTACTGCAATGTGAAGCTTGAAGCCTGAGCGGTGGGGATCACCGCTGGTTCAAGAGAAGTACCAGGAAGAAATGCCTGTGACAGGAGACATGCATATTGTATAATAATAATGATGATAATAATAATAACAACAACAACAATAATAATAACAAGTTATCATCATCATCAGGGTATTTACATACCTGAAACAAACCATATTTCTAGGGTATATAGTGTTGCAGCTGTCATGTATTTACAATTTGTGCTACATGTAATGTAATGTCACCCGTGAAATATGTTTTGTACTTTTACATTAGCATGTTTTGTGTGCAGTGCTCAATATGGCTGTTTTTAGTGGTTCCTTAATTTCATGCTTTCCTGGTATGTTGCTCAGATATTGTCTGAGGGCTTCTGAAATGGTCCCAGTAGTCCCTTTATTACCAGTTTCACTTTTGCTTTCACATTCCACATGCGCTTTATTTCTGTTACGAGGTCTTTATATTTGAAAATCTTCTCAGCTCTTCTCTTGAACACATTTCTGTCTCCAAGAACTGCAACATCTATTAACATGCATGTTCCTTTTTTATTATCATGGATGATGATGCCTGGTTGATTATTATGAATTATTGTATTACTGCTACTACTACTACAAGGGTCACCTTGAGATGAAACTGCATAAGAAGTTCCTTAGAATCAGGGGTACCAAACAGCTTTCTGGCAAGACAGTCACCATTTGTTTTGTTTAAATTTGCAGGTACAACGCTTTCAACAGCAGGTTTCTCTGACACATTGGTTGTTACATCTATTGGCTCCTCCATGTTGCAGTCTGATTTGCACGTGACAGATGCATCAGTTGTCTCATGATTCGATGAGTGTGATTGGCCCTCCAACTGGGAAAAAATTAAGTTTCCTTTAACATCACATTTAGTCATAAAAATATCTTCGTACAAACAATTCCAAGCAGAAAGCAAGCCCACTATTCTGCTGCAATAACATTTAGTCTAACAGATGCATACTCTGTGGTAGCACAGTGGTTAAGGTGCTGTGTTACAAATCAGAAGGTCACTGGTTCGATCCCAGCTGGTGTCATTGGAATTTTTCATTGACATAAAATCCTTCCGATCGCACTATGGCCCTGGGGTCGACTCAGCCTCTAACAGAAATGAGTACCAGGACTATTTCCTGGGGGTAAAGGGGGCCGGTGCGTCAGGCTGACAACCTACCACCATCCTGTGCCATTGTCATGAAATCTGGGAAGCTTAACTTCCTTGGACCCTCTGGGCCACTCCAGCCCTGTAATGGGACTGATTTACCTTTAGATGCATACTCTATTATTGGTTAAAATAATTTTTTTTGGTGAATAATTAAGTACAGATTTTGTACAGTTTTTTATGTTATTCATTCCATGCATTTATGATGACTAAAATCTATAATAATTCACCAACATATGTACAATCTTTGTATTTACACAGTTACATTACATTAAAACACTGAATTCTGCCACATGTTTCGATCGCTATTGGGATCATCAATCAGTACATACATCAAATGATCTTGTATAACATCCTCTTTATACAAGATCACTTGATATACACACAACAAACAATAAATTACTTGAAAGAGGGAAAATACCCACCTGAATTGGGGTGTGAGCAAATTCTGTGCTTGACGTCCTTTGATGAGGCAAGCAAGCTGTGGGTGTGTTGGCCGAGGTACGTGGTGAACTGTCAGGAGCCAACAAGTCCTCCATTGATGTGGCTGTGACCAGGGTGTCTGTTGGTGAGAACACTTCTTGGTTTATCTTGTGATAAACATCTTCAGGGGTGGATTCCACCTGTTGGAATAATTAACATGTTACATTAATTGTTACAGTTTCACTCCCACATGTTGAATATTTAGTTATTCAGGGCATACTACTAGTGTTTTTGCACAATTTTTTTTTTTGGGTGGGGGGGGGGGAGGGAAAATGTTTGTCTGATGCAGAAGTTGAGCAGTGTCATAAAGAATAAGAAGTTGCGACATTTGAAAATGTGTGACATAAATATCGTCTGCAAATCACAGAAACAGCACTACAAGCAGTCTGCAGCTCCATTAGTGGGAATATGGAGCAAACCCAAACTCACATTACGTAACACCTAATTTTATTTACCTAAGTTTCATATAAGTCCAAAGCATGCTAGGAGCTGCACAGAGTGTAGGGATGCCAATGCCTTTCACATGTCCAGAAAAGTGATGTGAACAATAAGGAGAGGGTTTCTAATGAGTCAAAACTCAACTAAGTTTGCTAGATATTATTTTAAACTGACAACATGTTTTGGCCCCTGCTCTGGGCCATCTTGAGGTCACGAAGGTATATATTCGAAGAAACTATACAGTATAAGTCATAAAATATATCTTAAATTTTATGACTTATATACTGTATAGTTTCCTTGAATATGTACCTTTGTGACCTGAAGATGGCCCAGAGCAGGGGCCAAAACATGTCGTGTGCTTAAAATAATAACACCTAGCAAACTTAGTTGTGTTTTGACTCATTAAAAACCCTCTCCTTATTGCATTACTAAACACAGCAGGGATGACACATCTAAAGAAGTGATGTGAACAATCACTCACAAAGGAATACAGGCATGTGTCCATGTAAAGTTGTTAAAATATTCCAATGGAAATAAAAATTGAAAAGGTTCAACAGTGCTCCGTTTAATTGTCCAGCATCAAATTTCATGAAGATCTATTCAGCATTTCTTGGTCTGTTATATGTATACCAACAGATGGAGTGATTTTCATAAATGCTTAATGGGGTTGTGAATGCACCAAAGAAAGAGGTCACAAATGGAGACAGTACTGTCAGCCTAATCCATGATGTGCAGACAGCTGAGTGTCTTTACTTACTGCTGTATGACACCATAACTGGTGTTACAAGTTGACATATGGTATGTTTGAAGACTGTCAATGTCTGATGTTATGGTGTACTGTGGTAACAGAATATAGTGGAACTGCAATTCTTGATGTGCTGGCTGTTCTCTGGAGACAATTATTCTTGCCATGTTCATTGAATTGAAGTATTAAGCTATTCTAACACTGAAAACACACAGTGCCCACTTCCACTCAAAATAACTCTAAGTACAATTAAACCATCAGTTTGGCAATAAAATATGAGGCTGGAGGTAAAGAATGAATATGTATCTTGGTAAAAGTAAAGGTAATGCTGTCACTGTGCTGAATTTGACGCCATGCCATTAAGGCATATCACAAATGGCTCAGAGCATTTTTGACCTTGGCCCCAGATGGAGGTGAATGATTAGCCTCACCCAACAGAGAAAGGACACTGGTACCTAGAGGAGAGGAAGATTGGTGGGGCCCAGAGTCAGTCTGCACAGTTTTGAGAAAAATCTCTTTCCTCTGCCATAAATCAAACCACGGTTCCTCAGCTGTCCAGGCTACAGCCAACATTAACTCTTCCAGCTCTGAATATGTGACTTATGGTTTTAAAATGGTGGCAGCATGCACAAACTGAAATTTGTCTGAAATGATAAACTCCCACCTCTATTGGTGTGCGAACTATGCCAACAGAAGGTGATCTTGGGTCATCTGATAAGAAACGCAGCCTACGCAGCTTGCTCGTGGCTTCTGCCTCTTCAGATGACTTAGTTATGACATTAGCACTGAAGTAACTGCCTCTTGCTGTTGGGTCAGGAGACTCAACCAGTTGTGCTGAGGTTACCCTACTCCTGTTCTTGATAGGCAAGCCCACAACCTGCAGTGAAAGAAAATCCTGAATGCAGCACTATTAAAAATAACTGTGTACAGACAAGTACAGGGCATTTAGCACTTTCAATCCCCCATCTCAGTTTGGTGATTTACAAGTGCTCTGTCCAGACTGTATTATCTGAATAAGGGTGGACAGTAATATGCCAGAACAAAACAAAATACTTCCTTTCAGAATACACTTTTAGCCATTCAAAACACAACTTACCAATCAAGCATAAGACTATCATACCTCTATGGGAGTCCTATGAAAATGAATTGTTGGTGATCTTGGATCTATCAAATTCTGGACTGGAGCACATGGTATAGGACTTTCCGGTTCGGTGGTTGGAGGTTCATTTGTCTGAAACACTTCTTTAAGATGGGTAGCAGAGTTCCCCATTACCTGAAATACACATGGTATGACTAATGTAAGTTACATTAATTCATCATTAATTCTTGTGTATCCCCTTTAGTATATTAATCATCTTTATTTGTGCAGTCATTCTGTACAGAAATCTCTGTCCATTAACAGCAGGTTCATTTGCAGCACACAGTCTTTTTATGAAGTCCTATACACAATATAAGAAAACATCCAGAACCCCCTTGAAGCCTTCTACAAATGAGGACAGCATTTAATATTTACATTGATAATTCACATCTGTGCTTCAGCACACTGAGGCACATTCTCACATTTCAGCACTATGTCAAATAAACATTGAGCATATACTCCACATGGAACTGATGTTCATGAAAAAATGTGTGGAAGCTGCAGCAGGGAGATTACACCCTGGTAGTTGAGTCTTACATATAACAGCTCTAACAGCACTATGTCAACAGATTTTGAAAAGCAATTTGTGGTCCCAAGAGTGAAGATCTCTATTTTTACCTCTACCAAAAAAAGGAGACCTTAGACTGTGTTCTCATTACAGAATCATTGCATTGATCCATCATGCAAGCAAAATCGTACTGAGAATAATTCAAGGCAGGTTAGCAACATACATCGAAAGGGAAATATCAGAAGAACAAGCTGGATTTAGAAAAGGAAGAGGTATGAGAGACCAGACTGCAAATATAAGATGGATCCTAGAAAGAGCGATGGAATATGGCAAAACAATATTTATGTGCTTCATAGGCTACGGCAAAGCTTTCGACTGTGTAGATCATAGTCGAATGTGGAAAACATTAAGAAGCAGGGGAGTGCCGGAACACCTTATAGTCCTCATAAAGGGTCTATACACGAAACAAGACGCTGCAGTAAGAATGGAATATGGTAACACAGAGTGGTTTGAAGTGAGAAAAGGTGTTAGACAAGGGTGCATCCTGTCCCCTTATTTATTCAACCTGTACAGTGAATATATATTGAGAAGGGTAGGATCTGAAGACAACATAGGAATAAAAGTGGGAGGGAGAACCATAAATAATTTACGATATGCAGATGACACTACAATATTAGCTGAAGATAAAGAAGACAGTAGAAAACTACTAGAAACGCTAAAGGAAGGGATTGAGAAAGCCGGACTGATGCTGAACCTAAAGAAGACCAAGATAATGACAACAGGAATTCTAAATGAATTCATATTAGACAGAACAGAAATGGAGATAATAAACTGCTACACTTTTTCAGGCTCTATAATCAACAGAGATGGCTACGACTACAAAGAAATGAACAGAAGACGCTCAATTGGAAGAATGGCAATCATAAAACTGGAAAAAATTATTAAGGATCAGGACATTAAGAAAGCTACCAAAATTAAAATAGCAGAAACCATAGTATTCCCAACAGTGGCATATGGAAGTGAGAGCTGGACAGTGAGAAAAAAGGAAAGGAAAAAAATTGATGCCTTTGAGCTATGGATGTGGAGAAGAATTTTAGGAGTTCCTTGGGCAGAGGAGAATGAACTTTCAGTATTGGACAAAGTGAAACCCCAAAGATCACTAGAAGCAGCAATCCTCCGACTAAGGCTACGTTATTTTGGTCATGTCATGAGAGCAAAAGGGTCACTTGAATGGGACATTATGCTTGGACAAGTTGCAGGATACAGGAGGCAGGGAAAATCACGGATGCACTGGCTGGACAGTATCAGGGAAGCTACTGGACTACAATTGTAAGTTTTAAAAGAAACAGTACAGGATAGATAAAAATGGCACATACTGGTGGAAGAAAAGACTCGGAATAGGGAACGCACAAATGTGAAATGATCTCAGGAGAAGGTAATGCCAAACCACTCCTGAACAGTAATCTCTGCCTAGAAAATCCTCTGCAGGATCACCAAAGTCTTTACCAAGTATTGTTCACTATACTGATAATGGATTTCATAACTGAACAAACTTGCCAACTCTTACGATAATCATATTTATCGTAAACCTTTACCAAAAATTTTTCATTTTCTTTTTGGTAGGTAACACAAATGTACGATCGAGTGCTGTGATTACAAAAATTGAAATATTCACCCATTGCTGACTCTGTCTGTGAGCTATTAACATGAAAATATTGTGATCTCAGGAATTAAAATATCAGTTAATTAAAAGAGTGATGCTAGAAGCAATATACACAGAGCTGAAATTGCATGAACACCAAATGCTATTCTTTCAATCGCAACGAAACGTGTCTAAGATCCTACGAGATATCACTCCAATTTTGTTAAAATTGTGATACTCACTCGGTGAAAGCCAGCACACGACTGAAAACAGAGTTCTCTAAATCACAAAGTATTGCCCTTCACAATTGTGAACTCTGTTCAAATTTACAAGCCGTTCAAAACAATTGAAAGTCAAACCACAGATACCCTATCTTGAGCTCCACGCCAAAGATGAAAAAATATGTAGAGCACGGATAAGAGATACATCATGTTATTATATACATGTATTTCACCAACTAGGATCAGTGAAGAACACACACGAGGTAAACGTGGTTGTCAATGGTTGGGTAGCATGGATATGAAAGATGGGTGCAGAGGTAGCAGCAGACGAATTTTCCGTGTTTTGATTACTGTTTAGTGGTTGTGAATGTATTGAAGACTTTAAAATTTGTGCCTGTTTACCCCATAAATAAGAAAGAATGGAACAAATTGTATGTGGGAGATTTGGGTATGTATAAAATATAACGCCATCATTGTTCATTTGCCCTCGACATGTGTTGTTTATACAATTCGGCTCTTTGAGCATCGTCGTGTTTTTAATATTTATATATTGATTTATTATCTAACGCGTTTGTACATTGTACAGTTACTTTTTGTCGTTCCTGACTGTGCAAAAAACCAGGAGTGAAAGTTCTGCTTATTAGTGTTAGGTTATGTTGTGTACATAAGTAATTATTATTTATTAGATGGTGTAGACATATATTTTATTTTTGATTATGTTGACTTTCATTTAATACTCTTCTGTATGTTTTACAGTACACCGATGAGTTGTCCTACATAAATGAGAATGTTTTGCTTAAGGTATTTCAAATATGTAATAGTTATCCTCGCTCGAGGTTTAGAGTGTTTAGGACGATTATCTCGGTTTATATTAGGCCTGATAACTAAATAAAGCCTACATTCACGTTTAAAATCTACATGTCTTAAAGTTCCTGCCAATTTTTTCATGTTAGGTTACTAGTATAATAATTTCTTCGTGAGCCCGGAATGCGTGGTCGGTATAGCTATTGGGTTACGGGTTGGAGGAACGAGAAATCGTGGTTCGATTGCAGACAGGGACAAGAGACTCTTCTCTCCTTCGAAAAGTGTCCAAAATTGCTCTGGGGCGTAACGATGCTACTGTTAATTGGGTGGCGAGGCCCTTTCCCGGGCGTAAAGCGGCTGCGACGTGAAACCACCCGCCTCCGTCTAGTGCCTGAATTATTGAGTGGAGCTACACCTCCACCCTCCAATATGCTTTAACATTATGCACAGCCACAACTTTATGTTACTTTTTAAGCTTTGGTGTTATAACAAAACTTTACTGTATCCTAACATCATAAAGGAGGTGTGAGATAAAGCCTTACCTTTTCGAGGTGTTTGCAGTGGAAGAAACTAAATGTGCCTTTCAAACATGGAAAGAATTATGTGGTGATAATGACTGTTTCAAAATGCAGATAGAGTTGATAGCAATTAATCGGATTTAAAGTGCTTCAGCTTACTGTGTCTTCTTCAGCATTGTGTATTAAATGCCATTTATTAAAATCAGGAATAATATGAGGATTTTATATACTGCTTGAATGATGAATTGCTGTAGCTTAAGATTTCACTTACAGATGTGGATTACTGCTTGTGCTGAAGGGATGCCAACAGTTACGAATACCCATACCTTACAAAACAAAAAGATATGGACTTCTAATTCCACTGAAACAAGGTGTCTTAGTTTCCCAGCGTGAAATAAGTCATTCATTATTACATCGTATTGTGAAGCCTGATTCACTTTTGGTTCGTGTGAATCCTCCATTCAAGCAAACTATTCCATCCCGTGGTTATGCAATGATTGTTGCACGGATTTTGAGAGGGGCCCTTAAGATTCGGTATTTGGTACTTGGGGGTGCTGTGGGTGGAGGAGTGACATTGCAGAAGGTAACTATATTTAGAATTTGTGGCTAAGATTGTTTGGTGTTTGAGATTTTACTGGCCACAGCATTTCATATTGTCGTCTTGTGGTCAGAATATGAGGCAGTATATTGATCTTAAATGTTTATAACCACATCCTGGACTGCACAATATCTGTTTGACGTGTGTGTTATTTCAGTGTTGTTCATGTTAAACTCTCCATTCGTGTACCTGAAAAGTGTCTCTTAACCTGTAATGCATGCTCACCTTTCTTTCAGTTAATGGTTATAACCACTGCCACCGGGTAACAACCCAATTGCAGTTAATAATAATAATAATAATAATAATAATAATAATAAATTCATGACACTTGAATGTGTTTATGTATCCTACACGAAATGCTTCATTTACTTGAGGAATAATACATCTACCTGTGTATTCAGTGAATGTGTTGATTTATTTATGTAGCTGATAGGGGTAGCTGTAGATTGTGATTTATGTTTGCAGTTTGTAGTTAAAGTGCAGAATATGATTTGGATACTGTCTTTTCTATGCTCATTAACCTCCAAATGAACCCATTCCAGGACAAGTTGGAACTAACAAAAAATAAAATGTGTGGATTCAATACCCCACTGAATTCTAGTGTACTGGGACAACCAAACCGTCTTGTTGTGCATTAAGTTAGTTAATATGTTTGTTTAATTCATCTCTCTTTTGCATTCCACATATACTGAATGGAGTCACACATGTAGTACTTTGAAAGGTAAAGAATGTATGTTTGTTTCCAAGAACAGTGTTGACATTGTGTTCTTCAAAGAAGAAGCCCTTTGAAGCTTCATAAAATATTAAGTAATTTTTATTGGTATGATCATGAATTGAAAGACTTCATATTTTGTGACGGAAAAGAATGGCTAAAAATTAAAGTGGCCATTTTCAGAAGTAGAGTATCAACATTTTGAATGTCCCCGTTTGCTGTTTTCTTCCTTTCAGGCTGTTTATATTATATACAAAACCCTGTAACTGGACTGTTCCCAAACTGCTTGCCAGAGAGGTTGTGGGGTCTGTGTGAGTCATCTGTTATATGGGTTTATTTGTGATCGATGTGATAAATACAGTTGCTGTAACAAATCAGTTCTACACAGGAAAACAATTTAAAAACAAGAGAAAGGGCTTTGGACAACAGGCTACATTTTAGACAGGAAGTTAACATGCAAAGGATGTGATCACTGAGGAAAATCTGGCCGAAATTGTTTCTAGACTGGAGACATTTGTAAGAAAATTTTTGACCTAACTTCATTAGAAAATGGGTGTGTCTGCATCACCAGCATGAAGTTCAACATAACTGCTGATTTTGCTCCCATTTAAGATGACTTGGTTTACAAATTCCGTGTTGTAGATTGTAAAGCCAACGTGCATTTTGTGAACTGGTGACTTTAGCAGGTGCATGCTGGTAAATTGGCTCTACACTGGTTCATGTTATATTGGGTGAGACTTTATCCCAGCTCATTGTTGGTTTATCCTTTCAGACATATGATCGCTGGAAGGAGTCCCTCCCAGATATGAAGTGGCTGAATGATTATCTCCCAGACACGGAGCAGTGGGACTCCTTCAGAGGTTCGCTGCTTGGGGTGAAGGACAAAATTAAGGATAACATTGAAATAGGTACAGTCAGTATCCATTACACTTAGATTACATATTTATTTAGCCATGGCTCAGGAAGGATGCATTTTTTGTTAGATGTGTGATGTGTATTTATCAGGTAAATATTGCAGAGAAGAGTGGTTCAACTGTCAATGAGCTGTGAACTATAAAAACTCATTTTTCTCATCTGGTACAGGATAATGTTTGTTCTTTCTTTTGTCATATCTTAGCGAATTATTACAATTGTTGGATATTTGCTGGTTGTTACTGGCGTGTTTGTTATAGTGACTTTGGTACTGACAGGTGATGGGTTTATCATTCAATTTCTGGCGGGGGCACAAGATTTTTATGTAATCTGAACTCAGGGTTTCATTCATAAAATGTGAAATGACACTGAAGTATGTAATATGCTCTATATATATTTTTAATATAGTATATTTGTAAAACTAAAGTTCTTACGAATATCACTGAGCATTCATGAATATTAAATGAGAACCTTTTATCATTTTCTTAACTTGAAAGGGTGTTGTTGAGTGTCTTTTACTTTCCAGTAGTAGTGGAATATTTAACAGGCATAAATTCTAATTGGGTTGGAGAAATGAATTTATGGCACAGCTTGTTGGGGGGGGGGGGGAAGTTT
>Ga0136643_10018392_pt1 | contig 10537 bp, 7 predicted proteins | sample TergutLab28metaG_FD_96883 | JGI IMG/M metagenome (GOLD analysis project Ga0136643, IMG submission 96883) | Labiotermes labralis P1 segment gut microbial communities from Petit-Saut dam, French Guiana - Lab288 P1 (version 3) (version 3) | ecosystem: Host-associated > Arthropoda: Insects >... | reverse complement strand
GAATTCATGTTGGGCGCACGTGTCACAAAGGTTGAAAACGGTACTGTTTTTTATGAAAAACTCAACGAATCGTCGCCCGCTTCGGTGAAAGCCGATAAGGTATTACTATCTATAGGGCGCAAACCTCTGATTGAAGGCTTCGGACTTGAAAACACCGGAGTTATAGTCGAAAATGGAGCAATTAAGACAGATTCACACGGACTGACGAGCATTCCAAATATATATGCTGTCGGCGATGTAAACGGAAAATATATGCTTGCACATACTGCATATCGTGAGGCAGAGGTTGCTGTTGCTCACATGCTCGGCAAACGTGATGTCATGCGGTATGACGCAATCCCCTCGGTTATCTACACTTCCCCCGAAGTGGCAAGTATCGGCGAAACCGAGGATTCGGCAAAAGCTAAAGGCATCGATTGTGCGACTGTCACCGTTCCAATGATGTATAGTGGCCGTTATATCGCCGAAAACACAACTACTGACGGTGTTTGCAAGGTTGTCATAAATAAAAAGCAACGCAACATTATCGGCGTACATTTATATGGTAGCTACGCCTCGGAAATAATTGTGAGTGCCTGCATGATGATAGAGATGCAAATGCGTGCAGAAGATGTTCAAAAGTTTGTTTTCCCTCACCCCACCGTAAGCGAAATAATCAGAGAAGCTGTTTTCAAGCTGTGATTTAAGCTGTAATTCACAATCGCTTTTCCTGACGGGAATTTACCGAGCCACTGTCTTGATTACCAACCCGCTCTTATCCAGAATGACTTTTTTTCCATAAACCAATAGTTCCATAGGCTCACCACGCAACAGTGTAAACGCTGTTGCGTTTGTCTTCATTTTGATTTTCACATTTCGCCCTTGCCAAGTAAGTGAAAACTGAAGCCTTTTCCAACGAGCAGGAAGTCTTGGGGCAAAATGCATAATGTCATCATCGCTGCGAAGTCCTGCAAATCCATAGATAATGTTTATCCACGCCATGGCGATGCTGGTTGTATGAAGTCCCTCGCGAGTGTTACGATTGTAGTTGTCAAGATCAAGGCGTGTGGCAAATCCGAAAAACTTCATTGCTTCATCCATTTTTCCAAGTTCTGCAGCTAAAACAGAGTGTACAGCAGGAGATAATGAGGATTCATGGATTGTTCTCGGTTCGTAGTATTCATAATTTATGCGCTTTACATGTTCAGAGAACGATGAGTTGTACAAGTATAAAAACATCAAAACATCAGGCTGTTTTATGAGACTTGTTCGATATATTCTGTCGTACGACCAATGACCGTAAAGAGGAAATTCTGAGATAGGTATAGAATTTACATCCAAGTATGGGAAATTAAAGTAACCGTCGAACTGTTCATACAATCCATCTTCAGTCACAGGCATTGCCATATTTGCCGAAACTTTCTCCCATAATTGAATTTCAGCATCTGTAAAATTTGTTTTTCGGGCTAATTTCGAATACACATCAGAAAATTCGCTTTTCATATGGTTTATGACTTCAATAGCATATTGCAAGGAGCGTTTACCCATATAGTTGGTGTATGCGTTATTATTGACCATCATATGAAATTCGTCTGTTCCCATTACGCCGTAAAACCCATACTCACCCGTTTGCGGGTTTTTATCCGTGCGGCTAACAAGAAAACGGGAAATCTGCAATAACATTTCAGCTCCGTATTCCCATAAGAAAGACTCATCTCCCGTGACTTTTACATAGTGCCAAATTCCGTAAGCGACGGCAGTACTAGGGTGCTGTTGCAAACTTGCGTGTTGCCAAAGATCGCAAGCTTCGTCGCCGTTTAACGTCGCAATTGGGTAACACGCACCCTTGCAGTCGAGCATTTCAGCACGCTCCAACGCTTGAGGTAGCGTGTTATAACGGAACATTAGAAGTAGTTTTGCCGCTTCGGGGTTTGTAAATAAATAAAAGGGCAAACAGCATGCTTCTGAATCCCAAAATGCATGTCCGTTGTAGGCTTCTCCTGTTAAACCTTTTGCACCTATGTTGTGGCGGACATTTCCACCGTTGTAGGTTTGTGCCATTTGAAAGCTACAAAAACGTATGCCCTGCTGTTCCTCGGCAACGCTCGCAGCATCGCCTTCATTTGCCGGTTCTATCACAACGTCAGATAACGTCCAGTGTTTTGCCCAATAAGCCTTTTGATTAGCCAATGCCTCACCAAAAGGCACCTTTTCCAGTTCTTTGAGCAAGGCTTCCCCTGTTTTTCTTAGTTCCTCACCTTCAGAACCGTCAAACAAAATAGCAACTCGTTTATCAATCACATTAGGCATGTTTTGCCTAAGTGGTATTGTTGCATGAAAGGATATTTGTCTATCGCTTTGAACTGTTTTTAGTGGTGTGTTAACGTCAAGCAGCGCAGTAGCAAAGACTTCCTTGCCGGAACAGAGCGTTCGAGACATAATTGATATGGAATTTCCGCTGGTTTCTTGTTGTGTAGTACCCCAGAAACAAGCGTTACGCCCTTCGTGAATCATGTTAAAAGACAATCCTGTTGTTACTTCAACTGGTCCTGAAAAATTGAGAGCCTGAAGTGTCAAACGCTGATAAACACGTTCGCTTTCTATCATGTCCATAAAACGCATAAAAGTTAGTTTCAAATCTTTACCTGTTGCTGTGTGCCACACAAAACTTCGTGTAAGCGTACCCGATTGCATATCAAGTTCACGAGTGAAATCACTGAAATTGACCCTGCCTAAATCCAAAACTTCACCGTCAAGTGTTATTTCAGTTGTCAACCAGTCAACGGCAGGAATCATGAAATGCGTTTTGTCGATAATTCCAAGATATGATTTCGGCAAATCCTGAAGCTCATACACACCGTTTACATATGACCCACGCAAGCTATCAACACTTCCGCCTTCGTCAAAATTACCGCGAACCCCTATATTTTCATTTGATAGCGCAAAAATAGATTCGCTCACACGTGAATATGACGGATCAAAGCCCTTTTCAACCACCTTCCATGGGTCTACAATAAAATACTTATCGGCAATTTTTGCCACACAAACACCCCTCTAGCTCTGTATATTAATTAAAAGTGCGATTGGATTATCCTTTAATCCCCACCGTTACTATGTTCTCAGTGAGCCATTTTTGGAATACGAAAAATATAATGACAGGTGGAATCATAGAGAATACTACAGCACGCATTAAATCATCTTCATTAACGGTTTGCTCTGTGCTAAAAACAAACAGGCGAACCATTACTGTTTCCAGTTCGGAGCCACGCAGAACCAAAAATGGCAACAGGAAGTCAGACCATGCGGCATTGATTGCAAAAATCGCTACAACAATCAAAATAGGTTTTGATAAAGGCATTACTATTTTGAAAAAGGTTTGCAACGGTGAGCAACCATCAATCCGGCTTGCTTCAATGAGTGAAAATGGCAATGACTCAAAGAACTGACGAAAGAGTATTACGAAAAAGGCATTTGCTCCCGCTGCAAGCCACAACGGTGTGAAAGAACCACCCAAACCAAAACTTGTGATGTTCATAAAGAGTGGTACAAGGCTGATAGTTGCGGGAATCAGCATTGAAAACATTACCAATTTGGACACAAGTTTGTAGCCAATTGGTTTCAATATAGCAATGCCATAGGCAAGCAATCCGTTAAATATCAGGGCACAGATGACACTCCCGATGATTACATAAAATGAATTCATGTAATTCCTGATGAAGTTCAATTGATTCCAAGTGTGTGCATAGACCGAAAAATCGAAATATTGCGGAAAAATTGCCGTACTTGCCATGAATTCACGCAGTTCTTTAAAGCCTGCCATCACGACCCAGAACATCGGGAATAACGATACGATAACAATTACTGCACAGAGTAAGTAAACACACACAAGCCCTATCTTAGCGCCGGGTGATTTCAGGTCAAACTCTCGTATAACACCTGTTCGTTGAATTGCAGCCTTTTTCATATCAGAACTACTCCCAATCTACTTTGCGTTTGTTGACAATTGAATACAACGCAGTAGACACCAACAATATCATTGCAATTATAACTGCCACTGCAGAGGCTCTGCCAAATTCCATCGTTCCACCGCCAAACGCATATTGCCACATAAGCAACATCAGTGACAGCGATGCGTTGTCCGGTCCGCCTGCTGTCAGCACCATTGGTTCAAACATTATTTGGAAAATTGCAATAATTTGCAAAATAAGTAATGTACTGCCCAAGTTGAATATGCCGGGAAGTGTTACATAACGAAGACGCTTCCAAATTCCTGCACCGTCAATGGTTGCTGCTTCGTATAGTTGCGGATTGATACCGGCAAGTCCTGCCATGTAGATTAGCGCAGTGGCTCCCGCTCCCCTCCATGTTGCAACACTGACAATAAGCGGTATTACAAGGTTTTCTTCGGTAAGATACGATCTGCGCTCACCGCCTAAATATCCGATTAGTATGTTAAGCACGCCACTTTCACTTGCTGAGAAAACCGCTGTCCAAAGAATAATTGCTGCAAGTCCGGGCAATATATTAGGGATATATGCAGCCGTGCGAATAAAGCCCCTTCCTTTTACGGTTTCTCCAACTAAAAGAGCAAGGGCTATCGGAACAAGAAAGCCTATCAAGAGCGACCACATGGTATAGGTGAGTGTATTTGTAAGCGCTTGAAGGAATTCGGTACGTTGAAATATGGTAATGTAGTTGTCAAACCATACAAACTCGACAAGTTGGATATTTATGGTGCGGTACATACTCATTCTCACACTCTGCATGATAGGTAGCCACAGGAAAAAAGTAAAAAGTACTATACCGGGGAGCATTATGAGCCACGATGTTCCATGATATTTGATTTTATCAATTTTGCCGTGAAATTTTTTCATCCTAAATTTCTCCCCCAAACGCATTGAGAAGCACAAAATAACATTACGAATACAAGAGCACGCATCCGACAAGGAAATTCCGGTAATCTCCTTATTAGCGATTTACCTCTTCATCCAAGAAGGCTTGAAACTCTTCTTCCGCTCTTTCAAGCGTTTCCAAAACATCAGCATCCTCTCTCGTTATGATTCTCTGTATAACATTTGTCAATTCCCTATAAAGGCGCTGTGTGTGCACAGGTTCTTCACCTCTGAGCATGATTCTGCCATCTATGAGTGAATCATAGAAGTCGTCAAAAAGACGCATGTCAACATTACTAAATTCTTCCGTGATTTGTCGCTGCATTGAAATGAATTCTTGATTATCCCAAGCAGGGATTGGTGGCAACACAGGTGCTCCTCTTTCACGCATAGCCGAAGCCCCGGCTCGCATCGCAGCCACAATATCATCGGTAATAAATGGAAGGAGACCTGCTATCTTCAGGAAGTGCAATGTGGCAAGAGCCTCGTCGTGAGTTGTTTCCGGTGAGAACATAAAGCCTGTACCACCATTGAGTGCATAAGCGCCTGTCGGACCGGCCGGGAAAGGCACCAGTGCAAATCTATCAACAGCCAATCCACTAACCGCAGTTGGATTTTCTACAGCATCATCAGCGGCAAAATTCATTGCAGCTTCTCCAGTTCCAAGTATTGAATGTGTACGTGACCAGTCAGTAGTAGTGGCGTCAACATGAAGAATGTCGTACTCCCAACGCAGTGCTCTTATATACTCCATTGCGGCAACCATTGGCGGTGATGTAAAGTCAACGTACCAATTGCCATTTGAGTCTTGCCGTGTTATTGCGTATTCACCGGTAGCTCCGAAATTCCAAGCAATATTGGAAAAGAGCCAACCGCCGAATGTTGAACTGGCGGGGAATACAAGTCCTGCTTTGCCTGTTGTTTCACGGATTATTTGCCCTTTTTCGGCGAGTTCTTGAAGTGTTCTCGGAAACAGTGGCAAGCCTTCGTCATCTACAAGTCCTGCTTCTTCAAACAAATCAATATTTATATGTAGACCAAGAACATAACCATCGCGCGGTAACCCGAACAGGTTTCCGTGCCCATCACCAAACAACTCAAGGTATCCCGGCATAAACATATCTATCAGCCCAAATTCCGTAAGTGCAGAAGTAACATCTGCAACGAGATTTTGACCAATCAGGAGTTGAGGGTCTGTAAAGTGCGGTTGGAAGAGGTTTGGAGCTGTGCCACCGAGCGCCATGGGGACATATGTTCCTAATGTGTATGAATAGAAGTTAGGCACAAGTGTGACATTCGGAAATTGCGCCGCCATGACATCTCTGAACCCTTCAAACAGAGCAAGCTCGGCACGAGGTGCTGTATCGGGCGGCCAATTGCCGAGCGTGATGGTTGCTGTGAGATATGGATCTACAACGGTGAGATCTATTTCACCCAACTCCTCGGGTGGTGCGACATCTTCGGGTGTTGGCGTTGGCTCAACAACGACTCCGTTTTCGGTGTCTGTATCACCGTTACTGAAGTCAGCATCCCTTGGTGCACATGCTGCCAACATCATAACAAGCATAACAATTATGACAACCGTAGATATAACTTTTGTGTTCTTTCTCATGAACTATTTCCTCCCCAGTTCTTCATTTCTGTAATTTTACTGCATAGGCGGTATGTTTTTTATTCAAACACCATTATCTCTGCCGCTTGTGCACCTTGCGTGCGACTAGCCGAGTTGTATGTAAATACAAGTTTTACGTATTGTGCAGAAGTTGGCGCAAAGTCAACCCTCACTGTATTGCCGGTTAGTGGATCGAATTCATAACGCTCTTCCGCGACTGCGGTTGTGAAATTGACGCCATCATCACTGACTTGAATTTCAAACGCTTGGGTGCGCGATTCCCAAAGAGATGATGGGTTTAACGAAACTGCAACGGTTTGAATAGTATGCTCTCCATCCAGTTCAATAGTAAACTCTGCCGGAAAACCCTCGCTCTCCCAGTAAGATGTCGGCTCGCCATCCACGGCATTAGCAGCAGTATAGATATCTGTATGACTACTTGCGGTTACCGGCCTACTCTCAGCGATATTTGGACTGTCCGGTAATTGCACCATAAAATCACGAGGATCAGGTATTGTTGGCGGCCACTCAGGGGCATCTTGTTCCGGTGCTCCGACAATTGTTACATTACCATTCTGTTGTTGCTCATCATCGCCACTTAATTTTAAGGCGAAAGCAACTGCGGAAACAATAATCGATATTATAATTAATGCAATAAAAATGATGGTTAATTTTTTTTTCATGCTCCACCTCACTCAATTACAATGTTGAAAGCATAATCGTTGATATCTGCCCTCAGTTCTTCCAGTGTTCTGATTCTTTCTCCGAGAATATATATATTTCGCATAGTTACATTTTCAAGTGTATGGTGCTCATTGTGACCCCAAAAATTCGAAAAAGGAACTCGCCCATCCAAAGTATTATGGACAATAAGCCCATCAATAACAATATCTTGGATGCTTCCCCATTCATCAGTCACTCGTGACCAGTGGGTTTTTAGCATGTGAAACTCAATAAGTTCGTTATTGTGACCGTTATCACCACGCATATATGCATGGTCTACAATGACATTTTCATATCTGATATTATGGATAAATGCATCGTCACTATTATGAATGCTGATTATCGGCTTGTGGTTGTTGTAGAGTACAAAAATATCCCTAAAAACTATATTCGATATTTCAGCATTGAGAATATTGCCTCTGTTTGTTTCATAGCCTATCTCCATGGACTGTGCAAGGTCTGTCCAAATTTGAATACGCTCAAAGAGTATATCTCTCGATGAACCCGCATAGTTCTTAATAACAAGCGAATCGTCCCAAGTTCGGACAAAAGAGTCTACAACATGGTGGTTTCTGCATGACTGGAAAGTAAATCCATCTCCATTTTGACGACCCGAAATAATCTTTATGTTTGATGCAAAAAGACCGTCTGAATTAAATGAATTAAACTTCCAGGCATTGCCGTTAATTAATATGATACCTTCTGCAGTTACGTTTCTACTTGTGCGAATGTCAATAGGAACACGTGCAAACGCTCCCGGTTGATTCCATGCCGGAAAGCCGTAACCGCAAATTATGCCTCTCCCACGGATAGTCACATTTTCAGCGGTATCAACTACAACAATTGAATTAACTACCGCACCGCCTGAAATATACAGCGTCTGTCCACTCTCCACTACAATTGCATCAAGTTCCCAGTGCCCCGGGTCAATGAAAATAACGTCGGGGTCATCCCTATCCGGGATGTCTGTATCAAGAGGGTTTGCAAATATATGCGTTGCTTGATTAACATCACCGTTATACACCACTGTGAAAAAGCCCGGTTCACTTATCTCGAATGTCACACGCCCCTCAGAAACTGTCGGTATTATACCGTGTGCAGATGGTAGTATCACTGCAGATTCAACTATTTGCGACAGTCCGGGCATCTCTACATCTATTGTGACGGGTCCTCCTTCAAAGTCGAAATATGTCATTGGTGTGCGTGATGGAATGGTGTTTGCATTCCAAATATGTTCATGGTTGACCATGACGTCATAAACAAAGAGTTCATGTCCCTCCACCCAAATCAAAGCAGTTTCTGAGCTCTGCATGGTTTGCGGTCCATCATAAAGAACAAGAATTGGTTTCGTCGGATCCACCTCCATCTCTTCGCTATCGAAATCCGGGCGCAGTATGACAGACGGTGCGACAACGATAATGGCAGCAAATGCTACACACAAAGTTGCCACAACACCCAACACAATAATACTTGCAGAAATTGTTTTTCCCTTTTTCATATTGTATCTCCTCAGTCATTTCAGCATAAAAAGAATCGAAAAATAGTAACAACGCAAGTTAAACGCTAAACTTGTATGCAGTATACTATAACGATTAGCAAAGTGCAAGAGATATTCGTTAAATCCCACAATTTTATTCACTTAATTCCTTGACAAGTCGTTTTTCCTTTGCTAAAATGGGAAAAGATTGAGCGTTAAACTAAGCATTTACTTTAGCGCTCAACTAAAATTAGTGTATTGGTCGAGTTTTCAAAATCGATGCACTGCACTAATATTTAAAATGAAGGAGAAACATCATGAAAAAAGTACTCTGTATTATTCTCGCAATGACGTTGATACTTATTGCAGTAGCAGCGTGTGGCAATGGTGAACCTGAAGCTACACCGGCTCCAACACCCGAAGCTACACCGGAACCGACGCCAGAGCCGGAACCTGAACCTGAACCCGAGCCAGAACCCGTAGATACTCCTGACAGATTCCTTTGGAATGACTTTGTCGGCTATGATCCCAGCGACCCTGCAACAGGTGAATTTGCAGTTCCCACCACAGGTATGGCACGCTGGTGGGCAAACCTCTATAATCTACGTGCCGGCATTGACGGCGACATATTACAATTAGAATTTAGACCCGTCAGCTTTGATTCAAGAGATTATGATAACATCGATCAGTACTTCGAATCGGCAGGCGACTGGATGGGTAATTGGGGCGAAGCTATCAACATGTGGGCTATGGAAGGCATAGCTTATTGCAGATATCTGACCATACGCATGTCAGGTGCTGTCGGCGGCGAAGAGAATGCACTGTTGCTACATTTCCAACCCGAAGATGGTCCCTCATATGTTGCACGTTTTGCTGACCTGATAACTGCTGACGGCGGTTGGGTTGAAATCACCACAGAAATGCAAGATATCGTCATTGACCTTGAGGCTTCAGGGTTTCCCGGCATGACAAACCGCATGCACATCCGTGCATTCCTTGCAGCCACAATCTTCATTGATGAAATTTACTTCTCCGAACCTGTCGGCGAGCTTGATCCTGATAATCCACTGGCCGATATGCCTGCAGAAATCGGCGCACCGGCAGACCTTCCAATTCGCAATTGGGCGACTTTCCTCTGGAATGATTTTGCCGGATATGATCCTGATGATGTAGCAACAGGTGACTTTGCAGTTGCCTCTACCGGTTTGGCACGTTGGTGGGCCAATCTTTACAATCTCGAGGCATCAATAGATGGAGGTGTTTTGCAAATTGATTTCGAACAATACGGTAACTGGGGCGAAGCAATTAACATATGGGTACTTCCGGGTATCTCTTCTTGCAGATTCCTGGTTATTCGGATGGCAGGTGCCGAAGGCGGCGAAGAGAATTCACTCTTACTCCACTTCCAACCCGAAGACGGACCTGCATACGTTGCATCATTTGCCGACCTTGTAACAGCAGATGGCGGGAATGTCGAAATCACTGCAGATATGCAAGAAATCATCATTGACCTTGAAGCTTCAGGTTTCTCAGGCATGACAAATCGTATGCACATTCGCGCCTCGGAAGCAAATACAATCTTTATTGATGAGATATTCTTCTTTGGCTCTCAATCACTGATTAATCCTGATGATCCCTTGGCCACTTTCCCTGAATCAATGGGAGATGCTGCTGAACTCTTCCCGGATTTCTTTGAGTAAGCCAACTTTCAGAAATAGTTACTGTTCATGGTAGCTTGCACACAGTTCAGGCGGCACTTGGCAATTAATAGTGTTTGTCGACCAATGCTGGGCGAACACACCACATACTATAAATTTCGTATTAAATGAAGTGTTTGCGAGCATTGTTGGAGAT
>Ga0136643_10018391_pt1 | contig 10537 bp, 6 predicted proteins | sample TergutLab28metaG_FD_96883 | JGI IMG/M metagenome (GOLD analysis project Ga0136643, IMG submission 96883) | Labiotermes labralis P1 segment gut microbial communities from Petit-Saut dam, French Guiana - Lab288 P1 (version 3) (version 3) | ecosystem: Host-associated > Arthropoda: Insects >... | reverse complement strand
TTTTTTTTTTTTTTTTTTTTTTTTTTTTTTTTTTTTTTTTTTTTTTTTTTTTTTTTTTTTTTTTTGTTTTTTTTTTTTTTTTTTTTTACTTTAGATGCCGGACTGCTGGCTAGAAATCAGTACTCGGAAGTTCCTGCGACCGGCCATCTCGACACAGGTTTTTCTTGGTTTCCCTGTGTCTATAAGCAAATGTTGAGATTGTTCCCAACATTCCCAGTTGCCACTACATGCTTCTCATGTAGTCCTCCCGACTTAAATCTAGTAGTAACGAATTTCATGTTTTGTTTACACGTAAAATAACCACTGCCACCGGGTAACAACCCAATTGCAGTAAATAAATAAATATAAAACATAAGAAAAATTTGCGTGGGCCGAGTAGCTCAGTCGGTATAGCGCCTGGCTAGGGAATGGACGGTCCGGGGATCGAATCCCGGTGGGGGCGAGATTTTCCGCACTTGTCCAGACCAGCCCTGGGGCACACCCAGCCTCATGTAAAATGGGTACTGGATCTTTCCCAGGGTTAAAGAGCGGCCGGGGTTTGACGCTAACCCCTCACCCCCTTCTAACGCCGTGGTCAAGAAAGAGAAGAACTATAACTCTACTCCCCTTATGGGCCGTAAGGCCTGTACATACCCTCAGTGCCTTTACAAGGGTGCACTTAAAAACACCAATTTCGCTTCAGAATCTCCTCATAACAAACAACTATTCTCATAATTCCTTATATAAGTCATTGCTGCTCCCTGGTTTTTCGAATCCATGACCTCAGACACCATAATGTCCTCTTCAGAGTCCCAGTCTGTCAGTTTCAAACCATCACGCCTCTTTCCTTAGGCTCAGGTTCAAATCCCTCAGTAACTGCAATACGTCTTCGGCATTGTACGTAGGACTTTGAGCTTCTGATTTTATTTATTGGAGCTGAGGACGAATGGGGAAAGAAGCAAGAAGGAGAATGCCTGTATTTGAACAGGTATTCGTGTCGTATCTCCGTATTGTGTGCTGGTGATGGTCTGGAGAAACAGGGAGAAACTGTGTCGCCGCAGTGGGGGTAGACGATAAGTAAATGAGAGTGGAACCGAATAATTTCGCAAAATGCTGTACTATAGATCTTTAGTGACCCAGTAACTTATTGGTCAGTCTAAGACTATAGTACAAGGGATCGGTTTGTCGACATGTGTCCCTTTCTAATGATCCAGAATATTCCTTGTCATGCTCAAAATCTTCCCCTGAACTGCGTGTCTCACTACTATCCCATAACCTCCAAACTATTCCCTAAGATGCACTTTAATATTGTCTTCCCATCAATACCTAGGCCTTCAAATTATCTCTTTTTTTGGGTTTTACTTCGTAAAAATTATATGCACTTCTCGTCTTTCTTAAGAGGGTAGCATTTCCAGTCCACCACAAATATTTTCAAACTTAAAATTTCTATGCTTTCCGTAATGACGTTGACTCAACTGAACTTCCCAGGAGAGATTTTCAGAGGTGATATATATATATATATGTACATATATATATATATATATCAATTGATCTCCCAGACAAAGCAAGCAAAAGGTAAAAGGAAGTAGGTGAAACTAACCTGAGAACTGAAGTGTCACTTTGATAAATCCAAAATGTCGAGCGAACTTGAAAGAGGAGCAGGTGGTAACTTAAACTTTTTCCCTGTCCTCAAGTATCAATACCTTCTTTCACACTTCAAACCCTTTATAACAATTTTTTACTTGCTATTCATCACACACCCCCACACCCCCACACCTCTCCCGCATTTACTCTACTCTTCTCACTACACTGCCCCTGTCTCCTCCTCATATGTCCCCAAATTCTTAAATCTCTGCTTTGGTAGCCTCCTTCTTTTTTACTTAAATCTTCAAACGAATGAAGATTCTTTTTGTTCAGTAGCAACTCCATCTATAAATCAACCATAATCCACAGCATTCGATGTTCCACACAAGGGCAAATACACGGGGAGGAATGCCTTTTATAAGTTGGACAGACGTCTGGATCTGATGACTAATGCGGTCAGAAGTTTTAAACAGAGCACAAATTGCCAGCGAAAGTGGGAATAATTTTAATGGTTCTTGGGATCGAACTGAAGTTAAATATTCCCTGTATAAAAGCACCTAAATCAAATTTTTATATTGGCTATAAAAAGCAATAATATGAGAGAAGGGATCTGTAGCACCTACAGGAGAGATCTGTAGCACCTACAGGAGTGATCTGTAGCACCTACAGGATAGATGAAACAATTTTTTCGCACATACTACCGGGAGTGTTCTTAAAATGAATCATAGTAGAGGATAATATTAAAGTATGACTTCATAGTCTAGTTTGAGAGAGTACTGAGTACATCAGATTGGATCAGGATGTGGTCTTATTGTATAATTCTCTTAAAATAATAATGAATTTCCGAATTTTAGAAAAAGAAAGGAAATATTTTGCCATTTAATCAACTATTTACTTCCTAAGGAAGGCTGTGGATTTGAATTTTTTTGTAACCGGGACATCTGACAATGTTTGATCATTAAGTGCAATATCATTGAAATATCCCAATTATGCTTAAAAAGCAATTAAATCTGTGATCTTACCTAGGGTTTAGTATGGACGTAAAAATTTTTGTCTCACTCTGAAATCAGGGATCGAATTTTCTGTGAGAAAATTAACGCGAATATTTACACCCAGCAAAGTTGATGTGCACATTATTGAACCTGAGCGAAATTAACTTACGCAAAAAAGACTCTTTTACTATACATAAAGCGTTATATGTTAAAATAAAGTTTTCTTCACGCCATGACGACGTAGGCGGGAGAAGCCGTATTGCTCCACACATGCTTAATTTCACGTCTAGTTCGAGACGAGTGGTCAGCTCTTCTTCTAGACTCCTTACATTTGGATATGGAACACCCACCACTCACTGACTATCCAAGTGTTTTGGCCTCAGAACTTGTCTAGATGTGTTGGAGAATTAAGTCACAAAATAATTATTATTTATGTTTTCTGTGGCGCAAGAGCCAGACACATGAACATGCACTTTGGGCTCCTTGCAGAGATGGCTACCTACGCAATAAGCAACTAGAAGAGACATTCATTCCCTCGCCGGGATTTGACAGGACGTCTTCAACATTACGGCAACCGGGATCTGCACAAAATGTTGTTAGGATAATTAATTCACTGACGACGAGATGTGGTTAATATATGATGCATGGAAGAGATGAAAAAAATCTTACAAAGTTTTAGTGGATAATCCGGAACGGGGGCGACTATTTGGGAGAAAATATTAGATTGGAGGATAATACGAGTATAAACATAAATCTCCGAGGAATTGTTTTTGAAGTTGTGAATTCGATTTACTCGTACATGATTAAGGATAGATTTCTGTGTCTCAAGTCTGTGAATGCAATAAAACATTTCGACCGATCCCATTGGCCGCGCAGTCTAAGGCGTAGTTCTGCGGTCGCTCGCCTGCTGAGATTGTGCGTTCGAATCCCACGGGGGGCATGGATATCTGTCTGTTGTGAGTTTTGTGTGTTGTCAGGTAGATGTCTCTGAGAAGGGCTTATCGCTCGTCTAGAGGAGTTCTACGACTGTGGTGCATCGTTGTATGTGTGATCTAGAAACCTCGTGAATGAGGAGGCCCTGGCCCTCTGGGGGCTTTTGCACCAAACAAAAAAAAACAAGTAATAAATTTGGATGTTCCTATAAACAGAGAATTGTAACCTTACCGACTTAGTGAAAAAAAGTGATACGGAATATTGATTTTACGTTATTTATCGATAATACGAGTAGAACAAAATGTGTTTAGTTTTTTATTGTGCTAATTCTTTGCGTTTATTAATAAATCTCTGTGCAAATCCAAGACAGGATCAATGGCTGAATAACAGATTAACCAAAAAAATACGCTGGTGCTGCCGCGCATTACTCCAGTAGCCGTTCCTAAAACTCAGACAGTTTTAGAATCCTACAAAGTTCCTGTTCTATCACAAGAACACAAAGTCTATCGCTTATTGGATTTTAATGACTAATTTGATTTTGAGTGTGATTAAGGCACAGCTACAAAGAGGAGTTTAGTATTATCGAAGAAGAAAAACCATCCACTTTCTTTTGTATCCATAGGCTATATTTTGTGATGAGAAATTTAACGATCGTATTTCTTCATCTAATGGGAAAATAAGTGACCAAGATTACTTGAGATGTTTTTCATTCCCAAGGAAAATGATAATATAGACTAGATTGGAATTGAAAATTGTACGGGGCATGAGTTGGGGAGTTGAAGATGATGCTGGGGTAGGGTGAGAAGGGGGTGAGGTTTGTGTTGGCCATCTGTGTGCAAGAGTATCTTTAATGTCACATTCACAATTTAATAAGCATTAAAATGATTCCTAAAATTTTATTTCCCCCTTTTTTGATCAAAGAATGGTATTGTACTTCTTTATAAAGCGGGACGACCCAAAGCGTACCGGACGACGATTCTTTGTTATGAATTTTGTTGAGGAACTAAATTGTATATTTGAAAACTCGAAGACTGTGAAGAAAGATGTGTGGTCACAGTTGTGACTGAAATTTTGGACATTCGATGACAGGTCTTTAAATAGTCCGTTCGTCCGATACACATTTAATTATGACGGATGGAATATTTAAATATTTACTGTTGAATTTTCCATATCACAACGACATTGATTCTGGCAAATCTTGACTTTGTCCGTCGTACCGGGCTAAAAATCTCACAAGGTGTGGAAAGCCGAATTGACAGCACTGATACTATTTCTAAACGACTCATCAAAGTAGATTCACTGATTTACTAATTTCACCTGAGGAAAACTGCAGTTTCAGGTTCCGAAACGTCCCTGGTCTCTTAGCCTAAGACTCTGGACTATGACCAATACTGTAATCACGAGTGTAAAATTTACTTTTTTGAAAGGATCTGAGATTTTATTTATTGAAAAACAAGTCATATGCTGACATTGTAGCTTTGTTCTAAGTGAGTATCATATTTCCTTCTCCTGTCCTTCGAAAAGGTTACATATGAAACTTATCAGTAGAAGTGACATGGAGAACACCATCCCGATCCAAATGGCCGTGCGGTCTAAGACGTAGGTCTGCGGCCTCTCGCGTGCTGAGACTGCGGGTTCGAATCCCACCGAGGACATGGATGTCTGTCTGTTGTGAGTGCTGTGTGTTGTCAGGTAGAGGTCTCTGCGACGGGCTTATCTCTTGTCCAGAGGAGTCCTACCGACTGTGGGGCTTCGTTGAGTGTGATCTAGAAACCCTGACCCACTGGGTCTTAAGTGCCAAAAACAAACATAGAGAATGTCATAATTTGTACAGGTCATTAATGACTATAGTAACACAAGAATGATGAAGATGTCAGTGGAACACGAATCAAGCAGGAGCAAACTCCAAAAATAAAGATCAGATTGAATTCTGTCAACTGGAGTAAATTTTCTTCCGTAACAAAATTTTATCAAATGCCCTTTATGCTTAAAGTGTGATAAAAAACTTAGATGGTTTGTTAATTACATTTACACTTTCAGTAGAATAGGGGACACGAAAATATCCATCTCTGTCTCTAATGTGTTTTGACTTGTAGTATTACTGATCGGTTGGGTTTCTATGTTTTGTTGAGCTGGTCTGTTATCGAATAATCCTTAGTCACTGAAATATAATTTTAGTGCTCCGCTGTCACATCGATGTCTATACTAGCAGCAAAAGAAGCCATCTTTTCCCATTTCAGTTCTTTGGGCCAGATCCATATTTTCAGTTTCATTTACTCTATTGTGAACTTTTATATAGGCTATCGTAATGTCGGTCTTAACAATTTAATAATGTTTTGTTAACTACACTTTTTGAGGGATGAAGTAATAAAAAACTGTACATACGCGTTATTTTACTGTATTAAATACAAGCCTATATTATTTGGAAAATCCTTTGGCATCATACATATAGAACCTAAAGCCATAGGCATTGTATCGTGAATATTTTTCTTCGGATAGATTTAATACAGCTGGTTCAACCACCGACGGATAGGCTGGGAAGAATGGTCACAAAGCGAATCACTCGAATTGTTTAGAAGTCCTTCTTTTTTTAAGTATTTTTTAAAATTCTGAACTTGAAATTTCGAATACAAATCTTAGTGTCACTGCAGGCTCAGAGTGCACACAGTGGCTAATAAAATATATGTTGACAATATTCACTTTACAATAGACAAGAACGTATTTCCCACACTGTTTAATGCATAAAAATACAAGGATAAATACTTTTATTTGAAATTCGATATAGCAGAGCAGGCAGTTGTTCATTTCTGAATATTAATGACAATGCTTGAATTCGTGAAACAGAGTATGTGAGAACAATGAGTGGACTAAAGTGGCTCACGATATTATCCACTGTCTCTTTGTTGTGCAGAGGGTAATGGAATTTCGAGTTGCTTGACAGGTAATTATATTTGGAAGTCCTGAACAGGTGTTAGGGTCTTAAGATAGAGTGTTGCATGCAGTTTGTACAGGGTATATTTTTAAAAGATATTTGGGAAGTTGGCTGTATTCGCATCTGCAGGTGACCGTTGTTACCCCGAGAAATAATAATTATTTTTCACATTCATATCACCAGTTTAGTTTGTATTGCATTAGTGAGGGTTTATTGTGGGTCTGAGGGGGAATGAAGGTTTTGTATTCAAATGTTCTAGGGACATGCTGACTAGAGGCGTTAGTCTAGAAAATTGTGTGCGCGTGTATGTGTGTGTGTGTGTGTGTGTGTGTGTGTGTGTAGGTGTGTGTGTGTGTTTGTGTATACACGTAAGCTATTGCAACGAAAGAACAACAACACAGGCAGTGTACATATAATATAAATTTGAGGCGCGTTCGTGCAACCATTGTTGCTGTGGAAAAACAATGAGTATTACACAACTTGAATGTGTGTATTTATCTCAGTAATTAACCAACTTGATGCACAAAATTTTTGTTTTACAATAAGTTTATTTCATGTGCATCAAGTTGGTTAATTACTGAGATGCACGGTCAGCAAAACGTCAAAAAACTGTGCGTGTGTGTGTGTGTGTGTGTGTTTGTAGCTTTAGGTATCCAGCATGCAATGTACATCCGCCATACTGTCATCTGTGGTCTGCTCCGCCGTAAAGTATTTTTCCACATTATCTCATTAACGGTACGATTTTCTAAAAAAAAGTTGCCGATCACAAAATGCGTGTTTTCACAATCTGTACAACTTCTGTCTGAAACACTTCTCATTCTAAGAACAAATGAGTAAGATGTGATAAGCATGTATATTGGTCTTCATGTAAAGTATCCGTTATACCTGTCAGATTGGAATGAAACTTTAATTTTCTCGACAGTTCGAAAAATCCTCAAATACCAAATTTCATTAAAATCCTTCCAGTAGGAGCCGAGCTGTTCCATGCGGACGGACAGATGGACAGACATGACGAAGCTAATAGTCGCTTTTGGCAATTTTGCGAATAAACCTAAAAACAGATTCCAGAAATTTCTGCAGGTTTCACATATTTTGTACAAATATTTGTGCTGCTTAAAATACCTACTTTATTAAATAGTTCGCATGCTCTTGGTATTGGCACTTCTACTATACATTAACTCATTCCGTAAGTGTCTAAAACCCTGTTAAATATTAAGACTATTTCGATATCAAAGTCATATAACTTTTCCATTGTTGAAAGGCTCCTAACTGGTCTTTTCAAACGTCAAATAAATCCAATCTTGAAGTCGGTGTTTTAACATCTAAAGGATTAAAGAAGTTACATTTAAAATTTGAATTGCTTAAAAAAAAGAAATAAAATTATTGACCTCTGGTTTGGTATTTGTCGGTGTTTTGTGCGAGAGTACCTACACTGGTCCTTTCATGCATCGTAAAGTGTGCTGTCATTTTGAGTGTCCGTTTCGTTTCACTTCAACCAATAATAATGAGTTTTCTCCATTTCATTCTTACTGTAGCTCTGTGTTGGCTACACGGACTGCTCCCACAAAATGTAGGCTCATGAAGTATATTTGTATAACCAGACTTAAAAGACTGCAACAATGGACGAATCTTCTACTCTGAATAACAAGATTTTACCTGCAAATTAATATGCCATTTTTGGTGCATACATCTCATTGCCCTGTAGCGAGATGCTTGTCTTCCATCGGGCGCCTCCCCCGGTGGCGGATAGGGGAATGCTCACCAGATATGGCGAGTATCGGGGAAATAAAATACCCGGGGCGGACCAAAACTAGCACTGCTGTCTTGCAGTTTGTTACTGGCGTATCAAGGGCTAGAGGAAGAAAACTGTTATCAAAAATCACCTGGTCCTCCAGGCAGGGGGTTGATATAGCAGGCCAGCCCTCTGCTAATCGAAAAAAGAAAATTGCTAAAAAGCACACTGAAAATTGTCAAATGGGCGCAAGAAGAGGTGGAAACATTGTACAGCCTGCTAAATAATAATAATAATATCTCGTTGCTTTAAGTGTTCATTTTCAGCACACTTTGACCTCGTATTAAATTCCGTTAAAAGTTCTACATCTAAATCCACAGACCTTTTTACAATAGCACTTGATGTAATCAAACTGAATTGTCCCGACGTCGACTGACACAGCGAATTCGGTGTAGTGATAAGGCCACGGACAGAAATGATTCCCCATGGAGCAAGGGTCTAGAATTCCCATAAGAATGCACTCTTCTCGTAATACCAGATCATGGGTGTCCAGCCTTCCAGGAAAAAAGTCACTAGCGTCCTTGTGGGCTGGACTGCAGGTCGAATGTGTAAAAACCGCAATAAGTGATAATATAACATTCTAAATTATCGCGCTCTTCTTGTGTGTGTTTGTGTGTTTGTTTGTTTGTAAGTAATTAACAAACGACGTGTCGGCTGGTCGCATAACACAAACTGATGGGCTGCTGGTTGAAGACCCACGCCATAGAGTCTTGAAGATGAAGGCAGTATGTTTCTTCTAAAAGTCGAGAACCGGTTACACGTTGATGCGACGGCATAACCCACCAGAACGGAGACCCAAGTCATACCGCTGTGAAAACCTCAAGACTCATAAGTATGGTTGTGGTGAATACATTAGGCATAGCATGAGTTTTGATTTGCGTTTAACAGCACTTGGTGCTATCGGCTATATAGAAGGTTTTTCTTTTACGCATAATACCGCATATCAGTACCCTAGCAGGTGGTCTGTCAGCCGACTGCTTTCGTAAAGGCTTTACTTAACCGCGGCCAATGAGGACTCCGTCTTTCCGTCTGTCACAGTCTGTCAAGAACCTAGCCTTCCTTCCTCCACACCCGCACACACACACACACACACACACACTCTCTCTCTCTCTCTCTCTGTCTCTTTCTTTACCCTTATAAACATCTCTGACGCTTCTCCCATCCCACATCCCATTTCGTATTATTTTTACCAAATCTGCTTTAACACATCCAACATTTTCTGCAAGCAACTAAATTCGCCTAAGTCTAATATCCCCTCCCATCTCACTTCCATTCGTAACCATACATGCGGCAGGCGTATATATATATATATATATATAAACGATATAAGTACCAGATATTCGCGGTACTTTCTTTTTCTGTCATAAAGCAGATGAGCAAAATATTTCATTTTTCACTTCCAGTGAAACATGTATTTACAGGTTTCCGGTCTTCTCAGACTTGACGCCATGTTTTTGGTTACCTTTCCTGGCGTTTAGAAAAGTCCTGTCAATTTTATCGTCATGGTTTCAAGGATTATAAAGAACTGATCCCATGAGGATCAAGAAGAAACTTGCCCAACAGAAAAGCCTCACATTTAACAAGTCCCGAGCACTCCATATCTCTGCTCTGAAGACCTCAAAACTCGTAACACATTTATTATTATATTCTTAAAGTAGGGTGAGAATACATCCATGGAACCGCATCCTTTATTGCACCTATTATCCACGTATGATAGCTAAACAAGTACCGATATCTAACGGAATAATAATTGACTGATAAGACCTTGGTTCTCTGAGAAGAAGCTCTCTCAGTACCGGCTCATCCTACCAGGATTGCCCGGAAGTGAAGGCGAACTTCAGCGATGATCAGTCTGCGAATGTTCGTCTGAAATGCTGTCTGCAGTTTGCACTAAGTTGATTTTCCGTCAGCAAGTCTAACTTCAAAGGTACTATTGTTTTGTAAATGTTTCGTTTGTTCAGTCGGACAAAACTTCCTTCTTCCTCACGATATGTAAGCCTAAGACATATTCAATATAACCACTTTTTATTATGTGATTCGGTCACCACAACCATATAAATTAATAGCTTAGTTTTAAAATGAGCCATCCCCGTTGTGTGTATATAAACAATAGGTGTGGGTATCAGTCAATAACACAACAATATCTAAAAAAGATGTTTAATAAAGGATGAAGTAAACTACATGTTTCGGCCTAAACAATAGCATATAACAAACATCACATATGCTGAGATCTCACCATCGTGACATACCCATACCAATCCTGTAAAGCACTACCACCATACTTTCGGATGAAAACCTGATGATGGCCACATTAGGCCGAAACAT
>Ga0136643_10018390_pt1 | contig 10537 bp, 6 predicted proteins | sample TergutLab28metaG_FD_96883 | JGI IMG/M metagenome (GOLD analysis project Ga0136643, IMG submission 96883) | Labiotermes labralis P1 segment gut microbial communities from Petit-Saut dam, French Guiana - Lab288 P1 (version 3) (version 3) | ecosystem: Host-associated > Arthropoda: Insects >... | reverse complement strand
GGGCCACGGGAGAAAAGGGGGGTGGGGTTGTGAAAAAAAAAGGGGGAGAAAAGGGGGAGGGAAGGAGGTAGTTTTGAAAAGGGCCAAGGGGAAATTAAACAATTTTTTTTTGGGGGGGGGGGGGCACTTTATGTTTCTGAGGGAGTGAATGTGGGAGAAATCCTATATGCTCTTTTTTACTGGGAGAACATAGAAGAAGTGTATAGTACCAACCACAATCCCCTGATCTGACACACTACTCTTACTTGTGGTGTACTTCAAAGAAAACACCGCACGCCAGGAGCGCAGCAGTCGTGGGAGACTCTGAAGAATGGGATTAATTTCCCTTGTATGACATTTCACAAGGAACATGCCTATAAGTATGTCAGTTTGTTATGTGGTGTTGTCATGATGGATTGATGATGAGGAGGGTGTGTTAGTTTGTTGTAAACTGGATGAAACTGGACTGACAGCCTTTGTTTTAATGTTAAAAAAGACATGACTGCAGCGTGTACATTTTTTGGAACACTGTTTATACAGGTTGACTAATTTGTCATTTTTCTAATATCACTGTCACAACTAATGGAACCATGTAGCACTGAGACTTATGTTTGTGGAATAAAGAATCTAATCCAAGTACCTTTAAGAACATTTTGCTTGGTTTTTGGTTGAATGTAATGTGCGTAGTGTACGTGTTTGCAACAACTACGATATTGCTTTAATGCATAGTATACACTGACATGTCGGGGACCGCGGTAGCACAGTGGTTAAGGTGCTGTGCTACAAATCGGAAGTTTTGCTGGTTCAATTCTAGTTGGTCATTGGAATTTTTCATTGACATAATCCTTCTGATTGCGCTATGGCCCTGGGGTTGACTCAGCCTGTAACAGAAATGAGTACCAGGAGTATTTCCTGGGGGTAAAAGCGGCCGGTGCGTAAGGCTAACAATCTTACCACCATCCTGGGCCATTGTCACGTAATCTGGGAACCTTAACTGCCTGGAACCCTCTTGGGCACCTCGGGCCTGTAATGGGACTGATATACTGACATATCAGTAATGGTGTGAATGTGACCGGCATTAGCTGTACCTTACTGTTTGATTATTTAATTACTCAGTCATTATGAAGTATGTAATCTTGGCTTCACTAAAAAACATGTTCAGAGTTTGTCATCCAGAATATGTTTTTGTATGTCTATTGGGCAGTAGTTAACCAGATTGCTGTAGTGTTGTAATATCAATTCTTGTGAAGAAATTCAAAACAGGAAGCATTTCCACTGTGACAGGACTTAAAGACTGCAGCCAGTTAGGACCAGAGTTATTGGGAGAAGTTTATCACATGTGATTCACATGAAATTACAACACAAAAAACTGCTGCTGCTTTTGCAACTGCACCAAATTACAGGGCTTATGGACCTGTAAATGCAAACAGTGTCAGCCTAATTCAATTGAGTTACATAGACAATGACTGCAGTCAGCCTAAAAAATCTGTGTACAATTCAGTGGACTGCAGCTGTTGGTCATACGAGGGCAACCGTGTGTGGCACACTGCAATGTATATGCTGCTCCAACATTTGTTTGCATATTCGCCTCTGCACATCATACATTGATGATCACACCACAGTTCCATATAGTGATGGCCTAGCAAGTGTTTTGTACACCTGTACTGCCTGATGATGGGCCATTGAGGCCTGAAACTTAGGTTTTTTTTTTTTTTTTAAATAAAACATGTGCATTTTGTTGGTCTAATTTGTAAAAATTGTGGAAAGCAGTTTTGATGCTACAGTTGGAGGAGAGACAGCAGTATCAGGGGAGCTACTTGTAATAATGGTTGTTAGCCAGCACTTTTGAGTTATGTTTGGGCTCTCAGATTTATTATTCCTTTGTGATGTGGCATGGTACATTGTGATCAGTAACGTAGGCAAGACTGGTGGACAAGGAAATTGTGTCCTAGGAATTTTGTCCACGATACAAGGAGACTGTAGAATGAAAAATGTAGGGACTTAGATTTCGTTTGGTGATCCTCAGAGTACCATAATTGGTTCTCTGTCACCACAGCATGGCCCATCCTTAGGTTGCGGATGGTGGAGAAGACTTCCAGATGTGGAGGGTAGCTGTAAATACATTGAATAAAGAGTAGTGGACAGACGACATGTTCTCCAAGTTTGGGATTGGATGAGGGGCTAATAACGCCTCTCCTTAAAAAATTAACATGTTACAAAATTCTGTACAAAGCCTCAGAGATGGATAGGTCTTAAAGAGACAGAATGGGAGGGTGTGGACTGGACTGATCTGGCTCAGGTTAAGAACAAGTGGAGGGCTCTTGTTAGTGCACCTTAGGGTTCCAAATATGCGTGTAATTTCTTGACTTACTGAGGCTCTCACAGCTTTGTAAGAAGGACTGTGCCTCATAGAATTGGCTAGGTCCTGAGAATGGTTCAGAAGCCTGTTATAAATCACGGCGGTGCTTGCAAGATTCCCCTACCCCACTGACATTAGCACCTGTTAATTACATCACCAGAACAGCAGTTCTGACAACAAGTAATCTTCCAGTACAAAGACAGCTGTCTCCTGCACTTCATGCAGGGGCCACAAAATTCACAAATCAGGATCAACATACAACAGATCTGTTGTTCACTTAAAAACCAACTTGCGTTTTTCTTAACTGCATATTGCTTGCTACTGGGTCACATCAGCATCTGGACTTTTCTTTGCACGAAGTATCCGTCCACCATTCCCAGCAGCTAATGATGTCAGTGCAGAAGGCCTCTTACGGCTGCAAGAGAACCTGTTCATTCTAAATTACAGTTCAGCATTCGTATGGAATCTAACAAAAGATTGTCAGCTTATGTCCCACATGTACGAGATTGCAAACAGCGGTTTCTGTCAAACCAGGACGTCCGGACAAAATTCAGAGCAGACTAAATTAAACTGGGTCCAGAATCTTTTCAAAGCAATGTGTCGTGATTGTGACATTGCTGCAGGATGTCCTCTATGAAAACAGGATATTTTGTTTTACAAAGCTAAAATATTCATAACCACAATTTTGCCTGTTGTGTATGGGATTGAAACTTGGCTAAGATGTACGAAAACAGGGCGCTAAAGGAAATATTTGGGTCCATGAGGGAGGAGGCAAAAGGTGATTGTAGAAAATTGCATAATGAGAACAAGAAGTGTGGGAAAATGAATTCGAGGATTACGTCTTGGCTTACAGAATTGTGCTGCAAACAGGTGCGTGATGATAATTTTACATGACAACACGAAACAATACGACAACTTTCAGACGTGTAAGCACACTCAATAACTTCGTTAATGATGGGCATAAAGCAATTAATTACATTGCGGTCCTTCAGTGTCACTAAGAGTAACTCAGGATCTCGTGTCTGTGCCCGTGCAGGGCCGTCTAAAGCGCGCTTCGCCCCCGGGGAAGAACAAAAATTATGCCCCCCCTCCACCCCGCGAGCAAGGGCGGACCGCCCAAAAATTTTTACAGTAAGTCGGACACACTGACTCGCAGCTGCAGGGTTGACTTGTGCTTGGGCTGGAAGTGTCTATTTGTAAATGGACAAATACTGATACTACCGAGAATAACAAAAGCATGTGCAACATAGTGAGGCCCCAGGCCCCCTTCCGGACCTCCGGGCACCTGTAATTTGTACCGGCTTCCGCCCTGTCGTCGGCACAGTGTGCGTGAGTTGAACAAGTATTCTATGGATTTTTTCTTCCCCATTTCTGTAAATTGCAGTTCCCATCTTAAATGCATATACCTTGCAAAATTATGATTGGTTTAATTCTTACCAAGAAGAGAGTGACCCGAAATAGCCGACTGTTAATGGTAAGTGTGTTGTACCTAAAAAATCCAAGAGACTTGGAACAACAAACATAAGGACGGTATTCATTATACATGGATAATTTGGCTGGTGAAAGGCCGAGTTAAACCACAGGAAAGTATCGAAGTACAAATTGATGTGTGGACGAAGTAGTCTTAAGTCATCATCTCCCGTGTGGGTCGTATGTGTGATGCATCAGCTTCCTGCTTGGCAGCATCCATGACGCGTGCGTATTTCTGATTGCCATATGACAGACACCATCGATTATTTTGCCGGTCCAGGAAATGTGATGTCGCCAACATTGTAAGAAAAGACTGCGCTATGGAGGGAGAAACGTATCGGAGACATATGTAATTGCCTCGTATGTTCAGTCGTGAATTTGTAAGTTTGGAAGATTGTAGAGAAAATGTCTTATGACGCTGATGACAGCTGTTATTTCTTAATGCAGCTGATGGCGTGGTCTAAAATAAGCATTCCCAGAATATAATGCAGTGGGTTGGGTGCCCTGAAGTATCTGAATCTGGCCTTTGGTTGTGTCGTCAGGGCGAGTTCACTTCAGTTTGGCAAATGAGCGCGCGTAGCCACTACGTTCGCTCGTGTCGACCCTCGTTTTTTCAGTGATATAACACAAGAAGAATAGAGAAAAAGAATATTTTAGTTCCACATTCCAGCTGTAACATCAGAATCATTTTACATACCGTCGGCTGGCATATTCCGAAGTGGAGAGGTGTTCTGCTTATTTGTTAAGACTTTACATATTATCATAGTGCGTACTGTTGTTTTGTACAGGAACGTGCAATGTGAACGGAACAAGTGCGAACTGCCGTGTTTACAATGTTTCTTTCAAATATGACTGCCGTTCAGGAATAAATTACATTTCTTCACTCCACTGAATTCAGATGTTCCGAAAATAAGCGATCAACCGGCAAGATTTCAAGATGGCGGCCAATAATTCGCGCGCGTGTGGAAGTAAGGTCATTTATGGTCGAATAAGGTCACCTTTTGTGAGCAATTGTTATGGTGAAGGTTTTGTTTAGAAGCCATTTATAATGTACGCCTGTATGAGATAATTCAGTTTCTTGTATTACCAATGAAAATTATTTTTCCAATTAATAGTTCTGAAATTACAAATTTCGTGTTGGAAGCTGAATCGAAAGAAACGTGTAGCAAAACACCTGCCGTTTTACATAATCTGTATATTTATTACGTTGTTGTTGTCTTGACGGTTCGCGAAACATGCTGGTGCTATGTGTGCAAGATCATTGGCCCTGTGTACAAAACGTAAAGCTAGGCCAAGTTGTATTAATGCAATTGTGTTCTGATATTGACCTTCCAAACGGCTGAATAAAATCCAACTAGATGCCACTTATTACTTTATTATGCTTATGTTAGCCTCAGCATGTTTCGGGCACCATTATGCCCATCATCAGGAGCTCACGACGATAGCGTTGGTTACCACATACGCCGCCTGGTTCTGTAAAGATGTAGCGCTAGTGTAAGTTTTGTTATTTGTGGTGTGTATTGGGTGCGAAATTTTTTCTAGTTTTTTTTTTTTGGCGATAATTTCACCCATCCTCAGGAGCACTAGATTGTGTTTACAGCTTGTGGTATAATGCACCGAAGAAGTTGCAACTTCTTCGGTGCATTATACCACAAGCTGTAAACACAGTCTAGTGCTCCTGAGGATGAGCGAAATTATCGCCCGAAAGATATTGAGCTGATTGAAATTACTAATAAATTGTTATTGTTGCATCTAGTTGGTTGTTTATACCATTATATCAGAGATGCACGGTCATACAAACATCAAACAAGCTACTATTGCCTTTAGGGTGACAATATCTGCGTGACAAGAATTCGGTCAGCCTGTAAAGGGGGCAGGAGATTCCTCCGAAATTTTGGAACGGACTTATTCCCTTACACTGTGTGGAAACCTAGAATATATTTTTCTTTAAAGGGATTCCTAGAAATTTACAACAAATCTTAACGTAAGCAACAATATAGTGAGGGTATCTTATAAGTGCGGTTTGTTCATGAGACAGAGATATGAGGATGAAAAGCGAGACCAGAAGTTTATATATATATATATATATATATATATGACATTATTGTTAGACCCTTTTATGACTGAACCCCTTAAGTACGGATTTTTGGAAATAACGGAATAAATCTGTCAGTTCCGATTTTATTTTATGTTTTGCTGACCATGCATCTCAGTATAATCTTAGTAATAACCAACTTAATGCACAAATTATTGTTTTATAATAAATTTATTATATGCCTATTTATTATATGCCTGTACATGTTTCGAGCACTATGTGCTCATCATCAGAAGGTCTAAATTATATTATACAGCATCTGGTATCATCACACCAGTCCTCTCTCAACCTGTGCACCGGACGGCCACCTACAGGTGTGATGATACCAGATGCTGTATAATACAATTTTGACCTTCTGATGATGAGCATATAGTGCTCGAAACATTTAGAGGCATATAATAAACTTATTATAAAACAAGAATTTGTGCATTAAGTTGGTTAATTACTAAGATTATCCGAAAATTTTGAACGCAATGAGAATGTGTGAAATGTGTAAGAGTACGGCCAGTGGCTTGTCTCTTTGCCATTTAGTTACCTTCACCACAACGTTAATTATATTTGTGTATTATGTGTATGCATTAGTGTTGTTTATAGAGTACTGTATTGTTGTGTTGGCGACGTTTTGGGCTATATTTATATGCATAATTCGGTGATGCCGGACTATCGGCATTATCGGACCACCCACTCTGCTCTTAGTCCTTTCACAAAAGGGTCTACAATACCAATAAATATACTCCCTAATTATTCATTTAAATGTATATGAACGGGTTATAGGCTAAAGAACCACATATTTGACATGGATAATGCTGTGATAATGAATCGCATTTGCAGTTAAACTTTGACCTTACAAGGTATTTTAATTAGACTAACAGTTTCATAGAAGCTTATTCTAAAATAATCATCCATTCTCCTATTCATTTGTTTTGTCTCATATTGGCGTATTTTTTAAAAATTTGGTCCAATCTAATGTATTATAGAAGTCATTTAAAATATCTGCGACTTAAAAAAAAATTGGAACTGTGAAACCCGAAAAAAAAATGCTATTGGCCATAGAACTTACGTAGCTCTCTTTCTAAAACAATGGGATTGTACAGGGTGTCATTTTTCCTGCTTGACCGATATGCGCCGCCCCGACGCTCTAGCGAGTTTTTATTAAACTTGCTAAAGGTTATTATCACTGCGATCGTTTTTCTAGCTCCCATCTTCGGCTGTTAAATTTCCTGAGACCCTCTGTACGAAGTAACGCTGGCAGACCGCCGAGCGGAGAGTTGGGCCGGCGCTAATCGGTCAAGCAGGAAAAAAAATACACCCTATATATGGCAGCTGAATTAGTTACGTTTCAGTTAAAGTGCATCATCTTGATGAATGAAGAATAAAATCCAACTAGATGCCACTTATTACTTTAGTATGCTTATGTTTGGCTCAACATGTTTCGGGCACCATTATGCCCATCATCAGGAGCTCAAGACGATAGCGTTGGTTACCACATAGGCCGTCTGGTTCTCGAGTTGCTGCTGGTTGGAAGTTAAGTGCAGGCAGGATGGATGAGTGTCCGGACTGAAGGCTGTTACAGCTTAATGGTGCCCGAAACATGTAGAGCCAAACATAAGCATACTAAAGTAATAAGTGACATATGGTTGGATTTTATTCTTCATTTACGTAGGTTACTTCTTGTTTCCTGTACAGTCTCTAAATCTATATACAATAAATTGTGCGGTTTTTATTATAGACCCAATTTACGACATGCCGTACAAGAAATGTAAGCAACAGACGTCAAGCAAAGAATAAACACAATCGGTGGAAGATGTGTTAAGTAAATATAGAAGAGAATTCGTCAACATGGGCAGTAGTTGCTCTTCGGGGCAAGCTCATAAAGACAAGGACAGCGTTTCTACCAGATCAGAAGAGTAAGTACCTGGACCTTTATCAATTACACTGGTTTTCGTATGATCTATTTTCGAGAGGTTGTCTGAAAGGTCAGTTGACAAACGCCTGACTTCACGAAACCTACACACAGAGTAGTTACATGTTGTTAAATACGTTGGTCTTATAACTATAAAAATCTTCTTTTTCTAAGCGAATTGGACGGAAAGAAAACTTTTGGTCTCGTTTTTAGACATTTCAATGGTTGAGGATTCAGTCCGTCAAGAATTCCACACTGCATATTATGGAATACACAATGACAGAGCAAGTGGTGCCAAACAGTGATATCTGTAATCCACAAGTTTGTGATCTTCCGCGGTGTTGCTTGCTGATGTCACTGAGTTCGTTGTCATCGTTGATTTCAAACTTCCGTCGTGTTCTGAATGTTGTATTCTTTCTTTTGAGTGATTCCCCGTCGTCTGATTTCGTTGTTGTTACTATCTAGTAAGTTTAATACAATGTAAAACAGTGTGGATTTTTTTAGTTCTTCTAATCTCACTACACGTCCTACAGAAACTATTTTGTTATAGTTAATTAAACGTTTGCTAAATTTCTCGTTCAACTGTTTCAGGAATGGTTATAAGTTTTGGTGCGCTGCAAATGTATTGTAGAGTTTCTATTTGATTCGCACTCATTAAAATGAACAGAAACGTTTGCGTGGCGACATATTCGTTTTGTGTAGGGCACAGCTGCAAGTATACCGTAGGGAAACGTGTTGATACTGACTGCCTGCATGTCTGTAGATTTGTAATTGCATTTACAGGAATGCACTTGATATTGTGTGGGCCGGGTAGCTCAGTCGGTATAGCGACTGGCTACGAGCTGGACGGTCCGGGGATTGAATCCCGGTGGGGGGCGAGATTTTCCGCACCTGTTCAGACCGCCCCTGGGGCCCACCCAGCCTCCTGTACAATGGGTACCAGGTCTTTCCCGAGGGTAAAGTGCGGCCAGGGCGTGCTGCTGACCACCACCCCCTTCTAGTGCTGTGGTCAAGAAAGAGTAGAGCTATACCTCTACTCCCCCTATGGGCCGTACGCCCTGTACAAGAGTGCACTTTACCTTTTACCTTTACTTGATACGGTATTTAATAACAAAAGACAGATCTCTGTCTTCAGTTGGTAGAATTTTGTCGTAATATCATTTGTAGAAATGGACATGTCTTCAGCAATAAATCCTGTAACTGGGATTAGATGCAGTTAGACTTCACGTAGAGGCCCCGTTTTCTATGCAGTTATTTCCAGTGTGTTAAAGCTGTTTTCAACAAGAAGTGTAGCAACGACCTCCCTGTAGCTACTGACAGGATTTAGGTGTACTGTGCGTGCCACAGTACCTTTGATAAACGACATTTCCTAGAAAGACTCACCTACGCATCACAAAGTTTTCGCCTGGGTTATAGGACATCTCTAATTTGCTGGCATCCGGATATGCGACATGTTATGGCCATAACCGTGCTTCTTACAGTTCCGAACTTGTGTCCAGGAATTCCCATCTCTTTGGACCCCTTATGAAGAACCTGCCTGGTGAGCGATTTAACGTAGACGCCTACATAAAGCAAGCTGCCACCTCCTGGCTACTGACACATGACATATATTCTTCTTTGCAGGCATACAAACCTTGATGCCACGTGCTTAAATGTCACTGACGCCTACGTGGGGGTCTGGTGTGTACTGTCTACAGCCCATGTGCCATTCATACATTTAAATCACTGTGTTTGCTGTCTTAGTTTTGAAACCCCCTTTTTATATGTGTTGTTTATATTCGGAATGCTAACTTAGCTCAGGCTATATGATTTCGAATAGTGTGACGATAAATGTACACGAAGCCTCATTTCACGTACTATACCGACATTTTTATGGACGAACTGAGTAAGAGACCTGAAGCAAGCCGATCGGCTGGCCAGTGTTTGAAACTGCTTTCTTCTTAGCACTGATGAGTACTGCCATCCGCCCGAACACTGCCTACGGTATCTCTATTTGATTCTGCATGGCTTTTTAAGTGTGGCAAATTTAAAATATTTGGGAAAACACTAAGAAATTTAAATTGGATTATTGAGGACATTAACAGCAGATTGAGCGCAGGGAATGTCTGCTACCATTGGATCCAGTATCACTCTGCCTTGCAGTTTGTGATTCAAGAATATGAACATTTAAGTGTACAGAACTTTGTACATTTCGCTGTTACTTCTAACTTGATTCCCCGATAAAAATAAAAGTACAAATAGAAATAAACATGATTCAGAGTGAGTCTTGCTATGCTGTCCAAGGAGCATAGCTGGCGCATTTCCCGATCCCTGTCACCTGAAGATGGAAGCAGAACCGGCTTCTGAAGCCTTTTGCTTTGTTTGTGCATCAGATGCTGGACACAGTCCAAAAGAAGAGCTGCCCTGAAGGTCGATATCTCTATGTTTATTCGCTTTAAAAAATCAGCACTACAATCTGTGGTGTATACAGTGTTGTGTCCGATCCGTACCGTTGGTCAGCTGTGTTTTTAGATAAGTACTGGAAACAGTGGGAGCGCAAAACCGTCAAAGACGCTTTGCAGTGTCTGCATTACAAAATACAACTACCCTTTACGCACTTGTTTCTGGGATCGACTCAGCCTCTAACAGAAACCGAGTACCTTGGGAGGGGGGGGGGACGGCGCCGGTCTGCATGACCAAAACAATTTACACCTCCACCTACCACCATTCTTGAAAAATCGGAATCACTCCC
>Ga0136643_10018389_pt1 | contig 10538 bp, 8 predicted proteins | sample TergutLab28metaG_FD_96883 | JGI IMG/M metagenome (GOLD analysis project Ga0136643, IMG submission 96883) | Labiotermes labralis P1 segment gut microbial communities from Petit-Saut dam, French Guiana - Lab288 P1 (version 3) (version 3) | ecosystem: Host-associated > Arthropoda: Insects >... | reverse complement strand
TGTTCATTACCGCACTCACAAGCGTCCGCCACCTGTCTCTATCCTGGGCCAACCCAATCCAGTCCACATACCCACATCCCACCTCCTGGAGATCCATCCTGATATTATCCACCCATCTACGCCTATGTCTCCCCAGTAGTCTCTTTCCCTCCGGTTTCCCCACCAAGACCCTATATACCCCCTCTCCTCACCCATACGCGCCACATGCCCAGCCCATCTCATTCTTCTCAATTTTTTCACCCGCACAACATTGGGTGAAGAGCAGTACAGACAGATCACTCTACTCCCCTTATATGCCTTCACAACATAGATATAACTTTACCCGTTTTAAAGTTTTTTTTTTATATTTTAGGCTATATAGGAATACGAGTATTGTGGTCGAATTTCTGATATTTTCTCAAAATTTATACTTCCATATTATGTATTACCATGTATGAATACAGAACTGTAATTTTGCCTCGTGTTCAAGTTTTATCTCATATCTACATGCTAAGTTGCATAAAAAGCTTTAATTCGGTCCAAATGCAATATATAGGAATTATTTTATTTTGTTTCTTACACAGTGCATTGTGATACTGACAGGTAAATCAGCTGCGTTTATCACGGATGTATACCTTGTACGTTTCTTGGTCTTAATCATGCTTGTAACGTCAGCTCTTTAAATTTCGTGCATATTAAACATTCCCTAGACCAAGGGCAATGTCTAACACTATTGTTGTGTGTTATCGTTTTACTATAAGCGTTGTTGTATTCCTGGTAAGAGCAAATGTCAAAATATCCCTGTACCTAAACCCAACTCCACGAGAGCGCAAAACTAGAGTTGCTCTCATACGTAAGAATTACGCCGATCTTCCATTCCCTTTACCCCAGAGAAATAATGACCTACACATTAGTTAGGTGGTTGGATGTGCCGTAGAATCGTTTGGTGACGAAATAGAGGAAATATAACACATCGACCATAAAAAGGACACGGACCACCAGTTGAAAATCGATTGCCCGTCTGGCACTGCTCGCATTTACTTGTCTTGTAAGGGCAAGTTTCATGCTGAAGTCATGTGGTGGAAAATTGTTTGGCCTTGTTCCTCGAAATAATGGATTATTTCTAGCAGAGGTTATTTTCGTCGTCAGCAAAGTGCATGAAGGTATTTCGTTGATTTCTTCCTGTCTTGTGTTTTACGGCTCTCTGATGTTCGGTTAGTCTCTCGCCCCGCACTAGTCGAGGCAATAAGTATTGGTCCTCCCTTACTAAACTCTTACTGTCCCCGTCTACATTGCACTACGGAGTTGCCTGTCATTTGGAAATAGTAAAACAGGTAAAGTGCCACTCGGCAAGAGATGTAAGCTTCTGGTTGCACGGTGCTCCGCAAGTCAGTCTTTTAGCGATGAATTTTATCACAAAATTCGGTGTCTGTGCGTACTGTAAACATTCTGTCAAAAGTACGAGTCTTGCGGGATATGACGCCGTGTATTTTGGTATATAATTCCGCAATATTCTTTGGCGTTGCTGTGCATACCTAAGACCCAAACTATCGATTGTTCCGTAATTGTTACTACAGCATTTCACGCGAAGACAAAGGAATTAACAGGATGAGATGCATAAATTACTTCGCTAGAAGCATATGAATTTGTAGTCCTCCTCTCTATCTGAAATATTCAGGTCAGAAAATGGATGATAACCAGCTTGGCGTGACATGTACAACGTACTGTGTAAGTCAGAAACAGTTACATTAGTTGTCCCTGGAATTTAACATGAATAAACCGCTTGTGCAATTTATGTATTGAAGGACAGGTAATATTAACATACAAGTTAAAGAATCGGAGCGTGTAGATGCGAAATGGGCTCGACTATACCAGGGTGGGTTTAAGTGGATGATTATTGTGAAGAAGAGAGTTAAATTTCGGTTTTGTAGAAGGCGGAGACGTTCTTTATGCAGTGAACATTATTAGTGCTGACGGGGCTGTGAGCTCGACGTTCCAGGGTTCGACCACGGCAGAGGAAAAAAACATTTTTCTCATTTCCAGAAACGTCCAGATCACTTATGGGGCCCGCCTAGTCCTCTGTTCAGTGGGTACCGGCAGGAATTTCCCCACTTTAAAGAAGCAGGAGCGTGAAGCCGACCACAAACTGCCATGTAGTGTCCAGGCTGGGAATCAGTGACGGGTCTTTCTAGTCTGTCAGTATGTCTTCATAACGTGAGCAGGGAAAATTCTACTTTGCATTATAAATATACTACTACTACTACCACTAATACTACTGCTACTACTACTACTACTACTACTACTACTAGCAGTAGTAGTAGTAGTAGTAATAGTAGTAGTACGCTTAAAATGCCTCATTTACCCGTATATTTGTTAGGAATTTTATAAACAATTTTCCTTATTTTGATTTTCCTTACAATTGTTACTGATTTCGAATCGCCAGTCTTCAGAGCGTTCATTACTGGCGACAACGCATCGATGCATCAATCTTAATAACCTCTACGCGGTCAAAATAAACTTATTCGCTGCGGATTCTGTAGGTTTCCTTCAGAACAATAAACAAACTAGGAACTTCTCCAGTATTAAAATACGCAGTGCTTCAATACGTAGCCTTTCAGGTATTTTTCCACAGCTGCTAGCGGAATTTGTAGACCTGTAAATGTCTTCATTAGAAATAATATTTTGGACTATACATATTTTCCTTTTGATTCTACTCAAATCTATTAATTTTATCAATTTTTTTATTAATTTTTAATTTTTTAGTTTAACGTGCGTGTAATATGCTTTGCTACTTACAGGGTTTTTGCAAGTAATGATAAATAATTTCCACTGAATTAGCTACGTGCTTGTTGTTGAAGGAATACACCAGTTATAATTCTTGGAATTTCTAATCATACTGCCTCTTAAACTTCGCAGTTACTCGTTCGTTACTCTGCAGTGTTTGGGTGATAAATCCCCTAGTGATACGTAAAACGGGTAAGCGAATAGTAAATAAGACCGTCAATCATAACGATATTTGGACAATGCTAATTTAAACTCACTTACTTTGCGGACTTCTTCCATAGTCCGTATTGAAATTTAGGAAATTACGTTTCGATGGAGGAAAAAGTGCAAAGTTTCCGAACCGTAGTGTCTTACATTTCAATAGAGACGATGGAAAAAGTCCAAAATGTAAAGAGTTCAAATGTCATACACCATCCTCTGAAAACTGAAGAATATTATTACAATACTTATTGTCTAATATGCAGCATTCCTCGCCCCCACCCACCATGGCACCCCCCCAGTGGACCACGGCCTCCTTCACGAACACATTCAGACAAAACAACACTCGGTAGGACTCCTCCGGACAAGTGATCAGTCCGACGTAGCGACCTCTACCTGACAGCACACAACACTCTCAAGGGACAAACATCCATAACCCCGTGGGATTCGAACCTGCAATCCAAACAAGAGGCAGAAGACCCACGTCTTAGACTGTGCGGTCACTGGTATGGGCTTATGTGCAGCAAGTTTCGGTTTTAATTCTAACCCATCAACAGGCACAGATAAAAATATGTGAGGAAAACCTCGCATTACAACACTTTGTTGCCAAACCGAATGAGAACCCTAGATTGTAATTAGAGATCTCAGTCGGTTTAATATTAGTGTGCTTTACATGAGTGTTCTTTTGTCACGTAACTTTGACGAAACATTGCTGCGCATTAGAAAATAAACATTGTTGAAATACAGTTATGATTTATATCTTATTATTCACTTATCTACACTTTCAGTACGTAAACCTGTGTGAAATATCTTCATAGGAACACATATGGGTATGCATACATAACAACACTCTTGTTTCTTACATCTGAAGAACCGTCTTTATTTTTCCCGCATTGTCATTCCCGTACATATTTCGACCATAAATATGGAGGCAGCAAGTTCCCCCATCGAAATGCTGATATCCATCAGTAAGACGAAGTGCCGTCACAACGCTGAATACCGCAACCTGAATAAGCACTTCCTTCATAATGTAGCAGTGTGCCAAATTTAAAAATAAGTACAGTCCACCCTATAACAGGCCACGAAAGCCCAGAGGGGGAGTAGAAGTACAGCTTTACTCTTTCTTTAACTTTTTGACGCCTAATGTCAACTATAGTTGTCGTACCGCACCGCTAAACTTTAAAGTTGCATTTTATATATTTATTCAACAAATATAGGTACTGAATATTTTAAACATGGTATATACTCTCCGTTTCTTTCTCATCAAAATGCGGTTTGTTTCATAATTCTAACATATTTGGTTCCTGTATTATTCACATTTTATATACAGTGTGTGCTAAAATTAAAAAAAAAATTCCGGCGCCATAAGGTTAAAATCGGCGCTTGATGGGGTAGGTGTTCAACGCCACGCCCCGACCGCCTAACCCCCGGAAAAGACCCGGTACCCATTGTACAGGTGGCTGGGTGGGCCCCAGTACTGGTCTGGAGAGTGCGGAAAATCTCACCCCCACCGGGATTTTTTTAAATTTTATCTAGTGTTACATTTTCAGTACATAACGGTTGTTGGATCCACTGTTGGTCCCTTTAATCAACGTTACTGTTATACATTTTTATTTGGTCTCTCAAGTGCACTGTATCACCGGTCATGATCTGTCATGGAAGTCTATTTATTGTAGTCAATGACTGTCAGGTAGGTGCCAACGAGTTTCCTTCCCCTCGTGTGATTCAACATTTTCCATCGTGTTCGGAGCAGGAAATCCATGAAGTCGTTTAGGGTTAGGGTTGTCCGTTGTTGGTGTCTGAAGATGACGACGTTTGCTATCAACCACAATACTGCCTTGTTCCGTTTAGTTGGCCATACCTTGAACTGTGGACGTAATATCCATTCATCCGGTATTCGGGATGGAATCGTTCGCAGTATCAGTGCAATTCGGGTTTACGTGTGTTGCCATATATTTCTCCCTTCACCGCACGCCGTCAATCTGTGTTCCAGTGTATCATCCATTGTGCATCTCTGGCAGGAGAACGAAGGTGTCATTTTTATACGGTATAGTCGTGCGTTTGTGGGAGTTAGGTCATATACCACCTGGTACCATATACATCTCGTGTTATCAGATATTGGGGCATCTTTTAAATTCTTCCATATTCGTGTCCAGTCGGTGTTGGACCATAGTTTTTGTATACGCATTTCAGGGGATCCAGCCGCAGCACGTATGCTTATTAAAAGGGCTGCGTAGAGTCTTTTCTTATGGGATTTGTGGTTTTCAGAGTCACGTCTTATGGGCGTGTATGCCGCTTCGATATTATAGCGGTATATGTAGTCGAATTTCGCTGGTATCCGTCTTATCTGAAGGGGGTTGGGGGTTCTTTCGTGTAGGTACCACCTTGTAAGCCAGTCCGTTGTGAAAGTTGCTTTTTGATGTCCTTGCTTTTCCATTCTGAGGAAGAATAAGGTCATACATTTCGCCATTATGTGAATCAATGCTCTACCTCCGGCTTCTTTGGGTAGTTGTAACGTAGATAGTGGGACTTTAAAAATTGCCACGAAGGCCCAGAGGGGGAGTAGAAGTATAGCTCTACTCTTTCTTTAAACTCGGCGCTTGATGGGGTGGGTGGTCAACGCCACGCCCCGACAGCCTAACCCCCGGAAAAGACCCGGTACCCATTGTACAGGTGGCTGGGTGGGCCCCAGTACTGGTCTGGAGAGTGCGGAAAATCTCACCCCCACCGGGATTCGATCCCCTGACCGTCCAGCCCGTAGCGAGTCGCTATACCGACTATGCTATCCCGGCCCACCACGTAGCAGTCTGAAGTTTGTGTAACTCCCTGTACCCAACAGACCAAGCCGCAACAGTAGTGGAACCAAAAGTCACCGAGTCTATAAAATCCGGCGTTTATGGGTTTGGTAATACTAAAAATCGGCAGCAGCCGTTCATTCGGCCCAGTGGATTCTCACACACGGATAAGCATGGTTGTGAAGGAAACACATATACTGCCTAATACCAGCGAACACTTTCCAGTCCCACCATGTTGCGACCAACCTAACGGTTCGGTATCGAACGATGAGATATTCAGCTTCTGGTCACGTACAGTAAGATTAGCTTTCCATTGATGTGGCATTTTGAAATTTGGCTGGAAGCAACGGAAAAAACCACGAACAATTTTCAGCAGGTAATTTTCAGAGTGTGTGTCTCAACATATGGAAGCACAACGCGTTATTTTATTGCAGTCCAGTCGATCTCAGATTTTGGTACTGAATACTGTAAATAAGAATGTGTAAGTTATGTAATTTTACTCATGACCGGGATGAATAACCCAGGAGGTAGTGTTGAGAACGGGATGTATCTCAGTTTCAGAGTCAGCTGTTTGTGGATTCGAGTTCTCTGGGGTGTAGTGTTATGTTGTTTCCGATTGAATGTCCTAGATTTACCTTCAAGGGCAAGTAGTGCAGGAAATGTGGTAAAAACTCGGCGGGATAGCCACTTGAGACGTGGCTGTCAGGTAAGGAATGCATTTTAAAGAGCCACGAAATTCCCCCTTCCCTTATTTAAGTAAATAATGTCTGTACTGACAGTAGATATGCGCCTATTAACCTTATAAGGAAATTCATAATTTGTAGCCTTAGCAATAAAATATTAGCATTAAAAGTTAAGGAGGATGGGCAGGGCGATCTAAGTAACACATATGGACAACCAAAGAAATTTAAATTGTATTTAGAAAATTTGAAGGAAGTGGTTAACTTGGAATACGTTGGCTTTGATAGCGTATAGTTAAGGTATTTATTTGTGCTTAGGTATATAGTGTTTGTGGGTGTGGAATGGATTCAGCTGGTTAAAGATTTGACCATGATTATGGTAAAATTGAGAGATGTCAAGAATGTCACAGTAGTTGCTATGACGAATGGTGTCTTCTGGCATGTGACGTGGTATAATCCGGATAAACTGTATTGTTGTCTTAGAGAAATGTCCTGCTTCCTTCTGTAGTTTAACAGAGAAAGGAATTCTGAATTTCATGAAAGATGAAAAAAGTTTTGAACAACCCTGTAACAATTATTAGCTTGTCAAAAATGATTCGCACATGATGTTGGTGTCTCTACTGCAGGTACTGCTACTTCTACTACTGCTACTTCTACTACTGCTACTGTTACTTCTACTACTGCTACTGCTACTTCTACTACTGCTACTGCTACTTCTGCTACTGCTATTACTACTACTACTGCTGCTACTACTGCTACTACTACTACTACTACTACTACTACTGGCACCATCACCACAAATGCTGATAATTTCAATCCTACTACTACTAGTAGCAGTAGACATAACATTACTACTATTACTAGTATTAATACCGTTAATCGTACTTCCGCTAGTAGGAATAGTACTAGCAATACTACTACTACTGCTTCTTCCACCATCACCACAAATGCTGATAATTTCAATCCTACTACTACTACTAGTAGCAGTAAAAATAGCATTACTATTATTACCAGTAATAATACTGTTAATCGTACTTCTGCTGGTAGCAATATTACTACTACTACTACTACTTTCATAAGATTCTTTATACGAGGAGGTCTATGCACATGTCTGTCAAAATAGAGTAGGCTATGTGTATATGGTACTGCGTGCGGTCCATAAAATTGACTGTTGCAAATTAAAAATTGTGACACTATAGCTGTTAATTACAATACTCTTATGTGTTACTGCCCTTGTGGGACACCGTGCGATCAGAATTCAAGTGAATATGTTCAAAAGAACCTTTAAATTTTGCTGCGTTAAATTAACTGTTTCTACAGCATAGAGCTGTCTTTATCGGCAAGAGCAAAGGCTGCAATACCGTCCCAAACGTAGGTACCGCTCGACTGCTCCATAGCAATGGTTTGTTTTCGGCATCCACGATCGCCTGGCCTACTTATCTGTAACTATATGAATTGCATTATACTTGAGGGCAATACATTATACAGCGACAACCTTTCAGATTTGAATTTTCTTTATTCACGGATAACAGGAATTAATTTTACCGCTTCCACTTCCCACATAACTCTGTTTCCTGCGCTGACTTTACATTAATTGTTACTCCGTTTCCATTAGTTTTTTTTTTAATAGCTGCTAAATGGGATTTCCACCATATTCAGACTCTCGGTTACAGTACGTGTACCTTTCTAACCTTGTAAGTGTGATCTCTTAGCAATAACTATATAGTCTGTAATAATTTTTCCAATCTACTGTACGTAAAAATGATTTAGCTTTGATACTATTAGAGTGAGAGAATGCCAAAATATTAAACATATCTTTGTAAAATCTGCCCTTAAAAATTCGAACTGATTTATCTTATAAATGAAAGAATAAAATCTCACGTGGCGAGGCTCTCTAATGATTCAAGTTAACAGTCAAAATGTGAGCGCACCGACTTACCCGATAGCTGAACAACATAAACACTTAGCAGTTTATCATATGTATAGGTATCTATAGAAGCATAATATTAAAAGTGTTCTTAAAGTAATAGAGTGTGATTGGTAAATTGTATTTAAGTCGCAAAGATATGGTTACTTGTAGATTATTCTGAGAGCTTAAATGACCCATAGCATTCCATTAAATTCAGAAAATTTCTTGACATGTTGAAGAGGATCCAGATGTCGTAAAGGACCCTGCTGCAGTGCGGTGTTTCCAATTTATGATGTGTTTTATGCTGAAATGCTAAGGGTCCGTCTACACTACCGGTGAACTAACTTCTTAAGGATAATGCTTTCAAGGGACTCAGTGTTCATTATATCCTTCAGTTCAGTTCTTCCACTTGACGAACCGACATAGGAGCATGGTATAAGCTTGTATATTCTCAGGTTCATTGGATCTGAATTCGCGGGTTCGAATCCTGGTCGTGTTTGCTACTGTTATTATCAAGAATTTCGTCGTAGAGAACCTCTGATTGAAGGCGATCTAGTGTAACAACACCAACTTTATTTTGTGGCGTTTCTGGTTTCTAATTTGGGACTACTTCAACTGATTTCCTAATATAGACGGAAGAACTGATTTTAGTTTACTGAAATATGTGTACGGTATACTGACTGGTGTCGAAGTGAAGTAATTTGCTCATAATATGTAAAAAGGTCAAGTGTACCCTTGTACAGGCACTGATGTTCTGTACAGGCAGTACGGCCCATAGGGGGAGTAGAGGTATAGCTTTACTCTTTCTTGACCACGGCACTAGAAAGGGGTGAGGGGTCAGCGTCACGCCCCGGCCGCTCTTTACCTTCCGGAGAGACCCGGTACCCATTTTACAGAAGGCTGGGTGGGGTCAGGGACGGTGCGGAAAGTTTCGCCCCCCCCCGGGATTCGATCCCCGGACCGTCCAGCCCGTAGCCAGCCGCTATACCGACTGAGCTACTCGGCCCACAGCTCATAATATGGTGTTAATTCAATGTAATATTTAGTTTTTATTCAGGTGGAACTGAAGTATAAATGTATATAAAAAAAGCAGTCCCGTTACAGGCATGGAGTGGCCCAGAGGGTTCCAGGAAGTTAAGGTTCCCAGATTTCATGACAACGGCACAGGATGGTGGTAAGGTTGTCAGCCTTACATACCGGCCGCCTTTACCCCCAGGAAATGCTCCTGGTACTCATTTCTGTTAGAGGCTGAGTCGACCCCAGGGCCATAGTGCGATCGGAAGGATTTTATATCAGTGAAAAATCCACTGACATTAGCTGGGATCGAGCCAGCGACCTTCCGATGTGTAGCAAAGCACCTTAACCACTGTGCTACCGCGGTCCCCTAGAATAATGGGTACTATACATGAATACTTTTGTGCATTTATGATAGTATTTCGCTGAGTTCTTCTTATAATGCGAAATCATCCAGCCCAAATTTGTATAGAAAATCAAAACACATTTTATATTCAGTAACCTTTTCCCCCGGAAAATCGTACCGTTTGTATGATAATGTGAAATATACGGCTGAGCCAAACAGTCCACAGATGACAATGTAGCATGGCACATGCGCTTTGCATGCTGGATAACTAAGGGTTCAAACGCACAATCAGAATATGTAATCCTTACTGCTTTTTCTATGGCAACAATGGTTACGCGAGCGCCCTTCATTGTTACGATGTTTGTTCATTGCCTGCCTTGTTTAATAATACATTGCTGCTCCTTCAGTACGTAATTGGCTTTCGTGTATTGATACCGGCTGTTTCAGATGAAACTCTTTGCGCCGTACCGCGCAGATGCGAGCCTCGTATTTAAAAAAACCAGAAGCGCTCGTACTTCGTCCGGGGCGTGGTTGTACTTCATGTTAATGTTATAGTTCGTGACAGTCGGCTACAAAATAAGTGTACATTGCGTATAGAACAATATCGTAACCACAGAACCTACACTTAACTGTGATCATATCAAAGGAGCTTTAGGTTTCTGTGACCGTGCATCGTGAGCAAATTGTGAAGTGAGAGAGAAAACCAACAGGATGCAACAGTTAGATGTTTATTATCAACACTGTCTCAACATGTTTCGGGCATCATTATTCCCATCTTCAGGAGAACAAGACGTGTGTTACTGCACGTGGTGTGCTGCGCTGGTTCTGCTGGA
>Ga0136643_10018388_pt1 | contig 10538 bp, 5 predicted proteins | sample TergutLab28metaG_FD_96883 | JGI IMG/M metagenome (GOLD analysis project Ga0136643, IMG submission 96883) | Labiotermes labralis P1 segment gut microbial communities from Petit-Saut dam, French Guiana - Lab288 P1 (version 3) (version 3) | ecosystem: Host-associated > Arthropoda: Insects >... | reverse complement strand
TTTTTGTTCAAAAACCCCCCCCCCCCCCCCGAAAATCGACCCGTTTATGAGATACTGTGGAAAGGTATGATACAGCCGGACAGGCCACAGATGAACATATAACACGGCGCACGCACATTGCATGCTGGACAAATAAGGCTACAGACACAAATGCAGAATATGTAATCCTTAATGCGGTGACGGCGACAACTGTTACGCGAACGCGCCCAAATAGTACGCTTCTACGTAATTTGCCTGCCTTCTTAAGAAATTACCATTTAAATCTCAGTGGTTTGTATGTGTACCACGTGTAGCATGATTCACTATCTGTGCACATATATCATCATATCTTTGTTTTAAACACAGCCTGTAGTGCCCTGAAGTTTCACTATAAGCGATTTCTCAGACAAAAGCTGAAAATAAGTGCGAAGGGTGACGGAAGTTGTGGATTATATTTTATTGTAAGAGCCAGTTTGTGCATCAAACTACAGGTGCATAACGTTAAGATGTTCGTTCAATGTTAGAGTGGGAAGGAAGGGAGCGTCTGTAGCCTGCCCGAAGTATATCCTACTGTCTCGACATCTGCGAGAGATAACAGAGTAAAGCTATGCGTGATTTCAGGCTTCCGCCGGGTGTAAATGAAATCTCCGCTCTTCTGGAATGTTACGTAGTGTAGATTGGTAGTTACTTACCTACGTTTCGGTATATCAGTCCCATCTTCAAAGACCAAGCTATCCAAAGTAGGTTGTCCCGAATCGTCTGTAAATAACTACTAGTCTACGCTGCGTAATATCCCAGAAGAGCGAAGATATCAGAGAAAAGTTGGCAACGATCTCAGTCAAGGTAGATGGTATCCAGACTGGCATTCGAACTTGACAGAATAGGCCGTCAGTGTAGAATGTTATTGACAGAGAAGCCGCTCTGTTGAAAGCAAAGTTCAGCCTAGAACAGGTCACGAAGGCCCAGAGGGGGAGTAGAGATATAGCTCTACTCTTTCTTTAACCTTCGCGCTAACTGGGGATGGGTTGTTAAAGACACGCCCCGGCTGCTTTAGCCCCAAGAATAACCCGGTACCCATCATATGTACAGAAGGATGGGCGGGCTCCAGGGTCAGTCTGGACAGGCGCGGTATATCTCGACACCACCGGGTTCTATTAAGAATACATAACGGAAATTGTCTTTATTGCTGAAAAATGCAGGCCTAAAATCCCTTTTGGGGGGATGGGGAGGGGTGGGCAAAAGGCAAGCAGAGAACTGAGACATGATCTTGCGTGTAGTCCTGACCGGACTGAGTGTCCTGTGTTTCAGTTTCAGCCGGTGAAGTTCGGCCAGAACTGACAGAGTCTGCGTTGGCTAACAGGTTGTCTGCACGCACTCGTTAGTTTCACTAGTTCCCCCAGAATATCTTGCAATTTTCGAGTTGAACAAAAAACATACTTCTGACCCACAACACCAAACAAAATTAACAGTCGAACATTTCTCCAATGAAAATTACACACGATCACATCGGTCAAGGTTAAATCCGTTGCGAAGAGCCAAAACGGTCAATGGTATATAAAAGTGCGAAGTACTTTATCCCTCTCGACTAGTGCGCTACGTCAGAATGGTAGCCCTACGTATGACAGGAAATAGAACATACGCGGGGTGGGGGAAGCAGACTCAAAGTAAACGAATATAAAGATTTACATCGCTATGAACGTGTTGCTGCTGCTTGGTAACTTTATCATGTATCGTACAGACAATCCGGCGCTGACGAATAGATTTTCAGGTGGTGCAATTGTTGCGGATTGAAACGATGTGTTATTAACAGTCGTAACGGCACGCCACCGTGATAAGTGGGTCCCTGTCACCAGAGGATGGCACGTACTCAATTTGCTGTTGGAGGAACGGCCTCCAATATGGAGGGTAGCTGCGAATATGTTAAATAAGCAGTCTCGGACAGCTGACAAGGGGTGGTCCCCCAGCTTGGAGGTGGGGCGAGGTGTTAAAAACTCCTCACCGTACAAACGTATCCTTTTATGAAATGTTCACACAGACTGCCTCGTTCCTGGACTGATACTTTGACTCAGATTAGGGATAGATGGCAGGTACTTGTGAATGCAGTAATGAACATTCGGGTTCCATAAAATGCGGCGAATTTCTTAACTAGCTGAAAATCTGTTAGCTTCTTAAGGACTCTGTTGCATGGAGTAAGTAACAGCACGCCGACCTGCACACGTACAGCAGTCTGTGGTAAAACTTCCTGCGTTTTCTTTAAATTTGGTTCAGAAAGACCAATGTGTGCATGAAGGTAACCTTCACCCACACCTTAACCTCAGCGCTAAATGGATGTGTAGAATCAACGCTAAGCTCCGGCCGCTTTACCGCCAGAAAGATCAGGTACCCATTGTACGGTAGGCTGGGTGGACCCCTAGGCCGGTCTGGTCGGGTGCGGAATTTCTCGCATCCACAGGGATTCGATCCCCGGACCGTCCAGCCTACAGCTTATTTTGTACCATATATTTGTAAACAATAAACATACATTTTAAATTTATTACGTATTTTCCTTATTCCTGCAATTAATTCCTAACACTACAAAACAATTTTTTTTATAAGTTTTCTATCGAATTTTCGAAAGATTCCTTCTGTCTGTAAAAGGTTAGATAACTCAAACCTAGAATATTGTCTTTTTTTTTTTTTTTTTGCATGTTGTAAAATCGACCTGACGGTGACCAAAATCAACCGAAACGTGTAGTAGATGACAGATGAATGTACAGTGTACAGATATTAAAGAATTATCTTTTCTGTGCACACAGGGTGCGAGAGAGAAGTTTCTGGATTGGCCGCATCAGAGTGGTAACCAGATAAAATAAAGCTATGTCTCGCCACGTAACAATGACTTAATTTCTTCTGCATTAGTGTGGTGAGTGTCGCTGTAAGAAAATGCCGCTTTTTTGTACAACTGACGTTTTAGGGCGCACGTTCGCGCGTGCATGTGTGTGTGTGTGAGTGTGTGTGTGTGTGTGTGTGTGTGTGTGTGTGTATGTGTGGTCACTGCGGTTTTCGATCTGTGCAGCCCAGTGAAATAGTTGACTTTAAGAAACAGAGAATTCGCATCATGCTATGTTTTAACATTGATAAACCAGCTTATAAAACTTGCGATATGCTTAAAAGGCCTTTCGTGATAACTAGATCACTAGAAAACAAACTTCCGAGTGTTATTCGTGTTTAAAAAGTGGCCAAACTTCGGTTGAGAATTTTGAATGTTCAGATCGACCAAGGTCGCGGTGGACTGACTAAATTGTGAGAGAAGTTAGACGCGGCATCGGAAAGAAGAAACGGCTTACGATTAAAGATGCTATCACACGGTCAGTTTACACCGACGACTTAGCTGAAGATTTAACGCGAGGCGTATTGCTGCAAGATTGGTGCTCCTTCTGATGAACGATGGGAAGCAAAACAGATTGTCTCTACGTGAGGACCTGCAAGAGTAGGCTAGAAAGTTTAGATCTTTTCTTTCTAAGGTCTTATGTTCACGACACAGAATTCGAGCAGCAGTCTTCCCAGTAGAAAAACCCGTTATCTCAACACACGAAAAAGGCAAGGCAGGTTAGATAAAACTTCAAGAACTTGTCGGCTGTTTTCTTTGACATTGAGGAAAGTTTTCCTAGGGGCTTGGCTCGTGGACCGACATTTATGCAAGAGGGTTCTAAAGACGTTTCAGGGAGGGCGATAGGAGAAAACGCCCAGCCAATTGGCGCTATCAAGATTGGCTTCTGTCAGAATACAACGCTTTGTCCGGCGCGTTTAAGGAGGGACGACAATTCGAGGACATCGCGAGTATTCAAGTTGAATCCTAGTCGGTGCCGGGCGGAGTTACATAAATGGGAGATTCAGGGATGCTTGCAGCAGTGGAAGGGAGGCCGGACTGGCGTTGCGAGTCTGAATCGGCTACGCTGAAGACGCCAGTAACACTTATTAACTGACTTACTTACTTATGTACTTACTTATTTCTGTACTTACTTGCTTACTTACTTGCTTACGTGCTTATTTGCTTACTTGCTTACTTACTTACTTATTTACTTACTTGCTTACTCCATGGAGCAGAGTCCTTTTTGAGAAGCTTACCAGTTCTCAGACGGTCAAGAAATTCTCCGTATATTATGGAACCGAATGTTCATTACCACATTTACAACAGCTCGCTACCTGTACCTATCCTGAGTCCGATTAATATCCCACAACCCACCTCCAACATCTATGATGATAATAACGACCAGAATAAAAATCTTATATTGCCCCAGACTCGGTAAAATTGTGCCTCGCAGCTCGTACTATATTATTTTATTTTATACTCTTATATACGAACTAAATAAGGTAGCAAAGTGTTTAAATTTTAACCTTTCTAGGCGCCTTGGCAAAATTGCGAAAATTGACTATTAGCTTCGTCATGTCTGTTCGTCCGTTCACATGGGACAACTCGGCTTCCACGGGAGGGATTTTCATGAATTTTGACATTTGAGTATTTTTTTCGAAAATCTGTTGAGAAAATTCAAGTTTAATTGAAATCCGTCAAGAATACAAGCGTACTTCTACATGATTAGCTACGTATATTTACGATATTGTGCTGAATTCTTCTTAGAATAAAACTTTTTTCAGACAAAGATGTTGAGAAAATCAAAACACACACTGTAACGTCAATACATTTTTGCCGAAAATCGTGCCCTTTTGAGATAAGTGGAAAAATGTGGTACAGCCGGGCGGGCCACAGATGACAATAAAATAAGGCGCATGCGCTTTGCATGCTGGATAAATAAGGCTACAGACACGCACTCAGATTATGTAATATTTACTGCTTTTCCACTGCAACAATGGTTACGTGAAAGTGCCATAATATTACTTTAATATTTATATTGTCTGTCTTATTAATAATGCGTAAAAAATGTAACAAAGTTTCCGTAACTTACCCTATATCCAGGAATACTCATATCCACTGAAACATGATATTTTGTAAAATTTACTGTTTTTCAACAGTTTGTACATCCGCATCTTCAACACAAGTTTCGTGTTTCAATAGCAACATCCTATTAAAAGCGCTACAATCGAGAGTAATTAGAATTTTCTCTACAGATTTCCTAGCAACGGACAAATTGGGCCCAGTTTATGCGCGGATTTCTCTACAAGAGGAAGATTTTTTAATTTGCGATTTTCAACTACGACTTACCATTTTTGCAGGAGAGCTTGGGACGAGGGAATGGAGGGAAAGAAAGGCGGAGGGAGACATGTCAGAACGAACATTTGGCAATTACATGAACAGTACGTTCGTATACAATATATAGTGTGTATGACCATGAAGGCTCCTAGAAATCGTCAACCACACAGGGCGGCAGCAAAAAAGAGAGAAGAGATTATATGAAGAGAAGGAGTTCAGAATGCGGGAAATAATCACAGCATAAAGATAGGTAATAAATACTTCGAAAGTGTGGAACAGTTAAAATGTTTGGGAAAAACGCTAACGGATAAAAATTCTATTCTATAAGAAATTAAGGGCAGATTGCAGTCAGGGAATGCTTGCTACCATTAGATGCAGAATCTTTGGTCTTCCAGTTTTTTTTTATTTTTATTTTCGGCACAAGAGCCCCCCCTCCCTCCAGTGGGCCAGGGCCTCCTCATTCACGAGGTTTCTAGAACACACACTCAGACACACCACGCTCGGTAAGACTCCTGTGGACAAGTGATCACCCCGACGCAGAGACCTCTAACTGACAACACAACACTCACAACATACAGACATCCAGGCCCCGCTGGGATTCGAACCCACAATCTCAGCAGGCGAACGACCGCAGACCTTCGCCTTACACCGCAGGGCCACTGGGACCGGCTATCTTCCAGTTTGCTATTCGTAAATATAGATACTAAGATATAAAGGAATATAACTTTGTTTTTTGTACGTGTGTGAAAGTTGGTCTCTCACAATGAGGGAGAAACATAGGCACAGAGCGTTTCAGAACAGGGTGCTGAGGAGAATATTTGGTTCTAAGAGGGACGAGGGTGATGGGGGAATGGTGAAGACTACATAATGAGGAGCTTACTGATATTTACTCCTCACCAAATACTATTCGGGCAATCAAACCAGGAAGAATGAGATGGGCGGTGCAGTGACATGTATGGAAGACAGGAAAGAGTCATACAGGGCTTTGGTGGGGAAATCTGAGGAAAAGGGACCACTTGGAAGACCCAGAAATAGATGGGACGATAATATTAAAATGTATCCTAAAGAAGTGGGAGGGGTCATGTACTGAATTGATGTGGCCCAGGACAGGGAAAGATGGTGCGCTCTTGTGAATGCGGTAATGAACTTTCGGGTTCCAAAAATTCAGAAAATTTCTCGACTAGCTGAAATCCTTTTAGCTTCTCAAGAAGGACTCTGCTCAATGGAGTTAGTAAGTTAATAAATTACTGGAAAAGTTTCGTGTTTTATAGACTTAATGAATGCAAAATTTTGGGCCGGGATGGCTCAGCCGGTACAGCGACTCGCTGCGGGCTTGACGGTCCGGTAGGGGGGCGAAATTTTCGGCACCCGTCCAGAACGGCCCAGGGACCCACCCAGCCTCCTATACAATGGTTACGGGGTGTTTCCCAGAGGTAAAGCGGCCGGGGCGTGGCGGCGACCACCCACCCGCATCTAGTGCCGAAGTTAAAGAAATAATACAGATATACATGTATATACTCTCTGGGCCTTCATGGTATGTTATAGAGTGAACTGTACCTTTACCTTTACCTTTTCCTTTTATTCTACGTGGAATTATGAAGAGGAATAGAGTCACGTCTGAATGCAGTGAGTTGCAGCCATATCATATAGAGATATTATAAGCAGATAAGAATGGCAGAGGGTCAGATCCATTTAATTACACATCTCGTCTCTGCTGATACAATCACATCTCCATGTCAGCACCCTATTATTTTGGTTTTAAACCGACGCATTCCACTTTTCACTGCTGTTGCACAGTACATCATTAGCATGATGCTCATTTCTTGACACGTTTCATAAGGAAGCGGAAATACGTCATGGTTGTTGTAACATCACTACCAACTGTGTACAGTAAATTCCAGCACTTACTGCTTCATGTGCTGTTGCGCTTGGAGACTTTGTATATTGCATGCCGTAAAGTTTACGTACTCGAGTGACGGAAATACGTAACAGAGTTCTTTGTTCTTCAACGTTATCCATGCTAAGCATGCGATAACTCCCTCAGTAAACATTGTTGCATCTGCTGTAGATTATTCTTTGCAGCCAGTATTATAAAAGGACGTTTGTCAAACGATAACTCTACTTGTGGCTTGCAACAATAAATATTCATTTGTCAATATACTAACCGCATATTTGAAAGTTCTTCTTACAGTGCAAACACTGGAAGTATGTGGGGAATGTAATATAGGTAAATAAAAAATCTATACGCAATATGTACATAAAGCTTTTCTTTAGAGGAAAATAACATTACCACGACATTTACGACTTTCATTTGTATTGAAAAATAGCCTAATTTACGAAACAATTCTTGAAACAGTCCATCACCTCAAACATATTTTCAGGGTATTAAATTTTCTCCAACAAGCTGAAGTACTATACTCAAGAAAAAGATGATAATTCTACATCGCTTGTTACCATGTTACGTCGGCAGACTGTAGAAAAGGTAACGGTAAAGGTCACCGTATAACATGACATAAGAGCACGACACAGTATAAGTATAGCACTAAACTTTCTTTAACCCCGGCGCTAGATGTAGGTGGGTGGTCAACGTCACACCCCGGCAGATTTACCCCCTGAAAATAGACAACGTACTAATTGTACAGGAGAATATGTGGACCCCAGGGCCGGGATGAACGGATGCTGATAATCTCGCCTCCACAGGGATTCGATCCCCGGACAATCCAGACCGTCCAGCTTGTAGCGAATCGCTATACCGACTGTATTATTCCGGGCCCATAATTGTGACAAATGAAAGGTGACAATTGTCTTGCTGTCAGTGAAAATTCAAAATACAGTACGACCATTATTTGCAGTGGAATATTAAAATTTTTGAAAGATGTTACTGAATTTTGATAACGCAGCTTTCCAACACTCACACCCAGTGGCCACCAACATTCTGAATATAAAATTTTATAACTAATTATATTACTGAGTGCAAAATTGTGCTTGGAATTACAACACACACTTGTGTGTGTGCGTGTGTGTGTGTTTGAGACGCTTTGGTTTGCGACGCGTCCCAATAAAGGGGGCTTTGAAACCAGAAGGTCAAAAATATAAAAAAACTATAAAAATTTAAAAATGCGCAAATATAAATACCGGACGTGATGTAAAGAAACAGCGCAGCGAAGAAGAGATGAGAACTATCCGCATCCACCACCTAAGCCAATCAGGGATACTTACTTACGTACTTACTTACTTACTAACTTACTTATTTACTCACTCACTCTATGCTGCAGATTCCTTCTTGTGAAGCTAACCGGTTTTCAGCTAGTTAAGAAATTCCCCGTATTTTATGGAGCCCGAAGGTTCATTACCGCATTTACAAAAGATAAGTCTGATTACATTCATAAAATAGAAGTTGCCATATTTATTAAGAGAAGTGCAGTGAAGTCAGTGAATGCGAAATGGCGCTAACGGGTCACGTTGTAAAAGAAGACGGAGGTAATTCATTGAATGGAAGATGGTCAGACACGTCCTAGTGCGTAGAAGTGTGACACTTGCTGTTTCGACTGTCAGTACCGTAGTAGAAAATGCAGACAATTGGAAGAGTCAGTGCAATTTGCTGCGACAGTACGTGCCGACAAAAGGGAATTATAGCAGAAGAAAACTTTTATAAAAAAAATTAGAAATTGCTGTCATTAGGGGTGGATGACTTAATTACAAAAAACATTCCTTTGACTCAAGCTGCTATTACTGGTAAGGCAAAGTCGATTTTTGAAGTTCTTAAGAAACAAAAGAGGGTGTTGAAGCGACATCTCGACAGTCAACAATGTGTGGTTCCTTAAAATAAATTGAAAAAAGGAAGATCCTCAGTCCGGAACTTCAACATAGAAGTAAAAACTCTATTTTACTCCACGGTCACAAAAGATCGAAACAGCAGCCTGAGTACTTTCGGTCCGAGCTTCGAACATATCGAAGTAAATGTACAATTTATTTAATTCATTAAGTGTAGTTATGTTATTTTATATTACATTTAATTGATTTATATTCGTACAGGTGATGTTTTATATTTATGGCATTTATTTTACAGCTTTAAATATAATAGCATTATATTAATTATGTAAATTTTGATAGGCACCTGGAACGTAATTCAATGGCTTCCCACTGACTTGCATTGCATACTGACGTTCGTTTTATACCAATTTTTTTTGCGACAGTTCATCCAGGGATGGAAAACCCGTTGTAAAGCGAGGACTAAGTGTGTGTGTATGTATATATATATATATAATATATAATATATACATACACACACACACACACACACACACACACACACACACAGTGTTCAATTCTCTACTACACCACCAAAGTTCCTGTCACGTGACACAGAAAATAAGCGGATCCAGAATTAGATAAACGAGCTCTTCATTATTAGAGAAAGGGAACGTAGCAATTTTCACATTTTTGGGCGTTCCTTGCTAGGTCCGCGGTATGATAAACTAGACAGGCAGTATGAATACAAACGTAACATTGAGTGCTTTCGCGTAAATATTATATCCGTGGAAAAGAAATAAGTATTACTTATTCTAAGTGTGTGGGTCTCTACCCTTAGTTATCCAGCACGCATTGCGCATGCGCCATATTGTCATCTGTATCCTGCCCTGCACTACATTATTTTTCCACATTGTCTCATAAACGGCACGATTTTCGAAAAAAAAAAGTTACTGAGCACAAAATGTGTGTTTTGATTTCCTCTACAAATATTATCTGGAACATTTCAAACTCTAAGAAGACTTTAGCGACATAGATCAAAAATGTCTTGTGGTCTTCACGTAAAGTACCCATTATTCTTGTCCAATTTTAATGAAACTTGAATTTTCTCAGCAGTTTTTTCGAAAAATACTTGAACATCAAATTTCGTGAAAATCCGTCCGGTGGGAGCCGAGTTTTTTCATACGGACAGACGGACGGGCGAACAAAGATAATAAACAGTCTTCGCAATTTTGCGAACGCGCCTAAGAACTATTATCTCAAATTCCTAAATTCGAAGAGCAGTAAGACCTTAACGTCTCGCTTATCTTGGACACAGTGCATTCTTTTCCAGCAGACTACATAAATTACTGAAAACATCATTATAACTACTTGTAGGAAATTTCCTACTTAATACCCTGGACAAATTGAGCATCACATTCTACATGAGTAATCAACAAATATTGAGTTATCACTTTCACTTCCATACGCCATTCACTCACATACACCAGTCTCTCGGACACAAACACTTCTGTTCAGTCACAAAAAAAAAAAAAAAAAAAAGAAGACCAACAGACCTTCTGGGAAAAGTCCAGAAAAATTTGTTATAATAAAGTATGGATAGAGAAAATAAACACGAAAA
>Ga0136643_10018387_pt1 | contig 10539 bp, 8 predicted proteins | sample TergutLab28metaG_FD_96883 | JGI IMG/M metagenome (GOLD analysis project Ga0136643, IMG submission 96883) | Labiotermes labralis P1 segment gut microbial communities from Petit-Saut dam, French Guiana - Lab288 P1 (version 3) (version 3) | ecosystem: Host-associated > Arthropoda: Insects >... | reverse complement strand
AGGGACAAGGATCAATAAGCAAATATATTGACAAAATCATTTAGACTTGGCTTAAATAACATAAATCATGTGTTCTCCCCCCCCCCCGCCCCCCCCCCCCCCTTCCCAAGAAGCAGTAAAAATTTTATCATGTGTCTTGGTGTTCTTCAATGAATCACAGGGTGAGGCCCCCCAAATGCACATGTCTGGACAGCTGTATACAATCAAGCAACACAATGTAAATGTTACCATTTAAAAGGTGAACAAGGTACAGTTTCAAGCAATTTAACTTGAGCAGCATGAAAGATTGTAATGAAATTTGCATAACAAATAGTAAAAATTGTTTCTTACTAAATTTTGGGTCAAGTTCAACACACTTCTCACAGTCTTTGAGTCCAAGATCAAAGGCAGCTAATTTTGTATAGCAGGCAGCCCTGTTGCTGTAATATTTTGGATCATCTGGATTGCGCTTAATGGCTTCAGTATAATGCTTCATAGCAGTTGCATAGTCTCCTGAAAAAAAAAAAAAAAGTACATATTCTTCAAAATATATGAACTGAAGGAGAGAAAAATCGAGGGTAGGAGAAGGGGGCAGGGTAAACTTCTGTGTACCATCAGGTAACGATTTTAATTCTTAATGAGTATCAGACAGTCCTGGGACAGAAGGTACCCGTGACACTTGCACAGTGAACAGTTAAAATTCAGTGTGCCCTCCAGTTCTTCACTTAGCACAGTAACCATTACTACACAAACTACATTTACATTCATAGCCACCTGCTTCACAGTCATGATACACATATCACCTTACGCTTTAGCGCAGCCCTGAAAATGAATACTGGAATTCATTTCAATACAACTACATTCAATTTGTGGGATAAGGCACTTCAGTCCCAAGTAGAATTCTTGTCCAGAAGCAGTCAGTATCCTCTGGTGGTTGTGGAGGTCAAAGTAAGCATCAGGCAGGTTGCTTATTAAAAAATAATACTATAGTCAATAAAGCCCTTCACTGAGGTTTTTTGCTAAGATAATTATGTACCCTTTTCGATTAGCATATTACCTCAGTTCCAAACTGAACTCACGACTCAGTCTGTAATGCATTTAATTCAACACAAGTATGTACAGTCATTACAAACCATTTTTGAACAGTTCGTTTCCTTTCTCCTTCTCCTCCTCAGCTTTTACTGGATCAATATATGCTTTCCTCTCCTCTTCCTTTATTTTCTTTTCAACTTCTGAGAGTAATGCCTTTATTTCCGGAGTGCGGAATTCTGACATTGATTTTTCATATGCTATCTTTGCACTGTGCAAGTCCTGAAAATGAATCAAGGCCGATTTTATGTTAGGATATGACAAATTCTGCTCTGTATTAGCAGCCAAAATTTCCAGAGCCAGAATATTTTTTGCCATCAAGGGATGCATGGGGTGTGTAATTGATTGATATGCATCTTCTATCACAATATGAGATGGATTTGAAACCACCTAATAGAACTGCAAGTTAATGCCCACCAAATAACTGCCCCAATATAAACAACTGCACATGACAGCTCAATGAAGATTTTATTATTCAGACTGTCCACATTAGACATGGGCATTTCTGTGGCCTAACCACTGCTCAGCCTAGACTTTTGAAAAATCAGAAACAGACATACACTAAAAATAATTAAACTTGAAAAAAACAAAGTGCCATTATAAAAATGTCATGGCACTATAAAAATCTGGCACCCAGGATTCATCAACATATTCAAAGTATTAATGCCAAATTATTTAATGAACTCTACAGTTAAGTATAAAAAGTCAAAATCTTATCAAGAAATATATGCAAATGGACATTTTGGAAAACAGAAAATTCTTTTTCTCCTACCATGAAACAAACCCCAGAATGTCCAGCCCATAGCTCAGTTGCTATACTGAATACACTACCTGACTCCCTTAAAATAAAGCATATCAAGGTACAATAATTCTGCTATATTTCTGTTCCAAGTGTTTGAATTAATAATGACTATTATACCCTTATCTAAAACAAAACATTCAAACATTCTTACTCCAAGATTCCTGTGGGCATTTCCAATTCTTGAAAATGCTTTTGCAATCAACTTAAAATCAGCTCTGTTTTCTCTACCAACTTCAATTGCTTTTTCACATTGTTCAATACACTTCTTATAATCCTTCTGCTCAAAGTACACAGCTGAAAGTAAAACAATTCAGAACAAACATTAATTAATGTCATATGCAGGTGGTTCAAATACGACTTTGTACTTCTATTACTGCTTGTAACAAATAATGCACATCACTGTCATTCTTGCAAAGTTACTTCATATGCCATCCTCCACACAAGACTCCTATTTGTGTGCATATGCTTTGTCACACTGCTGGATTAGCAAGAAGAGAATTATGATGTTTGATCAAACATTTTGTGGAAGGAGGCTCAAAACAAGCTGACATTCTGCAAACACTTCAAGGATGAAGCACTGCTGAAACACAGCCACATGGGTGGTACACTGCATTCAAGGACGGCCATGGAACAATATGAAGTCATTCCCAAGGCCAAACACACCAGTCAATCACACGGACATTAAGAACGCCGAGCAGCTTAATTACAGACAAAAGGCATGCCTGTATGTACATGTGCAATCTGGCAAGTGAATGTCAGAGATGGCAGTGTAGTAAAAATTAATTATTAGCATCTTATCATTCAGGAAGCTGACTACAGGACAGGCTCCAAAGATAATGTGATGAAATATGGTCACACTAAAACACTGTTACAGTACTACTACTACTACTAATAATAATAATAATAATAATGAACTTTGCTTATCAGCTCATATTAAAACAACACCTTGGGAAGAGGATCTGGTGAAAGTGTAAGGAGCCACCTACTATGATAGGTAAAGGTAAAGCAATCCCTATACATACCTGGACTGGTCGTGGGGGTTCCACATTTTAAGACAATTAGCACATGAAAGTGGTAAGGTTGTCAGCCCTAAGCAACAGGCGTGTTTAGCTCCAAGAAATATACCGGTTTACTTATTTCTGTTAGAGGCTGTCACCCCAGGGCCACGGTATGGCCAGAAGGATTATGGTAATAAAAATTCCATTGGCATCATCAGGAATGGAACTTGTGACCGTCCAGCTTGTAGCGCAGTGCCTCAACCAAATGCTCCATCACATGCCCCCCCATTCTATGATAGGTCTGAACAAAACACCACCAGCTCCTATTCAAAAAATTGTTTTTGGGTACTGGTCTAGACAAAAAGTTGGGAGGTACTACTCAGATGGACCTGACAGAAAAAGCTATTCTTAATCAAAAGGTCAGATGTCAGGTAAGTACCTCCGTATGTGCACGTAAGACAGATGTGAGAGGTACAACATGGGGAATATTAGGGTTTAATTTTTGTACAATGCGTTGTGTAGTATGGTAGATACATTCTGCAGCATTTATCTACCACACTACACAGCTTTATGTCACAAAAATTTTGATCTCGACATATGCATAAGTATCCAACATGTCACTGTTCATAAGCAACATACACGATTTATGTTAACAAGTTAAACTTCAATTCAGTGTCAGTCATCTACATGCTTCTGTTACTGCAGAAGCCAAATGCCTATAATACAATGCTGAGAATGAAAACTGACATGTTGTATTGCAAGTCTAACTCTCCAGGACATAAATGCACTTACCTGCTATGTTATTTAAATATGTTATGTCACCACTGTCCAGTTCAATTGCCCTATTGTAATGCTTTAGGGCTTCTTCAAAGTTTCTCTTCCTATACGCTTGGTTTCCGAGTTCTTTTTCTCTCAATGCCTAAAATTGGAAAATCAGAATTCTTTACTTGCACATCTGTTAAAACATACGATGAGGCCTGCAGCAAAATAATATAAGGCAAGTGAATTAAGTTCGCCACAAGCCCGCATAAAAGCAGCATTTAATTACACATCAACAGTGTCTGTCACCTTCAGAGTTAGCATCCTTGCACAACATGTTTGGACGTTCACATTCCCACTGTTCAAAACACTGCTGGAACTTGTTTTCTTGAATGCTCTCAAGATGTTTGAAACACATCCTAAAATGTCAACTACATCTGAACATTTGTCACCCCTACAAGTGGTTGTTTTGGGAAGGCTGTAAGACCCACACAATAAACATGGTAAAAATGGTGAACTGTCTAATTCTGTTTTGTGCATTGTGGCCAACAATTACCAGACAGCAAGCCTGTTATGAGCACAGGCACTGTCATGATGCAAGATCCAATAAGCAGGCCAAAGTTCAAGTCTTCTCTGATGAATTGCCACATGTAACCTTGCATGTGCTTCAAGGAACAATGCTAGTTTACTATTCAACCTTGTACAAGAAACACATATGTGAACATTTCACTTGTGATCAGAAGAACAAATCAGTACTCTCTTCATTTGGGCACACACGTCTTCTTTCGGTCAGTGACACATGTTTTTTTTTTGTAAGCATCAGTACTTCACGTCAACCTCATACTGAAAGCACCATGAATGATAATTTCTGGTATGATTAATCATTACGTTTCTTCAGTATTATTACCATCGTGTCTTATCCACCAAGGCCACAGAAAATGGAATGGTTGATGGGGATAATGGTGTTCCTGACTTAACCATTTTCTGCCTAAAGCTGTACTCCTTCTTACCTCCTCCTGTCCCATACCAGCCAGCCTAAAGTGCTTGTTGGCAGTAAATGTACTACAGGGGAAGCGTAATAGATGAAAGGAGATCTGGGGGTAGTTCATCCATTGGATTTCTTTTTTGGACTCAGTAAAGCAAACCAGTGACAGCATGTAGACTGTTCTCTGTAGTGTGTACAGTACTTATCCTTGACCCCACTACTGCTTTATCAGCCCTGAGAATCAAAACAGATTAGGAACAAATGAAGTAACTCACCGCTTTTTTCTCAGAACTGATATCTTCTTCCATTTTCTCCTCTTTTGTCTTGGTTGCCTGTGTCTTTGATTTTGACTTTGGGTCTTTCCTTGGTGGTGGTGCTGTATCCATGTCCTCTTCTCCTGGTGACTCCAAATTAATCCCAAGTAACACACTTAGTGTAGTGAGAACCCTTGTGTCATTCAGTCGTTGCCTAGAATTAAAGTACTAATGTGTGACATCATAAAAAAAGGCAGTCAAGTGATATGTCAGTTATGAATACTTTCAGGGTCACGGCAAGAATATTTGCTCCTTCTTTAGGAATTTCTGATGTATCACAATGCAATTATTTGCTGTGCAAAGTCTAAATTTAAGGCTCATCTCCCTGACATCACATCAAAGAAACGTAAATATTTAAAGCCAAAAACATCCCTTAGATATACTTGAGATCAGCCACTGATCCACTCAATTCATGTATACTGTGTTCTGGGTTACTCAACACAAATGAAACCTGCAGTTAAGTTCCTTGTGGAATTTACAGCAACAATCCAATTAAACACTTTCTCTCAAGATAACACGTTCATCATCACTTAATAACACACTTGGTTCAGTAACATGAAGCTAATAAATAATAGGGATTAGGACATTTTTCTAGTAATACTGAAGAGTTTGCAGCTGTTAACTCATGATCACCTGAAAGGATATGTGCATATGTAATAGAAGAAATATCACCAGTATTTGAAAGAATGTGATGGCAGAACAAAATACTGTAATATGACTAAAGACAAGTTTTCCAAGTGTTCCCAATTTTTATTCTAACATCATAATAAGTGTATGGTCCTTCACGAACTATTTTACCATAAATTATTACTTAATATGTGACCCTGTGCAGTACTGTTTTAATTTTATTATTTTCTTGCCACAATGTATACAACTTTTACAGATTAATTTTCGAGTTCTGTTATTGTACGTTGGCAACCATGAATTTGGTGTTTTTTACTATCACTTATTTACACTTCCACCACGACATAATATCATCATACACTGCATATCCCGTAGCTGTAATGCACCATACAAATAAAGATATATATTAGATTACACATGCATGTTTAATTTTAAATATTGCCTTGGTTGATGAGTAGTAGTTCTACATATTAGTAAATGAAAAATGTGGGCAGCTGAGATTTATCAAAAATTTGTCCATACAGATACAATGTAAAAAACAATCTTACCCTAAACTGTTTGGGTTGCTCTGAAGATCTTGCACTAATTTAACATAATCTGGATCATCCAAATACGCTCGAGTACGAGGATCAGACCTAAGTTTGTCAAATAGATCAGGCGTTAGGAATGGATTGGCCATTCCCTTATTTCCAGTTTTCTGAGCTCTGACACCCTCTAATCCTTCCTTCAGTTGTGCATTGTCTGGCTCATGGACAAGACCTTCTTCATATGCCTTTATTGATTCATCAATTCTACCAAGGTAAGCCAGAGCACTACCTTTCCTAGAGTAGCCCTGAAAGAAATAACTTCAACAGATATTACATTTACTTTTTGTATAATATCTTTGATAATAAACATACTGAATACACCAACCTTGCCCCAGTCAGGTTTCAGCTGAACAGTCCTTTCTGCATCTTCAAGCGCTGGACGATATTTTCCAGCTTTTGCATAAGCGGCAGACCTATTACTGTACAACACATGATTGTTTTCGTCCAATGCTATGGCTTCTGTGTAAAATTTTACAGCATCGTCAAATTTACCGGCCTGAAGAGCAGCATTGCCCTTGCCTTTCAACGCCGTCACCTGTAATAATCAATTAAGTGACAAAGATTTGGTCCTTCTGCCTTAACGAATGAACTGTAAATTACATGGGATGAACAATGCCTTACGAAAGCATTAGAGCAGCCCATGCTTTTAGCATAACCCTAGTACATTTCAAAGGTATGTTAAAGTCATACCAAAATCAGCTGTGAAATACAGGTGAACTCACGACATAGCCAACTTACATTTCTACTCACCTTTTCCATCGCGCAACTAAAATAATAACGGCTTCGAACTTTCTACTTCGACCCTTCCGAATTTCAAGAAACGTCTCGAACAGACACTTCCTAGATCGCGCTCGCATCGTGCCGGCTCAGCACCTTCCGTCTCGTTCACGAAATTCTCGAATGTTCCATGTCTTATTTTTCGTGCAAAATTCTCTGTTTAAATGCCTATAGGGGTTTGCTAATAAAAAAACATATGCCATGACTGAAATCATAATATGTAAAATCATTTGGTTGGGATCTTCTATTAAATCCATAGTAGTACGGATATCATCAAACAAGCCGCGGCACAGAATTTTTCTGCTGTTCGAAGCACGGATGATTAAGCAGCGGTTCGAAACGTGTTGCGTGTATGTCCGATCCGTGGTTCGAACAATCGACACGTTGGAATGAAAATTATCGAATATATCGATTGTGAACTGAGTTAAGGTCATACTAGATGATTGGTGGTTAAGATGCTGGTTATGGTGGTATGTACAGGAATCTGTATTGCTGAAGGTGTAACCGCAAATGTAGACACATGTTGAGATAGGTGGTTACCCCACGAAATTGACAACCTACTCTTGATAAGTGGGTACGGCAGTATCGTGTCTTCAGGTTGCGGACGACTGGAACGACCTCCAAATATCGAGGGTAGCTTCGAATTTATTGAATAAGGTCACGGACAGTTAACAAGGGTTGGCCGCCCAGCATGGGGGTCGGCGAGGTGCTGACAACTTACCGTACAAATTCCCATGTTCAGAACTCTCTCCAGAGCCTCGGACTTCGGCTCATTCTTTGGTATGACATATGTAAATGAAAACGTACATGAAATTTGGCACATGGATCTTTAAGATGGGGCATGAGGGGATGGATGGGATTGCTTTGGCTCAGGATACAGACAGGAGGGTGCTGTTGTGAATGCGGAAATAAACTTCCAGGTTCTATAAAATGCAGGGAATTTCTTGACTAGCTGAAGACTTATTAATTTCTGAAGAAGGACTCTGCTCAATGGATATGGTTGTGTTGGCAACCTACATCAAGATATTTCATCCCACATGACTGTTTTAAAGTAATGTGTTTCCGTCATTTTCAAGGGTATGGTCCATGATGATTCCAATTAAGGGTTATGTAGCAGGGTGCATAGGCAAGGTCAGAATAGTGGTAGCTGGACAGAAAAGATGGCATTCTATTTGTAATTGTAATTTTTTTTTTTTCATTCATCTTCACAAAATTTGTATAGGGCACATCCATATAATCTCTACGCATACATATATTCATAGGAGGCACTGTACTTGTCACCACAATAATATGTAACAAGTATATAACCTAGTAACAAGTTCCACTTACTACGTTACTGAATGTCACAGTACCACATTTCACTTCATTTAGATGGAGTATCCATGAATTTTTGTACTACACTTAGAACACGAAGAAGTCCACTGCCTCTCTCAATTTCATATTGAAATAAGGCTTCCTTTTGCATACAGTTATATGTACCATGTTAAAACTTCATGAGAAAAATATTTCTCTACTGAGAGGGTCTGTTGCAGTAAAAGGTTTTAGTTTCCTTCTGAAGAGTTGTGTATTCTTTAAATTCTTTGAAATGGTAATTTTATCCCAATGTTACATTTTTATTGAAAATATCAGTTCTACAAAATTTAGAATGAAGATCTGATTTTTGACAAGTATTATCATCTTGGGGGCACACAGTGGGGCAGTTGGTTGAGGCACTGCGCTACAAGCTGGAAGGTCACGGGTTCAATTCCCGATGGTGTCATTGGAATGTTTCATTGACATAATCCTTCTGGCCGCACTATGGCCCTGGGGTTGACTCAGCCTCTAACGGAAATGAATACCAGGAATATTTCCCAGGGGGGGGTAAAGGCAGCCAGTGCTGACTACCTTACCACCTTCATGTGCCGATTGCCTTAAAATCTGGGATCCTCAACCTTATGGAACCCTCAGGGCCTGTCCAGGTCTGTAATGGGATTGCTTTTACTATCATCATGCTTACTTTAATTTTGTTACAACTTACCTATGTTTAATTTTATGTAATAGACAGTTTCCATTATATATATATACACACACACATGCGTGCACACGCAGGCACACAGCAATGGGAGTGCATTTAATGTTTTAAACAGTTCCCTGCAGGAAGTAGCTCTCCCCACATTACCGATTAGTGTGATCACTCTCATTTGTAGTTAAAAAATTATCCTAGTTTCCCCATCACACCCCTAAGAAAAATGCCATACCTCAAACTTGAGTGAACATATACAAAGTACATACTTCTTAACATATTTAAACTCATTATAACTTAAGGGATTGCATTACATAATGTTTACTCAATTTACAGTCTACATAAGGAGGTGCAGAAGGGGCCTGGGTGTACAGATGGATGAAGTCATGTCAAGGCCCATGATTAGATGGGTGGTGGACAGCTTGTCAATGACCAGTGACCAAGGCAGCTAGCAATTTCAGAATAGTAAAAGGGGGAATGAGATGAAAATTATAAAAAGCAATAAGAGCTGTCTCCACCGCCACACAACATAACTGGCATTGAAAGACTGTAATCTCTCTTATTAACACACTATATACAAATCATACATCCGAAATGAACTCTTTTGATGTCAAAAAATTTCACTGCCATGTCCACTGACAGCTGCCTGGAATTCTTCCGCCTGCATTTTCTCTTTCACCATCTTTCTAAAGTTTCATACTTCTTTGCAGTGTGATGGCTAGGCATTTGTACATCACCACTTTGCATTTGGCCTGCAGTTTTCTTTCAGTTACTTTGAAAGCTCACAAAGCATGGTGGGTGTGATTTGTGGTGCACAAAGTGGCAATGGAGCAGAATTTTGTGCCATTGCACTTTGGTTTTCCTGTTACTATCACTCCACCACCAACAATATACAATTCTAGCAACTGAGTGTTGTTAAATATCAGTTTCTGTCCATGTATACATGCATGCAGATATTCATATAGTGGCCTCAGAATTACAATAATTTTTCATAAAATTCTGGGACACCAAATTTCATGAATGTGTGCAGACAGGCAGATAAAGTGACTGAAACATGCACCCAAAAATGCCAAGCAGTAATTAATTACACAACCACAAAAGAATCAAAATTTATATCCCACTAATGATGCTTTTGACACCTGCATTTGTGGTTGGTGTGAAGTATAGCAGTATTAAAAAACTGTGTGCGTGTGATCCAAAAATTGTTGTTTCTTGGTTGGTACGACTCCTGTTATTCACAATACAATGATTTCACTAACAATTGAAAATAGTTGCATTTGTGGTTGGTGTGAAGTATAGTAGTATTAAAAAAGTGTGTGTGTGCATGATCCGAAAATTGTTGTTTCTTGGTTGGCAGGACTCCTGTTATTCACAATACAGTGATTTCACTCACAATTGAAAATAGTTTCGTAGGAACATATTGTTCCACTATGAAGTTGATACAGACTAAACATGAGGCAAAAGCTGGTTACATGATTATACCCATGTTTACTAAATGAACGACCGCCTCTGTGGTCTAGTGGTCAGAGTTTCTGGCTACAGATACAGAGGTCCCGGGTTCGATCCCCGGCGCTACCAGATTTTATGAGTAGTAGTGGGTCTGGAACGGGGTCCACTCAGCCT
>Ga0136643_10018384_pt1 | contig 10540 bp, 1 predicted proteins | sample TergutLab28metaG_FD_96883 | JGI IMG/M metagenome (GOLD analysis project Ga0136643, IMG submission 96883) | Labiotermes labralis P1 segment gut microbial communities from Petit-Saut dam, French Guiana - Lab288 P1 (version 3) (version 3) | ecosystem: Host-associated > Arthropoda: Insects >... | reverse complement strand
TTGCAACATTGAAAATTCATTTGCTCCAGCAACAACAAACCGAGTTTCAGAATTCCAGAATCTTGTAAATTTAACTCTTCCTTCAGCTAGACCAGTCATTTCAGCCTTAAAGCTGTTGAAATTCCCATTCGGTATTAATATAATGTAATTTCCATCTCTTACTATGAATTCTTTTTTTTCGGATTTGCTAATATTACCGTCAACAGTAACAACGACAGGCCAGATAGAAGTTCTGTGAATCTCTGCAATCAGTTCCTGTTGCACATTTCGGAAGGTAGATGGCGATGATATCACCACAGATCGCCCTGGTGCGAAATATCTGTGGCTGATATACGTCAGACAGCGCACCAAGTGGGTTTCCTCTAAAGTAAGGGACGTTGATTGCAGCAGTGCTCCATTCGTATTTGTGCTGAAGAACAGTATCACCAACAGGATGACCTCACATTTTTCATTCTACAAAATAAGAACACAACACACTCACAGTTACTCAGTACCGAACTATTCTATTTTTATGGAATGATATATCATCCCTTTAAAAGAAAGAGTGAATTTTACTCTCTCCCTTTACATTGCAATATATATTAACTTATGTGATCCTTTCTCATTATACCCGATTATTATATACGGTTTATGTGATTGTTGATTCTGTCTTTATTCACTTATTTGTACTACTATATTTATACATTCTTTTCATCACTCGTTTCTACTAATTTTGGAATATGTTCATAGTAGTTTTCAAAATATAATTTTACACCAGTTTTCTTTCACTCGATAAAATGCAGTTAACTCACCCTCTATAGTGCCTTCTAATGTCAAGATCTATTTTCAGTAAAGGGAATGCTAAATATAAGTGTTTTATTGACTCTTCAATTTCTTGTCTAAGTCTGCCTTTACTCTGTGTTTCTCTCTGTAATAACTTTGTGAAGGATATTTTGTTTATAACTTCTGATACGTTCCTGCTATTATGTCACATTCATTTCGGCTTGTATCTCCCAGTGACTCTCAGAGGAACTTATTTTCTTCATCAAACGGCTGCATGTACTTCTAATATATTTTCTTTATAATGTTCGATCTTTTTCTGCTTTATGTCACTTTGAATTCGGGTTCATTGTCATATATATATTCTTACAATTTTGTCAATAACGTTTGATTAATAGACGTAATCTCTTCACTTATTACACTTTGTTTATTTTCGTATCTAATGTCTGAAAAGAAACAGTAATATCATTAGATCGAAATGCAGTAATCTTTGCATTTATTGGGAAAAAGGAGATGCTGTTTCCAGAGGAAAGAAAAGTGTTTCTTTTACCCAGACACAGATTTTAATTATGTTTCTAGGAGATGTAAAACATAAGACAAACAAATTCTTGCATAGTTAAAAATTACGTCCATTTCCTTTAGAGCTAAGGATGGAAATTTAATATTATGCTCTATATTGAGGCAAGAAGATTAATGATATTCATAAGATAATTTTACCGTATACAAAAGATTTTTAAAATTGTAAATTATGATGGTAGATATTTATTTTTATTTGAATATTAGATAAAAACGATTAGATTCAGCACTTTCAAAGACGTGTAATTTGGAATGTCCCACCTTGTTTCCAAATCGGTAGAAAAAATGTTAATCTCAATAGTTAAGCAAATATCAACTTTGGTTAAAATAATTGCATTTTAGACTACTTTAGCCAACTGAATTATAATAGTAATGTCATAGATTATTAGAAACAAAATTATCACGTCACAATTTTTGAATAGCATTAATTATGGAACTTTTACAAAACAGAAGCTCAAAACGTTTAACCTCAAAAGAGAGATCAAAAGAAATAATAAGTAGAACACTCAAAAAAATCATTTGATATCCGCAATTAATAGAAGTTTTAATTTTACAAACCTAAATTTGAATGTAATTTAAATGAATGTATGTTGTTATCTCCAACCTTAAATGTATTCTACTCGGTTATATCGAAAATGTATCTTGTACTTTTATACAGTCTGTACGTTTTTCTTGTTACAAATAATTAATTGAATAGTAGATATTTTTTAAAGAGACTTCAAAAGTGACATTTCCAAAAAGGCGAGAACATGGAAGGACGAAAGGGCACCCTTGATTGAAGAAGAAAATTTACAGAAAAATTCCAATTATTTCCATTCTTAATTTTCAAATATATTGTTCTATTGTTGTCAATATACTTGTGTTTGCGATATTTCAGAACTCATCTCTTCTAAGGATATTTGAAAGTAGTGTGTTTTGGAGTCACGTTGTAGCACAGAAGGAAACATGTTCTCATTTTCTTCCTATGATTGACGTTATCTCTAAACTAATAGTGCCCACAGAAATTCGAATTTTGTTGGTGAAATGTGGCAATAAATAGAAAGTCGCAGTCACAAATAAAAATATTAAATGAATACATCAATTTGCTTCATCCAGCAGCAATTTGTTTCTACAAATTTCAATTTCCCAAATGACTAAAATAAAATCCCTACTTTACTAAAGGTCTTCTAGTGTGTATTTCGCAAATTAACAAAATAAAATCCCACATTATTTAAAATTCTTCTATTGTATATTGTGTTCTTTACATGACCCAAATCACACACAGTTGCTTTAACTCGATATACGGCATTTTTGAACTTTATAATATTTATAATTCTCCTCTCATGGCCGCACTAGTTTTTAAATTATTTAATTTTAATTTTCCTGTAGCAAACTAAAGTCTATCAACTGGTACTTATTGTTTTATTTTACTATACTTACATAATATATTCCCTTATATTTTCAACTAATTATCTCATCAGAAAAAATGGCCATGAAGTTCGCAAATGTTTAATTGCTCTACACTAACTTAATTGCTCTACACTAACTTAATTGCTCTACACTACCATAAATTATTAATTCAAAGTATTAATTAATTAACAAATTTTCATTGTGTAAACAAATCAAATAACTCATTCTTTAAGGCAGATTAGCAGAATATCAGACCTGTTGTCGTACAGTGTACAATATTCTGACATTCTATTAAATAAATCCTGTTTTTAGCACCTTATTACAACCAGAAAAACACCTACTATTTCCGACATCCGTTGGTCTAGTGTTCCTCACAACATTTTTCTTTGGTTGCTCAAGTGTTCCATTCGGTTGGTCCCGCACTCTTGTGACAATTAGTGGAAGCATCCCTTATTACAATCTAATAGTATTTACTGTAGATCATATCCACAGTTCCCGAAACAGCTCTTGTGAAATTCGAAACACATAGTATATTCTAAGAAATGTTAAGAGGAATGCAGAAAACGAAATTACTAGAAACGACATTTATATATTGGCAGAGTTTGAAAATATTTGCCAACATATTTAGGAGACGAGAACCTGCACCTCTCTTGAAATGCGTAAGATTGAATTACGGAGATTCGTAATTGACTAAAATTTAAAGGGTAATTCCAGAAGAAAGAACTAAAGCAGGATATTTTTACCAACTCAAAGTTAGAAGAAAAAACTGACAGGATATATAAAATGAAAATCGAAATTTAACACATTTATAAAACCGAGGCCCCAAAAGATCCAGAAAATAAGATGTGTTTCAACATATTAAAATCCCCTATTTTCATATTAAAATGAGGAATTTTAGAAATCGTATTTGGATTAGAAATATGTAATTAGATTTTGAAAAATGAAACAAAAATTACCAAAATTTTTAAATAATATTTCATTATTCTCTCACTGCTCGATCCTGATGGTGTAAAGAAATTTCTCCTGCGGAATGTCACTTTTAACAGTTGAAAATGTGCCACATCGAAAAAGGCTTGAATCAGGAGCTTCAAAAATTTTCCTTCCGTTTCCGCTCACAGCCATAAACTGCGACCGTCACATGTTCACAGTTGCGCAGATTATTGATTGATTTATTTGTTTGTTAGCCTGTTGCCACGTAACTTCTATGAATGCAAATTGTCATTGATATTGATCAATAATCGGTGGGAATCAATGTAAGAATCTAAAATCGACTTAGTGCTGCACGTCACTACACGATGTCACTAGTGTGCAGAGCCAACAGCGCCGCACATCCATCTAACTGTTTTAATGTCGTGACCTGAAGGGTGAATAAGGGAAATAACCTTGTCACTTTTATTTACTTCGGCTGGACGTTGGGAAAAAGACAAATGTTTCAGCCAGGATACTCAAGGTTCTTGGCTTCGCCATTAGAAATATTGAATATTAACATTCTTTCCAATCTACAGTACGTATTTAAAAATTACACGCAGCTCAAAACAACATATTCCTTTGTAAGCTTCTCATAATCTACCAAATTACACGGTGCCACGCCCTAGAAGGCAATAGAGTTAATACTGAGAAAAGAACCTATAGTCTCAAACGAATTTTCCATTAATTTCTGGAGTTATAAATGTAGATTTTTAAGTGTGAATGTTGTTTATGAGTAAAGGTATCTGAGGATAATCGTTAGCTTAACAGGAATTTGGTGTAGAACAAGAAAATAGATTGAAAATATAAGGTAATAGAATTGCTGAACTCGTTTAAATCCTTACATAATATTGTCATATTACCACATATTTTTCTAATATTCTTTCATTAAATTGATTTCTAACGGTAATATGTACAGTAAAATTAAAACAATTGCGTATTATAAACACGTCACAGCTGAAGAGCGGACGACATCTTGTGATGCATTCATTTACATATATAAATGCAAAATGTTAATATAATTGTATTGAAACTTTGGAGAATATAAATTGTTGTTTTATAAATCAGAACGTTCAGTACATGCAGTTGATTCTCTATGTGCTGTACACGTGAATTTCTTTCTGTTAAGCATCTTGTGTGGCGGTATTGTGGGCACTGGTGAAGTGCGGCCAGTAGAAATAAAGAGTTCTGAGGTTTCAGAACGTTGGAGAATGTTATGTGACTCGAGTCTGGCAGGATGTGACGTAGCTCACGTTTGTAGGTAGGCAAGACGAGAGTTCCGGGTGATAATGCAGTCTTTCATTTTAGAGGTACAAGTAATCCTTGGTTTTTTATTTCGAACACAGAACGACGGAACTGAAACAGAAAGATATCTTATGAAATAAAGTCTAATTTAGTTTAAAACAGTAAAGAAATTCAGGATTCTAACTTGTGTGGTACATGTCATGAACAAAATTTTAAACAATTTATGCATAAATGAAATTTGCACCATTATCAAAATAAGTTTATATTTAGCGAAATAAAGAAGATATAACCTAAGTAAATTTAAATAATATATTATTTATTTTCTCTTATAAAGAAATTTTAAATTATTTATTTCAAAATAAATTTGGCTGAAATTTTGTAAGAAAGAAAAGATAAGAAAACAAATTTCTTCAGATCATCAATGAGATGTCATATATGCTGGAAACGGATTGACAAAATTTTACATTCCTACACTTCAGAGGCATGATTAGTTCACTAGCTGGCAGCTGGCAATTCAAATGGCTGGAGAGTTATTGTATAATTTATGCACAAAGACCGTAAAATATAAATTGGTTTCTGTTGCCTTTTTATGACGCAAAGTTATATAAAATTACACAGTAACAACAACAGGTTATAAAGGCGGTATATAGTTTCATTCTTCTACTTGAATTCCAAGTTTTCCCCAATTTTTGTTTTGATACATCTGTATAAACTGAAAAGAAGGGAACTGTAGAAAAGCGAATTTAGCCCTTGATTACAGAACATAATATACATAAACACATGAACTTTCCCCACAAAATTGGCGTTAATTTTCACCGAGAGTTTGCGATCAAATTTGCACAACATGAACAAATTCACTATGATGTGGGTGTGCGATGTTTGTCACTCCAGATTCGAAGTTTTAGAATTTCGTAGTTAAAACTTATTATGGACAACAAATGATGCACTTTCTCCCAGTCCCTACAATGATTAAGTAAATTATTTTAATTGTGATCTGATTTCTTCCTTTACAATGCTCAAACAAACACGTTTCCATCACAGAACGTAGTGTAAGCTACAGAAATGATGAAATACAATGAATTGTACAGCCATTAATACAAGATATAACAAATGAAGACAGGCCGCAAATGGCCGTACGGCGTATGCATATTGCGTGCTGGGAAAGATAAGCTACAATCACACATTCAGGTTATGAAACATTCTTTACTTTCTTCTGCAACAATGGTTTTTCGGAAAAGACATTTATTACGTTACAAATAATGTCTTTATTTATTATGTGTTTAGTAGTTAGCAACCGCTGTAATGGGCCGATTGCTCTTCCAAGGGGTGTTACACCGTTTGTGTGGGTCTACTGGTGTGCGTGTCTAATTGTTTGCGTGTCTAATTGTGTGTGTCTAATTTTGTGTGTGCAAGTGTTAGTGTAATTTTGTGTGTCTGTGTGATGCAGAAACTCATCACTGAGTTGGCGTGTACCTGAGATATGAAGCATTGAAAAATTTGATTAATTTTTGTAAGAATATTTCAAATATTTGTACGTAGGTAATGTAAAAATATTCTTCTATTCCCTAACCCAAATAACTAAAGAAAATTTTCTCACTTTTGAATTATGTATTTCTACTCACATGACATAACGTTATGTGTCATGAAATTCCCAAATGGATTACCATCGGTGACATGTTCATTAATAATATATGAGTATTAGAATTTTGACGTTTCGTTGACCTTGCATCTCAGTATATTAGAATATTTACAAAAAACGATTTAGCAGGGTTTATCAGATGATGAATGCTTATACTTATTTGGGTGCTAGATTGTCATATACCTAAAATGAAGTTTTATGGAATTCTTGATTTTTGTAATTAATTCGAAAAAATCACTATATGCAATGGCTCGTTCTATGTGGTGCTACGCGCCCTTTACTTTCTGTTCATCACTTTGTGCAGCGCTACTGTGGGCACTGGTGAAGTGCAACCAACAGACATGTTAGGATCTAAGTTTTCAGGTTCTCTCTTTGGAGAATATTTTGTAATTAGAGTCTTGAACGATGTGACGAAAGTCATCTTTGTATGTAGGGCAAACCAGCGCTCCGGATGTAAATGTTACCTTTAATTTCATAGTTGGAGGAAATGCATCTTTTATAATTTTGATCACTGAATGAATTATAGGAATCAGAAATAACTACACGATAATTTGTATTGTGAAACAATGTTTCATTTAGTGTAAAACAGTGAAATATTTAAGGCAAATAACAGCATTTCATCTTTTGTGGTAATTATAAAAATTTTAATATATCTAAGCACAAATAAAATGAATACCATTTCCTATACACTGTATTTGTAGAAAATTTTGTGTTTATATTTTAGTGATCTAAAGAAATACTAACATAAGTAATAATAGGAGCCATCCCGCTGTGATGTAAAATATGATGAAGTTATTTATTCAAGAACAATATATAAAATCATAAAAATATATGCATTAAATTAGTATATTTTTGGGAAAATATTTAGGTTATATTGATATATTTTCATTCGAATTATTGATATAAAAAGAAATTGTGCTTTCAAATATATGTGAAATCTATGTGCTCACTGACTGAACATACCACGTCTGTATGTTAAGTAATGCCCAGAAAATGGTTAAATAGAACTGAAATATATTGCCAACTATGTATTAATGAATATACATAGATGTTGTATTTCACTGAATAAATTTATTTATCATAAATTTAGTAATTTTAAATAAAGCAGATCATAATATACGTCCTATAGTAAATATAATATATAATAGCTGTTTTAAAATAAAATTGGAACGGTGTAGTTAAATAAATATATATTGTATAATGTTGTTTGAAATTTCTATAACGGATGAAGAAGTCATAATATATGGTGAAACATGTTGCTCAATGAGACCAAATGAAAATATCGGCCCCAAAACGCAATCGTTTTCGGATTGATAATACTTGTAAATTAACTCATCATATTACTGAAGAAGAAAGGAATATCACAAGTAAACATCGGGAAAGTTGTAACCAATAATACAGAGTTTAACAGTGCAGTGATAACATAGGAAAGAAGATACAATGACACCAAATTTACACGACTTTTCTCAGGCACTCTAAGAAATTTTCCTAAAAAGAACACGACTGTTTTCCTACAGTTAATTTCAAATTATTATTTATGAATACGAGACATAGTTTTAAAAAAGAGCTTTGCCAGTAATAACGTCTTTAAATTAACATCGCGAAATTAAAGTCAAATTTTCCACAAATCCCAACGATATACCGTCATGGTGGAAAAAACTGTGCTGTCCATTTCCCATCCTATAAGTGCGAGCAACTTTAATTCACGTAATTCCGATTGCGTAAATCTGTGTGAAGTCGGTGAGAACTGTATCAAAACAAAGTAACCAACAAACAATAGGCTTCCTGAACAAGAGTGCCAATCTAATTTAAAAAAAAAGGAATAAAGAATTATTGTGGTAAATTCTGCATAAGAAAGATACGAAAAGACAGGTTTGACAATGCGATAATTCAATTAGGAAAACATATCAGTTCAAAAAGACCTTGGTCAACAGGATTGTTTTACACGCTACTCGTCATGGAGTTTACTATTTGATTTCGTTCTCAAATTCATAATTATGAAAACGAATAAATTCTTCGGTAAAGGTAAACGAGCGATGGATTTTGAAATCACTTTAATTTTCTCGCTCAACACTGGTAAGTTTACTCTCACATTTTCAACTCGCACATTGATAATAGTACAGCTGGATAATACCTTGTGATAAGGAACAATATTTCTTCAATTCATTTCTGAGATATTGAATATAGTAGAAAATAAATGCGCAGGTTTTCATTCCCATGATTTATACACATGGCTAGATCACTCACTGGAAGTTGGTAAATGAAATCACTGGCCATTTGAGGAAGAATTATTCCTGTGTAACCCCTGCCATAATTAAAAATTAAGTAGCAAACCACCCAATGCCAACTTCATATACTTTTGGTAAATAAGCAATTGCACAACAACTCGGCCATGAAGCAGAGGACACTTAGACACAAGCCCATCAAAAAAAGATAGAAGGCAGGTTGCATATGATACAGATTGAAGCTGTAATATCCATCAAGTGGGTGAACGGCAGCTATATTCCGAGAATATAATTTACGGAAATTCATGTTCAGAGAATTCCAGTAGTTGTATAGACCTGCTTCAAAAACACGATCAATAATTTCAGTAACTCGCTTCATCAGTGGGTCTCCATGAAACATTATCATTGATAGGCCGAAGGTATAAACAACTCCGTCTTCTAAACTGCACAACAAGGGTTCAGAATTCTCGCCAACAAAATCACCAATAGCGTAACTATCTTCAGCAAACTTATCAATAAACAAAACTGACACATTCTTCTGATATTTTGCCCAGTCCAAACAAACCTCATACGGTGAACAATCTACACGAAGTCTTTTTATTGTTGAAGCTTCGGTTTCGTCAACATTCTTGAAAATGATATTGAATTCTGGTAGGTAGACAAGCTTAATACCCGAGGCGATGAGCTCATCCATGTTTTGAATTGGCGTTTCATAGCCGGAGTCAATAAGAAACGTTGTGAGAAATGCTTGGAATACTGTGTTGAAGGACACAGAGAAACACAACCAGGAGAGGAACAGCGAACGATGTGAAGGTGTGCGTGGCATTGTTGACACTGACACCCCTAGAATTATAGCACAGACGATGAACAACGAACTTGTCAATGTCTTGTACCCTTGCCACTCCGACGTGCAGCTGTATCGACCAACAAGTGTGGTCGAAATGGCCGCAATCACAATCGATATGATCAGAACTAACCACAGATCAACTGAGAGTATTCTAAAAATGCTGCTCCATCTTGGATATTTGACAGAACACGGTACGTACCAGCGGACACTCATCTTGTAGTAGGAATTTGTCGAATCGAAATATGATGCAGGCAAATAATTTGTTCCCCCATTACCTACGTGTATATAAATTTCTTTTTTAAGCATAGCAATAACTAAATTAGTAAATAGATTTTCGCCCTTCTTTTTAAAATTTTCTGGTGTAGGGACATTACGTAAAGTCATGTTCATCTGTTCCAAAACGACCATTAGTAAATCATACTCCAAAGCTTGCATATAACTCCCAACATTAGCAACGGATTCGCTGTATGGAACATATTTCTTACTATAATCCCATTGACTCTCGCTAACCAATGATTTCATAGGACACCCGTTGAATCTGTTGCCGATCTTTCCTGAAAACAGGTCAGTGTTCTTGGTGAAGTGCCCTTCTACTGAAATAACCCAACTGTCCAGTAGGGTGATATCATTCACCTCAGTACAACGGTCTGAACTCTGATAAGGAAACCAAGTGTACACCCCCAATTTCATGTTTGTGTCCACATCATTAAATTTTATCGGTGTGTTGTATTCTTCGTCTATTACATAAGATTCACGGCTTATTATAATGCAGTTATACATTCTAAATTTAGAGAAATAGTCAAATATTTCGGTTTGTTGCAACATTGAAAATTCATTTGCTCCAGCAACAACAAACCGAGTTTCAGAATTCCAGAATCTTGTAAATTTAACTCT
>Ga0136643_10018383_pt1 | contig 10540 bp, 5 predicted proteins | sample TergutLab28metaG_FD_96883 | JGI IMG/M metagenome (GOLD analysis project Ga0136643, IMG submission 96883) | Labiotermes labralis P1 segment gut microbial communities from Petit-Saut dam, French Guiana - Lab288 P1 (version 3) (version 3) | ecosystem: Host-associated > Arthropoda: Insects >... | reverse complement strand
TTATTTAAATTATATTATATTTTTTTATTAATATGAATTATTTTTTTTATTAAATTTTTTGGGGGGGGGGGGGGGGGGGGTTCCAAGACTATCAGGAACAGGCTTTTTTATACAAATTGTGTAATATAAATAATAAGTATAACACACAGATATCCCAGCAGTACAATATTAAATATACTCTGATTGTAGAATATTTTCCTGCAGTAAGTGTTCTGTTCTTGTTTACATGAGGCATTCTGAATTAGAAATGAGATGGGCAGTGTACATATAACATATAGCATTGTGACACATTCACATAACCATTGGTAGTTACACTATTTTCAACAATATAAGAATATTGAGTGTTGCACAATAATGCTTTCATGACAAATTCAGTCACCAGCAACAATAAAATATAAGGTACCCAATATTTTTGTCTGATTTTAAGCAAATTTGATTTCCCCCCCCCAACAGATTATCATAGAAGTCCCCAATACAAAATTTCACAATGAACTATCCAGTGGGATACATGCTAATACCTAAAAAATAAAGCCTGAACTTTTGATACTACACAGATATGTTTTATGCCCATAAAGTGAAATCATGTAAGTCATAGTTTAAGAGAACCCTAATGATTACATAGTAATGCTGTTGCTTTCATGTATGTCATATTTCTGCCATCTCCTTGTGTATCTGATCCTTTTTATTAAAACAGGAATTAATACAAAAATACAGAAGTTAACACTTCTCACAGTGCAAACATATTACAGTATATCCGAAATTCAGTACAAATCACGGTCGTATTTCTAAATTTGGTATTATATTTCACTGTGGTTTCAGTTTCTGGCTCTTCTGCAACCTTTAGTAAGTGTATCTTTATTTGGCAACAGACCATGATGAAGAAACTGGTCTTGTAACATAAAAATTGTTGAACATAGTCCAGTACTTAACTGCACTATATAACTTTTTTTTCTCCTAATATATGAAAATATGGTATGATGGTAGTGCAAATTTCATGTTTGAATTGTTGATAAATATGGCCTTAAAATTGGGGTTTGAAATAATTCATGAGGTCCTAGCATATTCAACCCACCCTTCAGGTAGATATTTGATTTCCTTCTTCCATTTGTCTGCTATATCACATTACCACTCACAAGGTAGAAAATTCTTTCAATTCACATTTAATACAGCAAGCATGCACTTGATCAGAGATTATAAAATCCCTCATGTCACAAGGTGCAACCTGTACAGTTGGCAGCAGTGAAGCATATGGGATGCATTATGTACAGAAATTAGGAGCACTGCTACTGGTGCATGGTGTGGGATCTCTGTAGCTCTGCACCAGCTGAATGGCGAGTAGTAGCATGTGCCATCATGGACTCAACACGACTAGCCGTCTCACGCAGTGCATCTGACAGTTCTGGGAGGTCTGGCAGGTCTAGCGTGATGTGTGCAGACAGACGCTTGTACACAGAACCAGACTCCTTCTTGTTCCTGTGGGCACAAATGTCTGTAAAGCACGCATTTCCAACTGGCTGATCAGTGAACTCAATGGATGCCTCGATGGTTGGCAGGTACATGGGCTGAACTGCTCATAAAGTGACTCATCAGTGCATTAATCGATTCACAAGCTAAGTAATAATTATTTTTCGACCATACAAATTCTTTAGTATTGAACAAGATAAAGGTAATTCTGATAGTGGATTTCAGATGTTAAATTCTAGTTTCATCTGTCAGTTTATATTAAAAAAAATAATTCACAAAAAGTAACTGTTAGCGTGCAAGTAGTACAGTGCCATTTTAAATGTTTGCATGATTTTTGAGGTGTAGTGTCCTCTTTCTAATATGTGTTTGTGATTTACATTCTCATATACATGGGAACTAGTGATGGACTGATTAACAGTGAGGAAACCATACAGGTTTAGATATCTACTGGTAGATTTTCTATTGTCTGTTGACGCTGTAGTTTTATTAACTTTCCCACAGTTGTGTGCCCATGTGACAAGTAAAACAGAGTAGCATGTTTTTGTGATTATGAATCTTTTTGCTTCTGTATGTACCAACATCTGAACTGTCAAGGAATAACATCAAATTTCAAGAGCATTTAGGTTTTTATATTTCAATTTGAAACTTCTTCTTTACAGTGCGCTTTGTATTCTTAATATTCAGTGAAAATTTCAAGAAACAACTTACAAATTGAAAAGAGTAACATTCTTTGTTCACATTGCTGTAATACAGAATATCCATTGGGAATTTCTGCAGTCGCAAAATAATCGCATGGAACCATGAGGGGTTCTTAGTCCTTGGGCGCTGGAATTAAGTGCCAAGTGTACTGTGCAAAATACATGGGATTCAAATGGTTGCCTATAACTTTACCTGCTTTTGGCTAATGACTTTATGTGACGTTCAGTTTTCTCACCATCACATTGTACATAGACTTAAGTTGTCTTCTGGCACCAAAGGGTTAACAAATTAACTGCCTGCCTCACCACTAGCACAGCCAGAAACCTCATCACAGTATTGCTACAGCACAATGATCCATCCTCATCTTGTCATATTTACATTCACCTGCCAGGTTTATACCATACTCCTCTAATACCCATTATAATATTAACGTTCCATAAATTTCTTGGTCTTCCAAGTTGCTACTTCACAACAGGTTTCCCTTTCAAATTTCTGTGTTCATCTCTCTTGTTTAAATCCACATCCAGTCCACCATAATTTCTTTAATTCACATCCCCTTACCAATAATGGATGTGCTGTGTTACATATTAGGTTCCTCATTATGCACTCTCTGTTGTTACCACAATATTTCATGTTCCCTGTGTCTCAGTATTTCCTTGACAATTCATATACAATGTTCATACAGTTGTGACGGCAATATGGTGCACGAGAGACCGTGAAGCTGATGGTAATTTAGTGAATTCATGTATTACCTGTTACACAGTACTGTTACTACAGGTTGCACTTCCCTAATCCAGAATTGTGACCTGGCACCCCCTGTGGTCTGGCACATTTTAATGAAAACCATAAAAAAACTGATGGTGGTGGATCAAGTCATGCTTGTGTGTTGGTTTATGTTAAAATGTTTTTCTTAATTTTTTTCATCAAAGTTGCATGTTTACATTTCATAAATCTTGGTCCTGCACAGTATGTTGTGGGGTGAGTGAGTCTAGATTTAGCTGTCCTGGTGCAAAGTGGTTGTAGATTTCACTGTTTACCATGTTTCAGTGTGTTAAAATTGTGTACAACACTTACTTACTTACTTACTCCATGGAACATAGTCCTCCTGAGAAGCTAACCCATATTCAGCTAGTCAAGAAATTCCCCGCATTTTATGGAACCTGAAGGTTCATTACCACATTAGCAAGTGCCCGCCACCTGTCCCTATCCTGAACCAGCTCAATCTAGTCCATCCCCCCACATCCCATTGCCTCAAGATCCATCTTAATATTATCCTCCCATCTATGCCTGCATCTTCCAAGTGGTCTCTTCCCCTCAGATTTCCCCACCAAAACCCTGTATATGCCTCTCCTTTCCCCCCATACCTCATATGTGCTCCGCCCACTTCATTCTTCTCGATTTAATCACCTGAACAATACTGGGTGAGGAGTACAGATCATAAAGCTCCTCATTATGTAGTTTTCTCCACTCCTCTGTTACCTTGTCCCTCTTATGCCCAACTATCCTCCTCGGCCTACATTCCTCCTCCATTTGATTGACCAAGCTTCACACCCATACAAAACACAAGCAAAATTATAGTTTTGTATATCTTAATCTTTAAATTTTTGGATAGCAAACTGGAAGACAAAAGATTCTGCACCAAATGATAGCAAGCATTCCCTGACTTCAATCTGCTCTTAATTTCTTCCTGAATAGACTTCTGATTTGTTAATGTTGTTCCCTAATATTTGAACTGTTCCACCCTTTCAAAGGAACCATTGCCTAGGTCGTACCAAAGTATCAGTCTAGGTCCAAGGCTTTCTTTGTAAACAATTCATAACATGATACATTTTTATGATAAGGAACTGTTAGCACCTCACCCAACCCCCAAGCTGGTGGACCACCCTTTGTCGGCTGTCTGAGACTGCTTCTTCGATATATTCGCAGCTACCCTCCATATTGGAGGCCGTTTCTCCATTCTCAACCTGCGGCTACGTCATGCCATGGTGACGGACCCACTTATCACGGTTGTCTACAACACTAACACTTTATTTTATAGAGTCCTGTGTAAGGTGTTTTGATACCATAATATGCTGACCACACATGGTTCAGAAAACTCCCTGGTCCAGCACTGGCCAGGTCATGACAGTTGGATGGGGGAGGTGCAACATAAAGTTTAGTCCAGTATTCTTCAGAGATTGGTACAGATGTTCTAATATCACCATGGACCAATATCCAGTAGGCCTACTTACTAATGAAATGACCATCACATCATGAACTTAGTACATATTAACTGAAAATAGTGATGTAACACAATTTGTAGGTAACATGTTCAATCTTAAGAAAGACTGGACATCTTCCCAAGTTTAAACATATGAGACTTGTCTGTGGCTCCTATATTCTCTCCCAGACACTAAAAATTCCAGGGTTTAGTTTCACCCCCTTCTTCACCATGACCACATAGTGACTGCTTACCATACAACACTACCAACTTAACAAGCAGCAGGAAGCAGCAACTAACTGGCATCTTGCAGCATTAGTGGGGAAGCCTACACAGACAAGACATGCAACATCAATCACATGCGTGTGCCAATTCAAGTGCACTTGAATTAACACACAACAAGAACAAAGTACAATTCTAACACACCTCAAATATCAATGCATACTACACGATGGAGAAAACATCTCATCTTGAATTCTGTCCTACACTACTGTGGAAAAAGCAGTATGACTTTCCGAATATCTCAGTGCACAGCTCTGCTAACAGCCACAGTAATGGCTGACAAAATTAGACAGTATGCATAGAAATCCAAATGACACAATACAGATACTGTGACCCCATTCCACCCAGAAAAATGTGTGGTAGGGGAGAGGAGGGGATATACGCATTTACAATTGAATTGAAAATATCCTGTTCAGAAGTATCAGACAAATGTAAAACAAAAGCAGAAACATTTTTAAACAGTCAATATTGGTAAACTCAATGGTCAAAAATCCATGTCAACTACATTAATCCTTGATACAAGGATGTCTTGCTACTTTGTATTGCTACATGCAATTACATAATAATCAGAGAAGAGATATGTAGTTTATTAACCTAAAGTAAAAAGTTACAAAGTCACAGATTGAACATGAACACAGCCTCTGTTTATCTCTGAGGTGGGGAGTCCTCCCTCCAGACTGTACTGGGATTAAACTTATGACTTACCCAATGTGAAGCAGGAGTGTCAAATGTACATTTGAACAAAACAGATTCTGTGCATACAGGGGAAATTTTTATAGTGTTCACACTGGTGCCATGATTGTCCTGTTCAGTAGCTTCAAACCAGCTTCTAGCCTAGTACTCAAACTTACAGCAGCCAAAACACTCTTCTGCTGTGTTCTTACTTCTGTCAGTGCAGTTATTTGAAGTAAACTGGTTTATAAAGGTACGTCTGTAGTGTTGCAAATTCCTCCAACCCTATTTTTTTTTTAAGTGGATCTTAAACTTCAAAATGCAGTTTTGCTATAGTGTTTAGCAGAAATGGGTCTCCCATATTCAGTGTGAAATGTCCACCTATTAGAGAAAATCTTTCACGTGTCAACAACTGTATCAGTGCCCCACATTAACACCAGCATGCTACAGTATATATGACACATGCCTGCGTGCCTCCTCATACTTGATCTGCTGTCGTAGGAATACTGCATTCTTCAGAAGCTCGTGTATGTTAGCCAGGTTCTCCTCTGCCCCCTCCATTGATTTCACTGCCCTGAAAAGTAACACAATTGTGGGAGAAGGATAATTACAGGATGTTCCACAAAGAACAACTACAGCTGTCCTACTATGAGCTGACACAGAAAGTGGTTTTATGGGTTTGTGAGCATGTTAGTGCACGATTAATTGACGTGAACCAGCATACAAGACGCAAATTATATCCACCATGGTGTTTGCCAGTTCCAACAATTTTTAAAATAGTACACAGCAAGGGTGCACAAATTTTCAAAGAATTTAGTAGCCACCATAAAATTCTTGGTGCCACATGGGTGATGGAAGAGGAAGTTCCATACTGAGAACCCACGAATATCAGGCACGGCTATATAAAATTTAGTCACATGGGCGACCTGGTACCTGGATTTGAACAGCCTCGTCCACAATAATGTAGCCTGTAGTCAAAATGTACAGCTATTTCTGCACTGTTTTCTATATAATGAGGTCTACAAAAATTAATAATTAATGGTTTATACAACTGAATGATCTGTGCACATAATTTCCTTTCCTGAAGATTTCCTCATTACGATTTCAAGTTTTAACTGCATAATGGTCTTTTAGGTCATGACACTATGTAGACTTACTAGGTCGTTTTCAGTGCTTCTGTCTTAGAGTATGGAAATGAACAGGGCAGGCTGCTGTGACACACTCAAATCCACCTACCAGACTACACTGTATTATAACCCGAAAGACATAAATCTAGAAATCAAGTCGACATCTCAACTCAGAAATTTCCTATAGTGCAACGTCTTACCCAACGGCATACTCCACATCGTAGCATCGTCCCTGTAACTCATGATGCAATTTGGTAACTTCCACCCTTTTCTCCACCATGGGCGGCAGTGCCTTGCGTACATGTTCTTGCAAGCGATAAAACGCGAGAGATGGCTCATTAGCCACTATGTGCATGTTTTCTGATATCCTTTGTGTCGCTGCAAATGAAAATAAAGGTCATGCTAACACACAAAATGTGAGATAAATACATAAAGTACATGAATCATTCTATGCCAGCCATTGCTTCGTACCTTTTATAACTTTTATTTCCAATTCTGGGTCTGACGGCACCGGCACCGACATGGTCCGTGATTTTCAACACAATACGCAGTTGATTGACAATACACATCCACATACATTTACGACGACCTCAAATATTCGTGCATGTTGACTAGCACACAACCCTATTTCATTGGCCTTGAAATACACACACACCTTACACAGCCCTAGTCCATATGTTGTTCAGCTTAGACACCTACGTTATTTATTGTCGCATTACGTACGAACTGCAACAGCGCCCAATAGCTATACGTGATACCAAAACAGTTTCGTTAAATGTGAGACATGAGATTCTTTCGGCAGATGCTTTAAAGAATATTGTCATCTAGATTGTGATGCTGAGTAGTCTAGCACAAGTATAACGATTTTTCGGGGGAATCTACTATTTTCGTCATTCTGGAAAAGACTTTTGTTAAATTTGACTGTTTACATGTATTCGTTTTAATCTAATGGCGACTGTGCAACGGAACGGGAATTGCACTCTGGAAATGTGGGCGGTGCCGGAAGGGGGCGTGGGCTGAAAGGCGGACATGTGCGACATATGAGCTGACTTCAAATACGAAGGTGGTTCGGAGGTACGATGCGGAGTGGTTGTAAATAGCTGACGTGCGTGGTATGATGTCGCGTTTGTGAGTGGTGTGTGCGTTGCGTGTACTGTGTTCAATTTTCTATCATTCTTTTCAACTTCTGGCACTTCTCGAAGTGAGTATTCTGTTCCAGTGTTATTGTAAACTATATTTACGCACATAATGCTGTGATATAATGTATGACGATGTATGTTCTCTTTGGTACTTCAATGCCACCTTGCCGCATGGCACGCATGTGTCATAACCTCACATAATGTTTTGACGTTTTGCCGACCGTGAATCTCAGTATATTTATCTCAGTAATTAACCAACTTGATGCACAACATTTTTCTTTTACAATAGGTTTATTTCATGCCTCTACATGTTTTGAGCACATGTGCTCATCATCAGGAGGTCAAAATTGCATTACACAGCCTGTGGTATCATCACACCTATAGGTGGCCGTCTCGTGCACAGGAGGTCAAAATTTCATTACACAGCCTCTGGTATCATCACACCTATAGGAGTGATGATACCAGAGGCTGTGTAATGCAGTTTTGAACTCCTGATGATGAGCACATGTGCTCGAAACATGTAGAGGCATGAAATAAACTTATTGTAAAACAAAAATTTTGTGCATCAAATTGGTTAATTACTGAGATAAAAAAAAAAACTCGCATAATGTGTTTGGCGTGCTTCTAAGTTGCAAAGAAGTTACTTGTACATCATAAATTCATAGTACACTTATTAACATGAGCTGTATTATGAGAAATTGAAAGGCAGGGTAATTGTATGGTTAATGGAAGAAAATATTGGCTGTGTTGAGGACTCTGTGCACTAATGTAATGTAATGTACCGATGATTCCGTTAATGGCCCTCATTTTTCTGTTGTTCACTTATAATCACAGTTACTGTGAGTGCTAGGAACTAAGAGGACGAAACAAAGACAGACTGGCAACAAAGAAAACAGGAGCATGGCCACAGCAGTGTCTGCTGATGGTGCCCGTGTTAGAGTAGCAGGTCCATTACATGTTACACTTCTGTCGCCCATTCCCACAAATCAACTTGACTTTGTGATCTGCATCATTGTCTACTGACTTAATTACTTATAGATATGCACCCAACATGACATCCAGTCTTTTGCAAAGTCCATGGCTATGACCACAAATCAATTCAACCTATGTGGAGGAAAGAGGCAAAGCCAATAAGTGCTGTACTCCTTAATGAGAAATACATACTATTTGTGAAGGCTGTTAATGAATGTACGTCATCCTGTTCATTCATTCTTTTCTTATTAAATGACATCATGTCATACCTTGTCCCAAGATACACTAAGGACAGTTTCCTTTTCATATTTTAGGTTTCTGTGACCATGCATCGTGAGCAAATTGTGAAGTGAGAGAGAATACCAACAAGATGCAACAGTTAGATGTTTATTATCAACACTTTCTCAGCATGTTTCGGGCATCATTATGCCCATCTTCAGGAGAACAAGACGTGTGTTACTGCACGTGGTGTGCTGAGCTGGTTCTGCTGGATGTGGTTGGTAGTGCTCGCACTCTACAACGCAGCGCCCCACAACCGCTACCAACCACATCCAGCAGAACCAGCTCAGCACACCACGTGCAGTAACACACGTCTTGTTTTCCTGAAGATGGGCATAATGATGCCCGAAACATGTTGAGAAAGTGTTGATAATAAACATCTAACTGTTGCATCTTGTTGGTATTCTCTCTCACTTCACAATTTACTTTTCATATTTTCATTCCAACATATTGTATGGCATAATTTTTCTGGGGTAATTCTGCATACAGCTCTTATATTTTTAAAATTCAAAAAAGGATAATTAGAATAATTATGAATGCCAGAAATAGAGATTGTTGTCTGTTATTCAAGAGTCCAAACATTTTACCTTTAAAGTCACAATATATTTTTTTCCTTTTTATTATTTGTTGCCAAAAATAGAGATTTATGTGAATTAAATTCAGAAATTCATAATATTAACCCTAGATTTAGTTCTGACTTACATACTCCAACTGCAAACTTAACAACTTTCCATAAAGGTCCCTTTTATTTTGGAACCAAAGTCTTTAATCACCTTCCTGCTAGCATCAAAAATAATCTCATGACAAACCAATTCAGATCTGTTTTGAAAAGTTTCCTTCTTATAAATTAATTTTACTCGGAGGAATATTTTTCTTGGAATTCCAAGACAGATCTTGGCTCAGTGTAATCATTTTAAAAGTAAACATTTAAATATTCTTACATGTAATATAATTCAATACCATTTTATATTATTACTTTTAATTTGAATTCTTAACTCTTAGGTATATTTATATAAATACACATATATCTAGATGTAGTGACAAATTCTAATTGGTCTTTAAATTTTGTATTGTTACTTATTGTATTATAATGGGTGTTTAGTTTTAGTTGTAACATATAAATTGTAATCTGTAATTGACCTGTCCAGTGTTACATGTGTGACTGAATGGATGATCAAATAAACCAAACCAAACCACAAAATAAATTGCTTTTCAAACAAATTTATGTGCAGAATAGATCCATCAGAATGGCAAGAGAATACAAGCCAAAAACAAAGTGAAATTTCAGCTTTTGTTAGCATAAATTTGCTAATGGGCCAAAAGCAATTACCCAATTGACTGTTGTTTATCCGTGCATTTATGTGATGCCTGTGTCAGTAAATTCATAGTTGTGGAAATTTTGGTTGGCATCATAATTCAGGTACACCTTCATGACAATAATGTTGCACCAAAACATTGAAGATAATTTTGGCAAATTCTACATTTAGGCCATTTCTAACTAAATTAGCAGAACATGTTTAAAGAGCATGTTTAAAGTGCATGAACTCATGATGAAATTCAAGGAAAAGAGTAGCCCAAAACAATGCCTGCCCCAAAACCCAGTAAAGAAAGGTTACAAGGTACTGTTTGACACGTCAGAATATGCCAGGAAGTTTGAAGTATTCACAAGAAGTAGGAAGGGTATAGTATAACAATAACTTGGGTGA